>Ga0114966_10004997_pt1 | contig 11291 bp, 20 predicted proteins | sample M_130207_XF_Meta_FD_87029 | JGI IMG/M metagenome (GOLD analysis project Ga0114966, IMG submission 87029) | Freshwater microbial communities from Lake Montjoie, Canada to study carbon cycling - M_130207_XF_MetaG | ecosystem: Environmental > Aquatic > Freshwater > Lake | place: Lake Montjoie...
GTGGCTGGTCAGCTTTTCTCGCGACCGAATCAGCGAGTTACTTCCACAGGCCGGTCTCGCTCGGGACTTCCAGTGCCAGCCGTGGAGTCCTGCCCCTTGCATTCCTCATTCACCAAGTCTCTGGCGAGGACCACCCCTTTCAAGACCAGCAGCGAAATCATCAAACCGAATATGAAAATGGCGAAAACGTATTCCATGGGTCACCGCCCTTTCTTTGTGGAAACTCCGCCGGCAAGAAGGACGACACGCACACCGACCCACAGCGAGAGGATGCTGGGCACCCAGATTCCGACATAGAGTCCGTATTCGTGACTAACTAGAAACCAAAGCGAAACGCTCGCCACGAAGCTCAGGAATGCTCCAATGATGAATGGGTAATCAATTTTGTGAAACATGGATATTTCCGGAATGGAGGGAAAAAAGGGTCTGGCGCAGTCGCTGCGCCAGCCCCGTAGTTTGTTATCTGTTACGGAAGCAGGACCGTGTCGATGACGTGAATGACGCCGTTACTCGCGGCGACATCTGTCTTGACGACATTGGCGGCTCCGATCGTGACTTTACCCCCATCCACCTTGATCGCGGCTTCCTTTCCGTTCACGGTCTTTGCGCTCATGGTCTTGACATCCGCAGCCATTACTTTGCCGGCGACGACGTGGTAGGTGAGGATGCTGGCGAGCTTTTCCTTGTTCTCGGGTTTGAGAAGGCTCTCGACGGTTCCAGCAGGCAGCTTGGCGAAGGCTTCGTCCGTAGGTGCGAAGACAGTGAACGGGCCTTTGCCGCTCAGGGTTTCCGCGAGTCCAGCCGCTTTCACGGCAGCCACCAGGGTTTTGAACTGACCGGCACCGGCGGCTACTTCGACGATGTTTTTCGCATCGGCGGCGCTGAGGGGGTGGATGGGCAGGGTGAGAGCCGCGGTGAATGCCGTGACAATAAGGATGAGCTTTTTCATGAGTTGGGATTAGTTTCTGTTTGTTATTGTTCGGGAGCGGTAATTCGCTTCCGTGGGAGGGATAACGGCCGGCGCACCTGGATGGGTGCATGTTATTGGTTTTTAATTTACCCGCGGCATGCATCCGCGCCCGCTCGCCAGACGTTAGGAGGCGCTCTGCGCGCTTTCGCCGCGCAGACCTTGCGCTCCTGCGCCGCCTAATCCTGAATCGAGTCCATCGAACGCCGCGGAGCGTTTGTCGAGTTGGTCACCGAGGACGAGGATGAGGGTTCTGAGTTTTGAGGGACGCTGCATGGATTTGTGAGCAGGTTGGTACGCCCGCGAGCGTTTTCTGGCCGCTCCAAGTTTTTGATTCAATTGGTATCCAATCGAGTCCTCTGAGCGTAGCGCCTATGGGTTGATGAGTTTCAACGCCTCCACTTTATCCAATCCATGCTGACAGATTTTCTCCAGAATCAGGCCGCTCACTACGCCTCCGGGGCCATGACTTCGGAGGAGCGCGAACCTTTTGATCTCCTCCTCGAGTTTCACGGGGAACTTCGCGATTTCGTTGCGGGCTTGGTAGAAGTTGGTGCAGCGCTGACCTTGGCCAGCTTGCCCGCCGGGGTCGTTGGCGTCCCTTCCGGCCTGAAGGTGCGCATTACCAGCCAGCTCGCCGACCGCCCGCAGCGCTCCACGCCGGAAGGCATCGTGGTATCCGGCCCAGACCGTCTCGTGGAGTGGGTGAACCCAGCCTTCAGCGCCATGTGCGGCTACTCGCTCGACGAACTCCGCGGGAAAAATCTCGGGCCCATGCTCCAAGGTCCAAAGACGGACGGGGCGACAGCGGAGCGGATGCGCCAGGCGGTGCATACTTATCGCTCCTGCCGTGAGACGATTCTGAACTACCACAAGGACGGCGCTCCCTACTGGGTTGAGGTCTGCATTTCTCCAATCCTGAACGAAATTGGCGAGCCGCTTTGGCTGATCGCCAGCGAGCGTGAGTTGACCGACCGCGTCGCGGCCTGATTCGTTACACCTGCGGATCGAGCAGATCGCGGAGCCGCATCATCCCGCGCCGGATCCGCGCTTTCACGGTGCCCAGCGGCTCGTTCAGCCGCTCGGCGATTTCCGTCTGCGTGAGCGAGGAAAAGAACGCCAACTCGATGGCTTCGCGCTGATCTTGCGTGAGTTTCTGCATCGCCTCGCGGACGAGCTGGCCCGTCTCACCCGAAGCCATCGCATCGAAAGAACTGCGGTCATCGAACTGCTCGAAGGTCTCAGACTCCCGCTGCACCTCGTCCTGCAGACGATTGCGCCGCTGGGTCGAGCGCAGGCGGTCGATGGCCTTATTCCGCGTCAGCGTTACAGCCCACGTCAGCGGCTTGCCCCGGGCGGGGTCATAAAGCGGTGCCTTTTCCCAGATTTGGATAAACACATCCTGGAGCACGTCCTCGGCTGCCTCCCGGTTGTTCAGCACCCGGTAAGCCGTGGAAAAAAGGACGCCGGAAAAGCCATCGTAAAGCTCTTCGAAGGCGCGGCGATCGCCCTGCGCGATTCGCCGCAGCAGCGCGATCTCGGCGTCCAATTGTTGGGCGGCATCGATTTCCATAAGCTCCGAGCATGACGGAACCGCGCGAAGCCGACAACAGAAACCCGAAATTCGCGTCCGCCGCCGCGGCTCACACGAATTAGCATCCCAGCAATCAACCCGGCAAATTCCGCCATGAAATCCACGCAACTTAAACTTCTCAGCAATCTCTGCCTCATCCTCGGCTTTGCTTCGATCATTGGCTCGATCGCGATCTGGTTTCTCACCGGGGGCCAGGCCCCCGAGACTCAAGCGCACGCCGAGCGTTTCGGCATCTTCGTCGGACTGTGGGCCCCGACGTTTTTCATCCTCTCGAATCGCTTCGACCGCTACGCGGAAAAAGCGGCGTGACGTTCCAGACGCCGGTTGATGAGTTGAGGACGGGCGAAGTAACGCAGGTCATGCTGCCAGCGCCCGAAGAGCGCAGACAGGATTGTCCGCACGACGGCGAGCGACAGGGATCTTCCTTAACCGGCTGTCAAACGCGCATCAGCGGAAAGACCGTGACGTCCACCCCGCGCGACATGATGACGTGGTCGGGAGCACGCCCCGTGGGCGCGAAGCCGTCGAGGGGCAGCAGATTTTCATCCCAAGCCGTCACGTTCGCTCGGCACAGCGGATACGGCTTGTGGAAAACCGCGCCGCGCCGCAGCCCATCGGGCGCGCTGCAATAAAGCCGGTAGCGCTCCACGAGGAAGAACTCCAGCGAGCCCGGCGCAGGCTGCGCCAAATCCTCGCCAGGGGCGTATTCAAACTCGCAACGCGATCCATTCGCCCGCGACCCGGTGCGCAGCGATTCGTAACGAATGCGACCGTCCGCCGGGCGGCTCGCTTTCATTTTCGCGTGCTCGTAGGGCAGGTGGAAAAATCGCTGCGCGATTTTCACCGCGAGCCATTGATTCGCATCGAGCGAATGGAACCACACGCCCGGCATGCCCTCACGGTCGTGCACGTAAGTGCGAAGATTCAGCTCCATAAAATCCGCGATGCCCGGCACCGCCGGCAGAAAACGCGGACGGATATTTTGCATGAAGAACGGCACCACGCCGAGATACGCCTTGCCGTCGTGCGTATCGACAAACAGCCCCTTCGGCAACGTCGCCTGAATCGCCGCCGCCGGATATTCCCAGTGCAGAAAAAGCAGGTCGCGCCATTGCTGATGCAGCACCGCATTCCCCGCCGGCCGCCCCCGCATCGCGAGACGCTGCGACACATCGGGAATACGGGGACTGGCTTCAGCAGCGGTCATGGCCACCAAGCTAAAACGAAATGGCCGTTGTGGAAATGATTCGTATCAGCGCTGCGTTGTCGCTGACGGCTCGATCGAATGGATCGCGGACAACCACTTCCAATCAGTAGAATCCAGTTGAACCAAGGGAAGCGCGACAATGCGGAATCTATCGCGAGTAGAATGAGAGGCCTGACTCACCAAGAAAATCCGGAGTGATTACCGTGCGCTCCTGAGCGGTGAAAAATATGCGGACGGACTCGCTAGGAGACATGGACCACTTACCATCCAGCATCGGGTGAATCCCTAACTCCAAGAATGACCACAAATGAACCGACATCGCTAGGCGGCCTACGACGAATGCTCTATTTCGGCGACCTCGATCCGCAGGGATTGGTGGTTCCACAGGAGGCGTCCTCCCGCGCTAGAGTCGCCGGGTTGCCTGCAATCGAGCCCCACCTATGGAGTTATCGGGCCTTGCTGAATCTTGGCGCAGGATGCGCCCAGCCGTGGAACGGCGAAGCGCCGTCTCCAACGCTCTGTGAGTGGCTGGAAGGCAGTCGCGAACCCGCCCTGCGGCTATTCGCGGCGGGTCTGCGGTTGGCGCAGGAGCATGTTGGATGGGAGTTCCTCCTAACTCAGAGCAGCACACAGGATGCACAAATTCAGGTCCGCTAACCCGCAGGTCATCACGGCGTTCCCGATGCCGCCGTCCTTCACCGGCTACCACGCAGCGGCATTTCCAAATCACGCTCCCAGCCTACATTCGATGGTACTCGCGCTGGAGCGGCGTGACTTCCTTCAGCACCTGCCCGGGCAGGCCCGCAGCACCACGCTGCTTGTTCAGCTGAAAACTTTGCCTTTCTTGAATCGTATCCCGCGCTGAAGCTTCTTCATTTTTCCGCCATGGCCTTTACCGACTTCGAAATCGCCGAACACACGCTCACCCTTGAGGAGCATTTCTGGTCGCGCCGCCGCCCGCCCCTGCAATTACGCGACCAGGTCCGCGAGGGTCAGCGCTTCGACGACCAAGCCATCGAGCTTTTCATCGTGCGCCCTGCTTTCAATCGTCCCGGCGAACACGTCGAGGAATCCATCGCCAAGGTGACTTACGTCCGCAGTAAGGATGTCTGGCACCTCTTCTGGAAACGCGCCGATGGCAAATGGCACCGCTACCCGCCCCACCCGGAAGCCACATCACTGACCGCCGCTCTGGGTGTGATCGAGAAAGACCTGAACGGCGGCTTCTTTGGATGACTCCCGACCAACCCAGCGAAGCTTCCATTTTAACGCATCCGCCGACCATCCTCACCAACCCATTCCCGACGAAACCAACAAACCCAAGAAGAAGCCCGGTGCCTGGAGCGCCGCCCACCGGGCAACCTTCCCGCGCGGGCGCTATGTCCTTACCTTGGTGGCCGTGGTTCGGGCCGATTTCACTCGCCGGCAGCGGAGCCTCCGCGTGCTCGCCGCGACCATTGGGAAAGGCGGCGTGGGCAAGACGACGGTGAGCGTGAATCTCGCCACGGCACTCGCTCGGAGCGGGCAGCGGGTGCTGCTTTTCGACGCCGATCTCGGCATGGCGAATGTCCACATTTTCACCGGAGTGACTCCGCGCGGCACGCTCCTCGACGTGGTGGAAGGTCGCGTGGCGCTGGACGTGGATTCGGACAACCAACTGACCTTGCTGCCCTACACGGATTTCAACGGCTCGACGAAAGGCCCGCGCGTCGGCGCCGGGGCTTACTCGCTCGGCAAGGACGGCAAGCTCGGCCTCGGCGGCAGCTACCGGACCGGCAGCGATAAGTCGGAGGACATCATCTCCTGGCAGTAGGCGGAGTGTTCCGTGTGCAGGGTGTCAATGTTCATTGCCTTCCCGGCAACCAACCTCAACAGAGCGCCTGCGATGACCGTGGAGGCTGCTTTGACGTTGCCGACGTAGAGCAGCGGGGATACTCCCCGATCCATGAATACATCCTTGCGGTTTCTCTTTCTCCTCACCGGGCTGGTGGTGGTGGCTCCGGCGGCGATTGGCGCGGATGGAGCATCCCAACCGGAGAAGATTTCGCTTTGGTCGAATCACGCGCCGGTCGGCGGCGGCGCGTTTGTGTCGGCGGACGCGCGCATCACGGTGCATCGCGCGGCACAACCGAACGGAGCCGCGCTGGTGATCTGCCCCGGCGGTGGCTACGGCGGGCTGGTGACCGGGGCGGAGGGACACGGCATCGCGGCGTGGCTGAACGCGCACGGCATCACCGGCGTGGTGCTGGAATACCGGCTGCCCAAGGGCAACTCGGCGGTGCCTTTGCTCGACGCCCAGCGCGCCATCCGCACGGTGCGGGCGCGGGCGAAAGAGTGGGGTCTTGATCCGCAGCGCATCGGCATCATCGGCTTCTCCGCGGGCGGCCATTTGGCTTCCACAGCGGGCACGCATTTCGACGCCGGCGATCCCAAGGCGACTGATCCGATCGCGCAGGTGAGTTGCCGACCGGATTTCATGGTCCTCGTTTATCCCGTCATCACGATGGGTGCGAAAACTCACCAAGGTTCGCGCAACAATCTGCTCGGCAAGGAAGCCACACCGGAGCAGGTCGAGCTTTTCTCCAACGAGAAGCAGATCACCGCCAAAACGCCACCCGCGGTCCTCGCCCACGCGCTCGACGACAAGGTCGTGCTGGCGGACAACAGCAAGATGTTTTTCGAAGCGCTGCGCGCCAGTGGCGTGGAGGCAAAGTATCTGGAACTGCCCTCCGGCGGCCACGGCCTCAACGGCTACAAGGGGCCGATGTGGGACGCCTGGCAGACCCAAGCCCTCGCCTGGCTGGCCGAGCAGAAATTCATTCCTGCCGCGAATGCGCAGCCGGCCCCGACGCCGTAACCGCCAGCGCGGCCCGGCCCGGCCGATTTCGCGGCTGGCTCCACGCGCGTTTTCCTGCTCACTTCCCGCCCGCCAATGCGCGTCACTCTTTTCATCCCGTGCTTCATCGATTCGCTCTACCCGCAGGTCGGCGTGGCGATGGTCAAAATCCTCGAACGCCTCGGCCATGAGGTGGATTACCCGGAGGCCCAGACCTGCTGCGGCCAGCCGCCTTTCAACTCCGGCTATTGGGACGAAGCCCGCGCCGTCGCCGCCCCGCAGCTCGCCGTTTTCCGCGACGCCGATGTCGTGGTTTCCGCGTCCGGCTCGTGCGGGGCGATGATGAAAAAGTTCTACCCCGAACTTTTCCACGACCGCCCCGAGGAGGCCGCGGCGAAGGCGCTGGCCGCGAAAACCTACGAGTTCTCCGACTTCCTCGTGAACAAACTCGGCGTGCGCGATGTGGGCGCGCGGTTCGAGGGCCGCGTGACCTTTCACGACGGCTGCCACGGCCTCCGCGAACTCGGCATCAAGGAGCCGCCGCGCGAACTGCTGCGCGCGGTCAAGGGCCTCGAACTCGTGGAGATGGGGGAGGGCGAAGCGTGCTGCGGCTTCGGCGGAATGTTCGCCGTGAAGTATCCGCAAATTTGCACCGCGATGGCGGAGGTGAAGTGTAACTCGATCCTCGAAACCGGCGTGGAATGCGTGGTCAGCAACGACTCGAGCTGCCTCATGCAAATCCAGGGCTGGCTCGACAAGAACGGATCCCGCGTGGTCAAGAGCCTGCACCTCGCGGAGGTGCTGGTGAGGCAGTGACGCCGGCCCATGCTCCCGCCCCTGATTCTCGCCTCCGCCTCGCCGCGCCGGCGGGAGCTTTTGCGTGAGCACGGTTACACCTTTTCCGTCGAGCCGGCGGACGTGGAGGAAAGCGCGCCGCTCCATCTCACGCCGAGGGAAATCGTCCTGCGCAATGCCCGCGCGAAGGCCCAAGCCGTGGCGCGGAAACATCCCGACGCGCTGGTCCTCGGCGTGGACACGGAGGTGATTTTCGAGGGCGAGGTCTTCGGCAAACCCGCCGATCTCGAAGCCGCGCTCGCGATGGTGCAGCGCCTCACCGGGCGGACTCACGAGGTCTGTTCCGGCGTGTGGCTGATCCACGCCGCGGCTGCTCGCGAGCGCGGGTTCGTCGAGAGGACGCGTGTCCACTTTCACCGCCGCACCGAGGCCCAGCTCCGCGCCTACCACGCCCGCATCGGCCCGCTCGACAAAGCTGGCGCCTACGCCGCCCAGGACGACCACGGCGAACTCATCGCCCGCGTCGAAGGTTCCTACACCAACGTCATCGGCCTGCCCATGGAAGCACTGGTCGCGGCGCTGGCGGACTTCTTGAGTCGCGAGGCTCCCTAGCCCAGACTCTTGACCACCGACATGGACAGCATACTGTCCGGCCCATGACCGCCATTTCCTACACCGCCGCGCGGGAAAATCTCGCTGCGACCATGGATAAAGTCTGCGAAGACCACGCGCCCATCATCATCACGCGCAACCGGGATCAGGCTGTCGTGATGATGTCGCTGGAGGACTACGAAGCCCTGGAGGAGACGGCCTACCTGCTCAAAAACCCCAAGAACGCCAGGCGCATCATGAGTGCGATCACCCAGTTGGACGCGGGGAAGGGTGTAGCGCGGGCCGTTGATCTGGAGGCATGAGGCGGAGGCTCATCTTCTCCGATGAGGCATGGGAGGATTACTTGTATTGGCAGGACACGGATCGCGCGATGGTGCGTCGGATCAACCAACTCATCAAAGACATCTGCCGTAGTCCGCACGAAGGCATCGGCAAACCGGAACCGCTGAAACATCAACTGGCCGGATGGTGGTCGCGGCGCATTGATAGCGAACATCGCTTTGTCTATCGGGTGACGGAGCAAGTCATCGAGATTGCCAATTTGCGGAATCCCTATTGAGCATCAGGCGCCAACCATCTGAAATCTGAAATCTGACATGCTCATCCATTCCCTCGACCTCCCCGGCATCCGCAAAATCGCCAGCGGCAAGGTGCGCGAAATCTTCGACCTCGGGGAGCATCTGCTCCTCGTGGCGACGGACCGCATCAGCGCCTTCGACTGCATCCTGCCGAATCCCATTCCGCACAAAGGCGCGGTGCTGACTTCGACTTCCGCGTTCTGGTTTGCGCGGTTCGGCTTTGTGGAAAACCACGTCGTCGCCACGGACGTGCGCGATTTTCCCGCGAGCTTGCAGCCCTTTGCCGCGCAGCTCGCGCACCGCTCGATGGTCGTGAAAAAGGCGCAGCCGCTGCCGGTGGAGTGTGTGGTGCGCGGCTATCTCGCAGGCTCGGGGTGGAAGGAGTATCAGGCGTCGCAAAGCATCTGCGGGATCGTGCTGCCCGCCGGGCTGCGGCAGGCGGAGCGGTTGCCGGAGGCGCTTTTCACGCCCTCGACGAAAGCGGCGAGCGGGCACGACATGAACATCGACTGGGACGAATGCCGCCGCCTCGTGGGCGACGACGTGGCCGGGCAGGTGCGGGAGCTGAGCCTCCGTATTTACGAGGCGGGCCGCGCGTATGCGGCGGAGCGCGGGATCATCGTGGCGGACACGAAGTTCGAGTTCGGCCTGCTCGACGGGCGCGTGATCCTGATCGACGACTGTCTCACGCCGGACAGCTCGCGCTTTTGGCCCGCCGACCTGCACGCGCTCGGGATCAGCCCGCCGAGTTTCGACAAGCAGTTCGTGCGCGACTACCTCGAAACGCTGACGTGGGACAAGACGCCGCCCGCGCCCGCGCTGCCGGAGAATGTCGTCGCGCGGACGAGCGAGAAATACCGCGACGCGTTTTTTCGGCTGACGGGGCGCGCGCTGGCGGATTGAGTCGCACCGCCTTCCCACTCCCATGAAAACTCAACTCACCGTCCTGCTCACTCTCGCCTGCGCTGCGTCCGCCATGTGCGCCGACGCGCTGTTTTACATCGGCACCTCCACGAAGTCCGGAAAGAGCCAGGGCGTGTATGTCTCCCGGCTCGACACCGCGACGGGCAAGCTCGGCGCGGTGGAACTCGCGGGCGAGGCACCGAGTCCAAACTTCCTGGCGCTGTCGCCGGACGGAAAATTCCTCTACGCAGCTATCGAGGCGGCTGGCGGGGCGGTCGCTTCGTTCGCCGTCGGAGCAGAGGGCCGGCTCACGAAACTCAATCAGCAATCCACCGGCGGCGACGGCGCCTGCCACGTGTGGGTGGACGCCACGGGGCGAAACGTGCTCGCGGCGAACTACGGAGGCGGCAGCATCGCGTGTCTCCGGGCCAACGCCGATGGATCGCTCGGCGAGCGCAGCGCGTTCGTGCAGTTCGAGGGCAGCGGCCCGAATCCCAGGCGGCAGCAGAAACCGCACGGGCATGCCATTTACACCGACGCCACGAACCGCTTCGTCCATGCCTGCGACCTCGGCACGGACAACGTCTGGACGTTCCTCTTCGACGCCGCGAAAGGCACACTCACGCCCGCCGAGCCTCCGTCGGGAAAAGTTCCGCCCGGCGGCGGCCCGCGGCATCTGGCGATCCATCCCGGCGGAAAATTCGCCTACGTCAACAACGAGATGACCTTGAGCGTCACCGCGTTTTCCCGCGACGCGGAGACCGGCGCGCTGACCCCGATGCAGACCCTACCGACCGTCCCGGACGGTACGCCGACCGCGGGAATTTCCACGGCGGAGATCTTCTGCCATCCGACCGGCAAGTGGCTCTACGTCTCGAACCGCGGCCACGACACCATCGCCGTCTATGCCCTCGCGGCGGATGGGAAAATGACCTGGATCGAGAACGCACCCGCGCAGGTGAAGGTGCCGCGCGGTTTCGGCATCGACCCGACCGGGCGCTGGCTCGTCACCGCCGGCCAGAACGACGACCGGATCGGGGTGCTCAAGATCGACCCCGCCACCGGCCGCCTCACCGACACCGGCCAGCGCGCCGAGGTCAGCTCGCCGGTGTGCATTCTCTTCGCGCCGGCGGCTCAATCACGATAGCCGGCGGCTCCCACCATCCCGATGAATGCGGCGCGCGGCTAAGGGCGGGCAGCCTTTTTCTCGACGCCAAAGTGCGCGAGGACGTTGCGCATCACTGCCGTCCAACGCGGGTCCGCGGACAGCACCCAGCCGGAGCCGATGGACCCGGCGTTGAAGACGCGCCCGCCTTCCGCGCGCTCCCAGTAGATCATCGCGCCGCCTTGGTCAGTCCGGGGTTTCACCACGCGTGAGAAATAGTCGAACGCGGCACCGCCTTCCTTCCACGGAATGATGCCATTGGCGATGCGCACCATGCCGGCGGGGTCGGTAGGCAGCACCGCGCCGTCGGGCGTCGGTTGCTGCTGGAGCGCGGCAAAGGTGGACGGGCGGATGTCCATCTCGTGGCCGTTGGCCATCGGCATCTGGCCCTCGCCCGCCCAGCCGAACTTGTCCCCGTTTTTCAACCCCGAGGCCGTTCGTGCCCCAGACGGCGTGCAAAGTGGCGGGCGTGGGGGCGAAGGGCGTGGCGCTGTACGCGCGCGAGCACGCCGGGTTTCGTGCGATGCACCAGCGCTTCATCCGGCGACACGCCGTCGCCGAGATAGAAGCCGACGTAGCCATCCTTGCCGACACCGAGCGCGAAACCTTCCGACGAATCCTTGTCTTCCTGCGA
>Ga0114966_10004998_pt1 | contig 11291 bp, 8 predicted proteins | sample M_130207_XF_Meta_FD_87029 | JGI IMG/M metagenome (GOLD analysis project Ga0114966, IMG submission 87029) | Freshwater microbial communities from Lake Montjoie, Canada to study carbon cycling - M_130207_XF_MetaG | ecosystem: Environmental > Aquatic > Freshwater > Lake | place: Lake Montjoie...
GGGTTAAAGAACTATGAGGTCTCCAACTGGTCGCTGCCCGATCGTGAGTGCCAGCACAATCGTTTGTATTGGTTGCAGGGGAACTACGCCGGGTTTGGGAGTGCGGCCCACGCTCATCACGATGGTCGGCGTTCATGGAATGTGCGGACTCCTGATCGCTTCATTGAATTGATCAACTCATCACAAAGCGCAGAGTCCTCTTTTGAAGTGCTTGGCGAGCAAGAGCGACGACTTGAGGGTTTGCAATTGGCTATGCGTATGCGTGAGGGCGTCCCGATTGATTCATTCACCACTGAGGATCTTGAGATGATGTCCGAGTTGCTTAATGTGGCTCATGGGGTGGTCACGTTGACGAGGTCGGGTCGTCTTTTGGCCAATGAAGTTCTGATTCGACTCAAATAAAGCAGGCTTCGTGGGTGGGCGAGGCGGTGGCTGAGCCTGTAGGGTTTGTTCTGCTTTTGGGCGTGTAGCTCAGTTGGTTAGAGCGCTACCTTGACATGGTAGAGGTCCCGGGTTCGAGTCCCGTCATGCCCACCAAAAGCCCCACTACGGTGGGGCTTTTTTATTTTTCTCGGGTCAGTAACTTGACCGCCTCAAGCAAATAAGATGGGTTCTATGACTTCGTTATCTGATGCGATCGCCAACAACAGGTACCTCTCGGGTAATTACGCCCCAGTTTCGAAAGAGGTGACCGCCTTTGATCTGCAAGTCGTCGGAGAGTTGCCCGCAGAACTCAATGGTCGGTATTTACGCAATGGACCCAACCCGATTTCTGGTGTTGATTCAGCAACCCATCATTGGTTTATGGGTGATGGGATGGTGCATGGTATTCGACTTCGCGAAGGACGCGCCGAGTGGTATCGCAATCGATATGTTGGGTCCACTTCCGTGAATGCGGCAAAAGGACTGCCCGATATTTCTGGCAGAAATTGGAACAATTCCCCGGTTGGACCAAATACCAACGTCGGAGCATTCGCTGGTACAACGTGGGCAATGATTGAAGCGGGTGGATGTCCCGTGGAGTTGACATATGAATTAGACACCGTTGCCCGTAATGACTTTTTCGGAACGTTGCCCGGAGCATTCACAGCGCATCCAAAAGTTGATCCAGTGACTGGTGAGATGCACGCAATTGTCTATGCATGGGCCGAGTGGATGGATCACGTGCAGTATGTGCGTGTTGGTAAAGACGGTCGCGTCAATCGCACCGTCGATATTCCTCTGCCGGGTATGTCAATGGTGCATGACATGTCCATCACCAATCGTTACGTTGTTGTGTACGATCAGCCTGTATTAGTTGATTTTGACCTCGCGTTCTCTGGTCGATTCCCGTTCAGATGGAATGCTGAGTACGGAAATCGAGTAGGACTCATGCCACGAGAAGGTACGGCAGTCGACATCGTGTGGATTGATGTGCCAGTGGGATACGTGTTTCACCCGATGAATGCCTACGACACGCCAGACGGCAAGGTCGTTCTTGACGTGAGCTTTTACGATGTGATGATGCGTGACGATCTGCTCGGCCCATTCGGCGATTCATTGCCGCGGCTCATGCGCTGGGAAATTGATCCGATCACCAAGCGGGTGTCGGTCAGCACGATTGATGCTTCGGCCAACGAATTCCCGCGCCATCGTGGATCGCTCACCGGTCAGATGTATCGCTACGGCTACTGCGCGCATATTGATTCGGGTTCGATGCATTGGCCGACAATTAAACACGACCTCATCACTGGAGAGCGCAAAGTGTTTGATCACGGCGCGTTGCGGGCAGCAGGCGAACCAGTCTTCATTGCGCGTCCTGGAAGCACCGATGAAGACGACGGTTGGCTGGTGACCTTTGTGCACGATGGATCAAACGACTCAACCGAATTTGTCGTGGTCGATGCCCGTGACTTTGAACGGGGCTATGTGGCGCAGGTCAAGTTGCCGGCACGCGTACCGTTCGGCTTTCATGGCAATTGGGCCCCCGACCGCAACTGAGTCAGCGGGCGTCGTCAACAAAGCGGTAGTCGTGTGTCAATTCGTCAATGCGCTTTTTGATGTCGGGGCTCATCGGGGATTGGGTGGCGATGACTGCATCAGTCAATTGCTCGGGTCGACTGGCTCCGATAATCGGTGACGTCACAGTCTTGTTGGCGAGCACCCACTGCACGGCCAGGGTCGCCAAGGAGACGCCAGTTTCATTTGCAATCTCGCGCAACTGGTCAACAGTGTCAAACATGTGCTCATGCCAATAGCGGGCTTGATATCGACCCGCGGCGTAGCCCAAGGTGAATCGTCCACCTTCAGTGGGATTGCCGCGCAGGTGCTTGCCAGTGAGAAATCCTCCCGCTAATGGGTTGTAGGGAATCACGGCGATGTTGTCATCTTCACAAAGCGGTAAAAGTTCGCGCTCGATATCGCGAAACAACATGTTGTAACGCGGCTGTACTGATTCAAAACCAGTGAGACCGAGGACTTCGGCGCGTCCGATGGAGCGTGCGAGTTGGTAAGCCAGAAAATTTGAGCAGCCCACATAGCGAACCTTTCCTGACTTCACGAGATCTTCGAGGGCGGTGAGAGTTTCATCAATGCGAGTATTGGTGTCCCATGAATGAACTTGATACAGATCAATATGGTCAGTGCCGAGACGCTTCAGCGACAAATCAATGGAGCGCATAATGTTTTGTCGTGAGTTGCCACCTTCCCAAGCCTTCTTGCCTGTTGGGAAAAAACATTTGGTAGCGATGAGATACTGATCCCGCTTACCAGCGAGCCATTTCCCGAGTATCTCCTCGGTGCGTCCATAGAGTTCGCTAGGCGCACCTAACGGGTACATATCTGCGGTGTCAATGAAGTCGATTCCTGCTTCACTGGCTGCGTCCATGATGGAAAAAGACATTTCCTCGTCACATTGATAACCAAATGTCATCGTGCCAAGACATAAACGAGAAACTTTGAGGCCGGTGCGGCCAAATCGAACATGCTCCATCCCCGTACCTTAGGTGAGCCCCGCCTAGAACGATGAGTCAGTGAGTTTTCTTCCATGTGGTGATCTCTTCTTTGACCACATCAAGAATGTTCAGCGACGCGATTTCCCAGTCCACTGCGTGCGTTCCCCACTCTGGTGACAAGTCACCCTTGAATGAATCAGCGCGAGCATCTGTGGGATCGGCGTTGGTGTGCACTTCGAGATACGAGAAACCGTTTGCATATACACATTCGGCCTCAAGTAGGTCGGGGAATCCCATAAATGGGGTAGTGATTGAAGCAGCAAGTGCAGAGTCGGTAAATGCCCAGTCGGCGGTGACAAAAGCCGACTTCAACACGCCCGTGCCCCCACTTAATGCGGCGGGGTTGGTGCAACCAGCCATTTCGCCCTCGGGCGATGTTTCTCCCATTCCGCCAGGCTTACCGAAATAAGCGTTGGCGGGCGGGGGTGCTGTATCGCGGAAAGATGCGTAGGTGATGATGCATCCAGTTTGTTCGTTCGAACGACACAGCGGAATATTTTGCATCGCAGCACCAATATCTTTGCCTTCAGGAACGGCTACCGCGCCTCCCAACATGATCGCTGAAATCAATACTGATCGCTGCGCTTCGCTTGGATCAATCACGTCCTTCAAGAGGCGAATGATATGACCAGTTCCTTGCGAGTGACCCAACAAAATGACGCCCCGACCTTGGTTGTCATTGGCGAGATAATGGTTCCATGCATCTTTAACGTCTTCAAAGGGAATCATCCACGCGCTTGCGCGGTCAACTCCCGCTGGAGGATTGAATAATCCAGCCAGAGTGACGCTGCGGTATGTCGGTGCGAACATACGACACACCGAGGACAATCGGGCAGCTTGTTGATAGGCGACTTCTTTCTCACGTCCAGCGATGAGGTCGGAGTTCATAGTGAGATCCTCGCTAGCGGTCGGATACGCGTAAAAACAATCGACGGGGGCATCGGGATCTGGAGTGAAGGTTGCAACTTCGGTGGTGCCATCTGCATTGATCATGGTGACGCTGGTGTCGTCATCACAGGTATCGGTCATGTCGGGGCGACAGGTCCAGTGAGCGGGGTCGCTATAGATCTCGCTCGTGTATGGGGCAACGATTGAAGTCGGCGTGGCCAGAGTTGTCGTTGTTTCAGGCGGAGCTTCACTCGACCCCACATCTGTTGTAGGAGTCTCTGATGTCGTGCCCGATGATCCACCCCCGCAGGCGGTGAGAGATAGGAGGGACACGAGGGCGATGATGGAACGACGCATGCACCAAAAGTAACCAAGTCATTGCTGACAGGTGTAGTCGTGCTAATCATGAGGCGTGGAGATTTTGCTTGCTGCTGCAGCGGCCCTTGTTTATGGGGTTGGTGACTATTGCGGTGGGAGAGCATCACGAAAGATTGACAGTTTGGTCGTGACATGCGCTGGACAAATTTTTAGTTTGATGCTGTTAGGAATTTTTCTTGTCATTTTGGGTGATCCTGCACCAGGAATGCATGACTGGTTGTGGGGCGCAGCTGGTGGTCTTGGTGGATTTGTTGGACTGACACTTTTTTATTACGCGCTAGGGAAGGGTTCGATGACGGTCGTTGCTCCGCTCGCGGCCGTTATTAGTGCAGCCCTTCCCATTGGAACGGGTCTTTTTCTTGGTGATCGACCATCGCTGATTGCTTATGTCGGAATAGTGGTCGCAATCGTCGGCATTGCTTTAGTGACTGGTGCGGTAGGAACTGCGCACGCACCAACGAAGTTGGCAATCGTTGGCGTGGCGACTTTGGCGGGTTGCGGATTTGGATGGATGTTTGTGTGTCTTGATCGCACGTCATCTGACTCGGGAATGTGGCCGTTGCTAGCGGCGCGAATTGCGTCGATATCGATTGCGGCAACGATCATCGCTTTCCGTGGCCGTTCGAGGCTTGGTCAAGGTCGCATCCCAGCGATTGCTTTGTGGGCCGGTTTTTTTGATATGGGTGCCAATGTGTTGTTTGTCTTCGCTAACCGCCACGGAATGTTGTCATTGGTTTCGGTCATCACGGCTTTGTACCCCGTCAGCACGATCGTCTTGGCCTTGCGTCTCGATCATGAGAAGGCGAATCGCTCCCAATTCGTCGGGATGGCGTGTGCGGCGTTGGCCTTGGTATTTGTGAGCCTTGGGCGTTAATTCGGACGAGCACCTTGGCGGAGCGACTAGTTGCCCCGTGGGTGGCGTATCGGGCTAAGGTTGACAAGTACAATACAAGTGACATAACCCGTGGTCGCTCAGCGGCCACCACACTCGGAGGCGCCCCATGGCCAAGATCAAGGTTGAAAATACTGTTGTCGAACTCGACGGCGATGAAATGACGCGCATCATTTGGCAGTTCATCAAAGATCGCCTCATCCTGCCGTACCTCGATATCAACCTTGAGTATTACGACCTGGGTATGGAGCGTCGCGATGCAACCGATGACCAAGTCACGATCGATTCGGCTAATGCCATCTTGAAGCATGGTGTGGGTGTCAAGTGCGCCACGATCACCCCTGATGAGGCTCGCGTTGAAGAATTTGGCTTAAAGAAAATGTGGAAGTCGCCAAATGGAACGATCCGTAACATTCTTGGTGGAGTCGTTTTCCGCGAGCCGATTATCTGTAGCAACATTCCCCGACTCGTACCCGGTTGGACAAAGCCAATTGTGATCGGACGTCACGCACATGGCGATCAGTACAAGGCCACGGACTTCAAGGTGCCAGGTGCGGGAACAGTGACGATGACGTTCACTCCTGAAGATGGCAGTAAGCCAATGGAATTTCAGGTTGCGAACTACGGCGCTGACGGTGGCGTAGCGATGGGCATGTACAACTACAACGAGAGCATTCGTGACTTTGCTCGGGCCTCGATGCGTTATGGCTTGAGCCGCAATTACCCGGTGTACCTCAGTACCAAAAACACCATCTTGAAGGCTTATGACGGACAGTTCAAAGACTTGTTCCAAGAAGTGTTCGAGGCTGAATTTAAGGCTGATTTTGATAAGGCTGGTCTGACCTATGAACACCGTTTGATCGACGACATGGTGGCATGTGCCATGAAGTGGGAAGGCGGATATGTGTGGGCTTGCAAGAACTACGACGGCGATGTGCAAAGTGACACCGTCGCTCAGGGTTTTGGCTCGCTCGGTATGATGACATCGGTCTTGATGACGCCAGACGGAAAGACCGTTGAAGCTGAAGCTGCTCACGGAACCGTGACGCGCCACTACCGCGAACATCAAAAGGGCAATAAGACGTCAACAAACCCTGTTGCTTCGGTGTACGCGTGGACTGGTGGCTTGAAGCACCGCGGCAAGTTGGACAACAACGCCAAGCTCATTGAGTTCGCAGAAAATCTTGAGAAGGTGTGCGTTGAAAGCGTTGAAGCTGGAGAGATGACCAAGGACTTGTCAATCTTGGTTTCCAAGGATCAGCCGTGGCTGACCACCGAGGATTACTTAGCCGCTCTTGATCGTCGACTTCAGCAGAAGATGTCCTGAGCTAGACTTTGCTCATGCGAGCTGTTGTCCTGCGGTCGCACGGTGGACCCGAGGTTCTCACCTTTGAGGATGTCGAAGTTCCCGCGCCCGGTCCCGATGAAGTGCAAGTCCAGATAAGGGCAACAGCGTTGAACCGCGCCGACATCTTGCAACGTATGGGTGGATATCCAGACCCACGAGGCGCCGGCTTTCTTGAAATCCCAGGACTTGAATACTCGGGCATTGTCAGTGCAGTGGGCGAGCGCGTGAAAATGTGGAAACTTGGAGATCGCGTCATGGCGATTGAATCTGGTGGCGCTTACGCCGAATACATCTGTACTCACGAGCGCCAACTACTTGCGGTGCCAAGCAATATTGCGTTAGCTGACGCGGCTGCGATTCCTGAAGTGTTTCTCACTGCGTGGGATGCCCTTGTTCTGCAGGGCGGCTTGACCTCTGGACGGTGGGCGCTGGTGCATGCTGGAGCATCCGGAGTCGGAACAGCATCTATTCAAATTGCCAAAGCAATCGGGGCGCGTATCGCAGTTACCTGTTCGTCTGGTAAAGCAAAAGCCTGTCGTGATCTTGGTGCCGATCTTGTTGTCGAGCGTTCGCCACATGATTGGTTGGGCGAACTGCAAACTGCAGTTCCGCAGGGCTTCGACGTCGTCCTTGACGTCATCGGTGGTGATGAAGTTGATCGCAACCTGAAAGTAGTTACCAACAAAGGAACCATCGTTCAAGTTGGCTTAATGGGCGGAGGTTCAACGCAAGTCAACGTCGGCTTGTTGTTGATGAAGCGTGCACGTTGGATAGGTACAACGCTTCGAGCACGACCGCTCGAAGAAAAAGCGGCTTTGACACGTAAGTTCGCCGCTGAGGTCTTGCCATTATTTGAAAGTGGTCGACTGAAGCCGATCATTGACAGTCGCTATCCGTTCCTGCAGATTGCTGATGCGCACATCGCTATGGGCGCCAACGCCAACACCGGCAAAATATTGATCGATATTTCTTCCGCCGGTGACTGAAGAATCTCAACAACAAGTATCACTCGCACATCATCGCGGGTTGGACGGCCTTCGAGGCGTTGCCGTCATCCTGGTGATCATTTTCCATTCAGGTCTTGGCTGGTTGCCGGGTGGCTTTTTGGGAGTGTCAGTATTCTTCACACTTTCGGGATTCTTGATTACATCACTACTGATCAATGAATGCGAAAACACTAGACGAATTGATCTCAAAGCTTTTTGGGGACGCCGACTTCGCCGATTGGCACCGGCTTCGCTGGTTGTCATTGCGGGCGTTGTCGGATTGGCCAGTTGGTTGAGTACAAGCATCGAAGCCAGTCGCATCAAAGGTGATGCAATTTCAGCGACTCTGTATTTCAGTAACTGGCGGTTCATTTATTCGGGTCATTCGTACGGCGAACTCTTTGCATCACCAAGTCCACTGCAACATTTATGGTCGCTGTCGATCGAAGAACAGTTGTATGTCATCGTTCCCGTTGTGATTGCTGGATTGTTTGCATTGGGTTTACGGCGCCGGGCTATTGGCTTTGTATTTCTGATTGCTGTTGCTGGTTCAACGATCGCGACGATGTTCACGAATAGTCACCAACTGATTTACTACGGAACCCACACTCGAGCTGCTGAACTTTTGCTGGGCTCTGCGTTGGCATGTTTGTTCGGACATCGAATAGAAAGATTGGCTGTTCAAAAAGCCAAGCCGTTGTCAACTATGTACATCGTTCCTTTGTTGGGCGTGATTGTTCTTGCGCGCTTTTCTTCGGTGGATTCACCATGGGTCTATTCGGGTTTGCTGACATTATTTGCTGGTTTGTCGGCTATCTGCTTGATTGCGTCAGTGCATGCTGGGCCAGTCCGATCAATTTTGTCGTCGTCGTCGTTGGTGCGAATCGGTGAAGTGAGTTACGGGCTGTACCTCATCCATTGGCCGGTCATCGTTTGGCTGAATTCCGAACGGGTTGATCTACAGCCCACGGCCTTGTTTGGCGTGCAGGTCATTGCCACAGTGATTTTGACTGTTGTGAGTTATTGGCTCATCGAACAACCAATTCGCCGACGCAAGGTATTGCTTTCGGTGCGATGGTCGGCAAGCACTTTTGTTGCGGCAGTCGTGGGCGTATTGATTTTGTCGAGTGCGATTCTGGCGTCAGCATCGACGCAAGTTGATACAGCATCAGAGGTACTAGCTACCGTTACTCCAACGACACCGGTCGTTGGAGCTTCAAACGTAACCTCAACGACAATCGTGAGCAGCTCGGCAAAGCCAGCCCGTGTTGATCGAACGGGACCGCTTTCGGTTTTGGTAATCGGTGATTCAACTGCAGAAAATGTCGCCACAGCTTTAGCGGCAGCCTCGGACGGGAGTCTTGGTGTGATCTCGGCAGGCGTGTTGGGGTGCCCACTGTTGCAGGTGGCAATCGTGCGTGATCGCGAAGAATCCCAACAAGATGTGGCCTATTGTCCAAACAATGGGCAGCTAGTGCGAGATTCCCTAACGTCAATTGACGCAGTTGTCATCGTCGCTGGCGTGGCGAACCAGTGGGCCTATAAAAAGATAGGTTCGGATATGTGGATAGAGCCAGGATCCGAACAATACATCCTTGATCTCAATAGTTTTCTCCTTGAGATTGAACAGAGTGTCTCTCCTCAAGGTTTACCAGTATTAGTTTTTGAAACACCCGCCGTGCGCGATAACCCAGGCATTCTTGGCGATGAAATTGGCTCTTTAGTGAGGTGGGCCCAGGTCATTAAACATTGGGACGCTTCTTGGTATTCGGTGAAAATGATCCCTTACGCCGACTCACTCAGTGATCCAAATACTGCTGAAGGAAAAAAGGAGCGTCCGGACGGCGTGCACCTTGCAGAGGATTTTGGTGAAGAGTTGGCACGCGCAGTGTTGATTCCACGTCTACGAGAAAACTATTTTGACGCCCTTGATGAGATGAACAGCAGTGGTTGTCGGCGCGCACTTGATCAAAGTCTTGCCTTACGGTTGTGCCGCCTCAGCGAATAACTAAGCGACAGTTACCCTGCGGGTATGCCACCCTGTTGCTCCGTCTGGGGCAACACTCGTGACAGTTTCAGTTTGGGTGTAGCCACTTTTGTCCGTTGCGCGAACTTGAATGGTGTGTTTGCCCGCTGTGGCCGGCCAGTCGAATGTCCACAAGCGCCAAGTGTCATCAGAGATGTCGTCACCGAGAACGGCTTCGTTCCACTCTGCGGAATCAACGCGCACTTCCACTTTTTCAATTCCGGTATGTTGCGCCCAAGCGACTCCTGCGACTCGGGTTAGCCCCGCCGCCACCGTTGCGCCAGAGCGGGGTACATCAATGCGTGATTGAGTTTTGATGGGAGCATCGCGCGCCCATCCACGTGGTATCCAATAGCCGTATTCGTCGGACCATTTATTGACTTCAATCTCGCTCAACCATTTAGTTGCGGAAACATATCCGTAGATACCGGGCACAATGAGGCGCGCCGGAAAACCATGAACAAGTGGGAGGGGCTCACTGTTCATGCCGATTGCCAGCAGAGCGTCGCGTCCGTCGAGAGCGAGTTCAATGGGAAACCCGCTCGTCCAACCATCGAGACTGCGACTGAAAAGTTGTTCAGCCTCTGGTTTCACGCCAGCTTGCAGCAGCAGGTCCTTCAGGTAGACCCCCTGCCAAACGGCATTGCCGATATACGGTCCACCGATCTCATTGGAGACACAACAGATAGTGATGGTTTTCTCCACCTGAGGCATTGCAGCGATATCAGCGTAGGAAAGAGTGATCTCTTGATCAACGAGACCGTGAATCCGCAATGTCCAGCTATCAAGATTGACATTCGGAAATGAGAGGGCAGTGTCAATTCGGTAAAAGTCACTATTAGGAGTGATGAAGGAAATATCTTGAGATATTTCGGATGGGGGTAACGAATCAGAAGTGGGGGGCAACGAATAAGGTCGTTGGGATTCGATCGAGCGAACACGCTGTCGTTCCTTGTTGTGGCCTATGAGTCCAACGGTCACTGCGGTCGCCCCGACGGCAGAACTTATACGTACAAAACGGCGGCGGTCCCAACCCAAAGGAACTCGCGAGGGCGACGGAGTACTCGCCGCCAGCCAACGGTTCGTCAGTATGCCCAGCAGCAGCACGGCACTGGCGATTCCAATAATGGCCCCCACGATCGGAGCCAGGATCGAAGCACCGTTGGATCCTTCTCGCTCACTTGCTGACAGGGCACCGAGAAAAGCAAAAATCACAATCGCGCTGACAAGCGGTGCGGGTGACTTAACGCTGCATGCTCCAGCGATGAGGGCGATGGCGGCAAGCACGATCACGATTCCAACGCGTAGAGCAGTCTTGTCATTGGTCCCAAACCAATCAATGGCTAAATTCTTCAACCATTGCGGGGTGCGATCAATAAATGAACTTCCTACGGCATCAATGGGCGAGGCGACTTTGCCGAGAGCGGCCACCAGCATTCCGATCGTGACAGCAAGGCCACCCGTTAACAAGCCAATGATCGCACCAAGGCGTGGCGAGGGTGAAGACAGAAGGGAGGTTTGCTGTTGTGGAGCGAGTGGATCTACTTCAGGACCAGAAGGTGATGAAGTAGTGAAACTCATAATGCAAAGTATCTAGCGAGATTCCTAAGAATGTCGTGTCGAGCAGGAGAAATTTTTAGCGACCAGCCATGGGGGTGTAGTCGCGTGCTTCGACGCCGGTATACCACTGACGTGGACGACTGATCTTTTGATCTTTGTCGGCGAGCAGTTCTTGCCAGTGAGCCAACCAACCAACTGTGCGTGGGATAGCAAACAAAAC
>Ga0114966_10005001_pt1 | contig 11286 bp, 9 predicted proteins | sample M_130207_XF_Meta_FD_87029 | JGI IMG/M metagenome (GOLD analysis project Ga0114966, IMG submission 87029) | Freshwater microbial communities from Lake Montjoie, Canada to study carbon cycling - M_130207_XF_MetaG | ecosystem: Environmental > Aquatic > Freshwater > Lake | place: Lake Montjoie...
AATTAATGGGCGCAAATGAATTAATGGGCGCAAATGAATTAATGGGCGCAAATAATATGCCGTAATTATATACGAATGTCTTATCCTGATTCTTGTAGAGCTGGCACGGAAATATCTCTCTCCTGTCTAAATGATTTATGGACCCAGACCCGCACAAATGACAACAGTGGCTGCACCACCTCATTTATTAATGAGACGGCTGACCCCAACGTTTTTACTTTAGTCGGCTCTGTCCCCGGTCTATTACCTTTTTCTACTTATGGACAAGCCTTACCCGATGTTTACAGTAACCTAAAAGATCTGAAAACCTATGATTTATTATGCACTGCATCAAATCAGGATTTATTTAATCCGGCATTAACGGATATTTCGGATGTTCAAACGGTCCAATTAAATGGCTTAATGGCGCAATATACTCAACTGTATAAGCGTTATACTGGCTTAATGTCTAACCCGCCGACCACCATCGCTACTAATGCAACTGCCGCCTTGAGTGCCAATACTGCCTATCAGGCTGTTCAAACCACCTATACTGCTTTAACCACCGCAGAGGCAGCTGCCAAAACTACCTTAGACAATGCCAAGGCTGCTGCTCCACGTGTACCAGCAACACTTGCTGCAGCACAAGCAGCCTTTGATGCAGCTCACGCGGCTACCCAAGCTTATTACAACGGCGCAGAATACAATGATGCAGTAAATTCGTCTGCCAGTACAGCCAATACAGCCCAAGATGCTATCACCGCTTATACAGAGATGAAAGACGCCATAAAAGCGGACATTGATACTTTATACGGAAATATCATGACCTTGTCAAATACTATTACTGCTAGTGTAGCATCCTCTACTACTGCTGGTACAGAAACAATAAATAGATCGCGAATTGCTAACAACGTAAACACTTTAACAACTAAAATAACACAGATGAATGCAGCCTTTGAGGATTTACGGAGTAAACAAGATAAACCGCTAGAATTAGAGGGACATTTTGAAGTAGCGGAAACAAAAGTTAGCTCTAGTTTTATGAAGCATTGGCTTTATATTCTCTTTGCTTTGGTCGTCGGGGGCTGTTTAATTTTCATTCATATGTCACCCACCGAAGGTAAATTGGATATGTTTATATTGGCTTTAGGCGGCATTATTTTAGTTTACTATGGCTATGACTATTTCAAAACCCGAGTCTAATGCAATGAAATGTAATTAGAAAAATGAATTTATATATATATATTATACCAATGAGTTCCTATCTAAAAGATGGTTTGGAATTGTTAAAACTAAAAGAAAAAAAAATAGAAGGCTATACCGATATAATGACCGTAAATGATAGCCCTCCACCGCCACCAGATTATACTGCCGACATGTATAATAATTTACAAAATAATATTTCTAGTTATACTACCACCTATAAAGCGCTGAGCGACAAAACAAACGATTATTTTGGCTTAGGTGCCTCCGGCGCCAGCGGACACTATTCCGGCAATGGAAATTATAACATGTATGTGGTTACTCCCATGGATAAAGGGCAAATAAATGCCACCCCCTATACCGGCGGAATGTGCATTTTAGGGTCGCCTGCCGGATTGGGATTGACTCCGTCCACCGACTTTGATGCTTTGTATCCCGAGAACTTTCCCAATACTGCTACAGGTATCCAAACCGCCATTCAGTCATGTAAATTAGTGGCAGCAGATACGCAATTAAAAGGTTTTCAAGGAACCAATTACCCAGGTACCACTTATTTTGCCGTGACGAAAGACACTACTACCAATAAATTAAAATGTTTTACGGGAAGCAATATCTCCTCTACAGCTGCTACCACTATAAAACAAAAATATAATAAAAAAATTGCGTATAAAGTCCAAACGTCTACCGACGCCACTCGCGGTGGGTTATTTTATGACGGTACGGTGGGGGTATATAGTTCGCGAATGACAATGAATGTCAATGGCAGCGACATGCCCATAACTGGTATCAAGCAGGATGCCGAAAACATTTATTATTTGGCAAGTGACAGTGATGCCATTGAAGGCATACTAAAAGTTAACATCAAGGATCCTACGCAAACCGAGTCCCGATACCGGAGCTTTAGAACAATGGGCGGACCATGGATAAATGGACCGACTGCTAATGGTACTGTATACCCGCGTGCGCCTGTACAAGCGGTTAACAAAAAAACGGATGGCACCAAAGTTTATATGTTTTATGATACCGTTTATACAAAAATGGTTACCGTATCCGGAGAAGCCAGATACTTTGCTGGTAATATTATCGGCGCATTTGATCCTACTAAATGGGATCAACCCGTTTATGCCAATCCAACGGCTTCGGCAAATGGGTTTTATAATGTCTCCACCACTGCAGTAGATATGTCCAATCCTGTATTGACGGATTTCAAAATCTCTGATTGGTCTACTTACACGCTAGTCCCTTCTACTATGAGTCCCACGCGTATAAGGACTGGAGGCTTTACATTAAACTTTACACCAACGATGACCGGATCCAACGCCAACGCAAAAACGACCGAGACTTTATCGGTTTATACCAAATGCAATAAATTTTTTGGCGGCGGTATAAATTCCATTAGTGCGACTTTAGGTAAAAACTGCCGCAATCCCGGCATTTCTATCCTGGGTCTGGTCCTCGCCACAAGCCAAACTGTAGCAGATAGTTATATACAAATTTCGCAAATTGCGTTATATGGTTATAATGCGCAAGGAGAAAGAGTAAATGTGGCGTCTAGACTTATAAATCCTCGTGCTGATGCATGGGGAGGTCGTGGGGGGTACGGGCATGGGTCAGGCACCGATCATGCTACAGGAGCATATGGAACTTCTGCACTCACCCCCATTGACGGGACACTCTCTATACGCCCAGGCAATAATGACAGTACTGGTATATACCATTCTCCGACGGCGAATAAAGACGAATGGTGGACTTTGGGCTTGGGATCCGAATATGTGGTTGATACCGTTGTTTTTTATGGGAGATCAAATTGTTGCTCACACCGAAATAATGGTATGAAAATGTGGTTTTTTGATATTAAAAAAGGTGTTCCAGTAAAAAATCGCGATACAGGTCAAACGGTAGATTGTTTAGTGTTAAATACCGATAGCGTCCAAACCTTTAATATAGGGGATCCCAGTGCTTAGTATGTTTCGTGCCGTATGTTTCGTGCCGTATGTTTCGTGCCGTATATGTTTAATGTGCATTATATGCCTTATGCTTCGTGCCTTATGCTTCGTGCCGTATGCTTCGTGCCGTATGCTTCGTGCCTTATGCTTCGTGCCGTATGCTTCGTGCCGTATGCTTCGTGCCGTATGCTTCAAATTTATATAAAATAATCTTACTTTTATATAAATGACTGTATCAGAAGGCAATTGGACAAATGCAGTTAAAGCAGGAATTAATCCGTTATTGACTGTGCCGCAAGGGTCGGCTACTTATACAGTCGGATATACTAACAATAACCCGAACCCGAATGCCCAATGTACTCAGCAAGACTTTTATGCCTCTTATAAATGCGGGGACGATTCCACCATAAAGGCAATTTCTACGATAACGAATGCTCCTGGTAAACCGGTCAATTTTAATTGTATGAGTTTATATAACACGTGCAATGGCTTCAGATTATATTTAGGCGATGACGGTATTTTAACATTAAAAGATAGTAATGATAAAAAAGTATGGGATAGTAAACAAACGGGTGCTAACCCCATTCCTTTGAGTGAGACAATTGGTTCCGACTATTATACGCCCACCTCTAATAACCGCGCGTCTGCTGAATTAATGCCCTACACGGTAAGTTATTTAAATTCCGGTGATCATTTAAATATCGGACAATTTTTAGGGTCGCCCACCGGGCGTTGTCGTTTAGAGATGGGAACCGAATCAGATACAGCCGGAAATATTACCGGAAGAACATTACAGGTAGTATATGATGTCCCTAGTTGCACCGAGACCGATATAATGGATAGTAATTCCTCTCGCCTCTATTCCATTCCCTGGACTTCTAGAGAGAATTTGGGAAAAATGGGTTACGTGAATAATCAAGGACAATTGCAAGTTTATCCCGGAAGTATGGTAACCACTTATACAGACAATTATCAACAATTGAGTGACGGAGGTGTGGCAGAAGTTGGGAACACGCCACCGGTCTTAGGTATACCCTACGGGATATATGGCGGTAATATAGGTGCGGCTAGTGCTGTAGCGAATGTAGATGCCTGTAAAGCAAATTGTACCACTGTTGGTCAGAGTTGTATTGGGTTTGAATATGAATCCAAGGGTAAGACTTGTCAATTAAAAGGACTAGATGCCATGACCAACGGTATTCGCCGCTATACCCCCGCTGATAATAGTAAAAATTATCAATATTATGCCCGTCTAAAAGGGGTATCGGGCTTAATTTCATCCTCTTGTCCGTCCAATCCCGAGGATATCGCTCCAGGCGCAACCAATGAGTGGACCAGTTTTATAAAAGGCGACAACATGACTCCCAATACCAAATGCGGATTATTAAAGGTCACCGAAAATGAATTGGCTGCTGTAGAGACCGCGGACGCGACCATAGCCGGACAAGTCTATGGTTATAAAGCCACCCTAAATACCCTGTATAATAAATACCAAAACCTAAAAGATATGTTATTTCAGACTAAAACGAATATTGGTGATAAATTTAATATGTTGAACATGTCTAAACAAAATATGGCGGATTGGTCAGGGGAACAAGGGGAACAATTAGATGCAATGAACGAAGATAGGGGGTTAAGTATGATGACCCAAAATTATAAGCATATTATGTGGAGTATTTTAGCAATTATCGTCGTCTTGGCGATTCTCGTGTTAACGAAATTTTTCGGAATCACCAAAATGGCGGAAATGGCAAAGTCTGTTGAACTACCGAACCCTCTAGGCGCCTTGCCAACTTAATTTTATATTTTCTTTCAAGAGTATATAAATGGGACAAATTGATGATTTAATAACAACTATTAGTAATTCACAGCAATCGGAAAGAAACCTTATAGCTCAATTGAATACTTTAAGTTCGCAGCCCGGATTTAATGTAAATAATTCTGGTGTTCCAGCCCTGATTGATTCCATCAACAATCTCTCGTCCTCACGAGTGGCAATGTTAAAATCTCTCAACAATCAAGCCAATATCATGCAAGTGGGGGTAAACAATTCCCGTGCTGATTTAGTCGGACAAATTACTTTATTAAATGTAGTACAAGACCAATTAGACAAAGCCAATGATATTATCGCTAACATTCGTTACAAAAATGACACGAAATCCCGCATGGTAGAAGTAAATACTTATTACGGTAAACGCTATGAAGCCCAGAGTAGATTAATGAAAATGCTTATCTTGATTTGTGTGCCTTTACTCATTTTCTTTATCTTAAAGAAAAAAGGGATATTGCCACCGATGATTTCTAACTATGTTATTGGTATCACTATTGCGGTCGGTGCACTATTTCTCATTATGGCTATGTGGGATATTTATACCCGCAGTAATATGAATTATGATGAATTTGATTGGGAATATGAAGACCCTTCTACATACTCGCCAACAATAATGGAATACAATAAAAAACATCTTAATTTGGATAGCCCCCTTAAAAATTTAATTGGTAATTTAGGATTGTGCATGGGTTCTTCGTGCTGTGACAATGGGATGACCTATGATAAGGCGACCCAGAAATGTACAAACATTAAAGGCAAAACCGCGGAAGGGTTTGTATGCGGAAGTAATTTACAAGCTACAAATGTAGTAGATGTAGATGAAGAAGAAGAGAAACAAAATGGCATTTCACCGTTTAGTTATAATTCTAATTATGCGTCGTTGGTATAAGAATTAACCTTCGGTATAAGAATTAACCTTCGGTATAAGAATTAACCTTCGGTATAAGAATTAACCTTCGGTATAAGAATTCGCAAACCTTTGGCAATCTAATATATAATATATTATAGTATATTAGATAATCAAAATGGGCACAAATCCATTAAATATTGATCCTTCATTTTTGTCAAGCATAACTGATACAATTAAGAGTATAGTTGATAGCGTGACAACCAATTTAGTTGACAGCATAGCAAATCCATCTACCGGGGTAGGTAGCACTCCAGCTGGTAAAGTAAGACGTTCCGACGTGTTAAAACAGCGTTGGTTAGATGCCAGTTTAAATTATCAAACTGCTCCATTTGAATTAAGTCGGGCTGAAAAAAATTATTACGATTACAATAGAGGTGAACCTGGCGGCAATGAGGTTTACAATCTTATTATTATTGATCGGTTCGCCAAAAATGCAAAGACGTTGAGACAGAATTCCATTGATAAACAGCAAGAATTCATGGCGGATTTAGCTCAAATGTTAAAGCAATATCAAGGCGAGAAAATGTATGCCGACCGAACCATACAATTATTACAACTTCGCCAACAAGAAAATGAAGATTTGAAAAAAAAATTAGAAATGTATAAACGTATATTGCAAACAAGTGAACGAAAAGTAGTGTATGAAATAAAAGATACAACGGGACAACATACCTATCGGCGAGCAATGTTATTTTTGTATTATAGCGCAGTGATATCTTATGTTATATTCGGTAATTTTATACCGGATCAACTCTATCTGAATAAAAGCATTGATTTCATCCTTATTATAATTTGTTTTATTCCTCTGATTTTGAATTTAATCATTAAATGGGTTTATATTATAGGCGACGTCGTGGCTTATTGGTTTAACAACCGACCCTATAAAGACGTGTATGCCGACTTAAAAGACAGTGACCGGGACCAATTTGCGAATAAGGCAGAAAAAAAACTTCCCCCACCTCTCGTCACACCTCCGCCGATTGATCCGCTCAGGGTGAGAGCTATGATGGAGTAAGCATATGCTTATATAAGCACATATACAAGTATGTCTATTTGATAAAAAAATAGACATGCCAAATTTTCTTTTTTTGTTTTACATTTCCGCCTCTTCTTCGTCGTCGTCCCCGTCATCATAGATAACCTCTGTATTGCGCCAACTGCCGTTCTTACTACATTCCCCAAATTTCAGATTCATATAATCAATCAATTCTTTTGAGCGAGGAATGTTCTTGACCCCGGGGTTATTGCCCGTATACCATTCCTTGAAGGTTTGCAATAATTCCGTCTTCTTCAGTGTTTTCCCTTCCTTACGGCGGATTTTATCGCGTACAAAACCAGCCAAATAATCATTCTCTTCGCGCTTTTTCTTGCTCGCCCGTAAAACAGTAGGACAATCCTTGACAAAACCGTTTGTCTTGTAAGCACGTTCCACCAGCATAGAGATAAACACCGGCGCCCATGTCTCTAACTTATCTCCGAGCTCTTCATCAATCGGAAATTGGTAGGGGTACTCCTCGCGATTAAAGTCGCCTTCATAAGGTTTGTTGGTAAATTTAGATACAAAATCTACATAACGCAGCCGCCGCCACGTGCCGTCGTCATTGGCAGTAATTTCTAAATCGCTGTTGGTCATTAAGACCATTTTAAATTGGGGCATAAACGTCTCGCTCTCACCGAATAATTTCCGGCACGGAATTTCGTCGCCGCCCGAGAATAACTTCATGGTGCCTTCATAGAGTTGCGCACCTTTGGTCGTTTCTGCCATAATGAGATAGCGGACACCTGGGGTGCGCGCAAGTTCCGGCGTCGCCTTACCAAATTCCGACGGTTTGGTGGTCAGCATGGTTGCACTAATGGATTGCGCATACGTGCCTAAACTTTTCAACATTAAATCGGTCAACTTGGATTTGCCATTGGCACCGACCCCCTTGTAGACATTAAAGGTCTGGTTTTTATTGACACCGATCAAGCAGGACGCCAAGTGATCCCACATGTATTCTTCTAAATCCGCGATCGGAAACAATTGTTTCATAAAGGCTTCCACTTCGTGCATAATGTGGGCGTATTTTGCTAGAACGATCTCATACGGAATATAATCTATATTGGTGCACTTGGAGAGTCCGTCTTCGGGATTACCTTTGCGAAAACATTTCTGTTTAAAATCCACCACCCCATTATTGAAACAAAGCAAGTGGGTATTTTTATCCAATTCATCTAGAAAACGCTTGTCGTAAAAATGCAAGCAAGCTTCCGTCATGATATTTTGCTTGGCTTGGGTCTTTTTTAAAGATGTCGCTATATTCCCTACCATTTTGGAGCCCTCCATTACCTTTTCGCGTGTTACATCATTCGGATCCATGCTTTCCACCTTTTTATAAATAGATTGTTGTAAATCAACATAGATTTTATGCATTTCTTTGGAAATGGTCATGCGTAAAGTATTACCCGAATCTATTTCGTGCCAGCGATGATTAATATACTGGTACCAAATTTTATGTTTAATACTGGTACATACAAATCCGTCCTTTTTCATACTATAGAGTACAGCCGCCAAATCAAACTCTGTGCCACCTTGCAAGGATTGTGTGACATAAAAATCCGTGGTCTCTTTCCAAATCGCCTCGTATTTTTCGCGGCTATCGGTTTTTGCCCAATACATGATAGATTTATAGGTCAGCGGATTGGATGTATTTATATTAAATTTTTCCCAGGTCTGATATAATTCTGGTACGCAGCCCCAATCAAATTTGCCGTTAGCGCCTTTGAGTGTATCACGACAATTTTCTTGGGAACTAAATTTCAGCCAGGTCAAAAAGTGTTTGGGTGATTCATTGCGCAATGCCATACCGACTTTGATCCATTTACTATAACTGCCGGGACCATAATAGGAATTGGGCAAAATCATCACATAGCTATGAACTTCTTTCAACTTATACTCACTGGCGTCAATATCTTCAAAGAGATCTTCTAGTTCCGCGTCTAAAGTCGCTTCATCTTTGATTTCGCCATAATTGCTGATCGTTGCCGGTGTAATTTTTCTTTTGGACGCCGGCGCACTAGCCCCGCTGTGGGCAACCTGCTGGCTGTCTTTTTTTTTCAGTGTTTTTTTGGATTCTTCAAATGCTTCATAGACATTTTTCTTAATAGGGAAACCTGGATATTCGCTATAACGCGCTGACAATTTATAAATATTTTTCTCAATAGAGAATTTGGCTAGAGGTTGCTCTGCATAAGTCCAAGAACCGGTGTCACCACTGCCACCCGAGACCGCCTCCTCTGACTCTTCGCTTTTCTCCGGCGCGGTATAAGTGAATTTATAATGGTATTTCACCATATAAGTTTGGTGTCCGGGTTTGCGAGAACCATAAATTTGCCAGTTCGCCATACCGCGTGTCACCGTTTCGTCTAAGACGTCAGACCACTCATTCTTAATCGGTAAATCGTCCCAAGTATTTTTTAAAATTGACAACATATTTTTCCGGAGCATCACTTGCAGGGCTTTGTGCATCTGCAAACCAATAATAATATGCACCCCGTCTTTCGTCTTGTCTTCTAATTTGTTGACACTGTTTTTCTCCATAACAATTACTTCAATGACAGACTTGTCCGCAATGTCTAGTAATGTACTAATCTGTTCAAAATACTCCATAAGGGCATCTATAATGTGCCCTTCCGTATGCTGGCGCGTAGTAATGGACGAATCGTATTTTAAATCAATGTCAATCATAATAGGACCATTTTCAACGAGTTGCTTTTCAGTCAAATATTCCGCCTGCCCATTGATAATAACGTGCTGGTAATAGAGTTGCATAAAATTACGCCATTCGTTATCGGGAATATGGTAGGCGCCGCCGGCGATCTCTTTAACCTTGTCGCCTATACGCGTATGCGTACATTCTTTGCCGTCTGAGGCTTTATGCTCTTGTAAAAATTTAGTTAACATATTATTTTTTACTCCAGCCATCTTTCTATTTGATATATAATATATAGAAATTTTTATATTCAATTTTTTAACATATAGTTATCGCATTCTTCTTGTTCGTAGTTCGCTCCTTTTGCAATAACCGCACCATAATAGCCTTTGCCTAACATATTAAGTAATTATTATATAAATATAACTAAATAATATCCACTATAGATAAATGGCTTTGCCGCCTCCGACTACTCCGCCGGTTCTCTCCAAAGAAACACTGAAACGCATCATAAGTGATATAAAAGAACTGCGAGCAGCGCCTCTTGTCTCGCACGGGATTTATTATGAACACGATGATACCGATATATTAAAAGGAAGGGCACTAATCATCGGACCGGCTGATACACCTTACGCGGACGGGTTTTATTTTTTTAATATTAAATTTCCTTTCAATTATCCGCATGCGCCGCCGGCGGTTGAATTTTGCACAGGCGATGGCATTACCCGGTTCAATCCGAATTTATACCGGTGTGGTAAAGTATGTCTCTCTATTTTAAATACCTGGCAAGGCGAACCATGGAGCGGCTGTCAAACCCTTTCGTCGGTGCTGTTGGCGATTTGTACCGTTTTCACTGAAGAACCGCTTTTAAATGAACCGGGTGTCACCAAATATCATCGTGATTTTGACAATTATAATAAAATAGTGACTTATAAAAATATTCAGGTAGCCATTTTGGGGATGTTAGCTGACGAGAACATTAAAACAAACTTTGCCTGTTTTGTCCCTATTATGCAGACACTCTTTCAAGAACGAAAAGCAACTATACAGGCAAGAACGGAAAAATTAAAAGAACTAATACCAGAGACTGAGCGGGCGGAAACGACCATCTATCAGTTGACGGTTAATATTAATTATACCGACTTGTTGGCTAAGCTGCTACAAACGTGCCTTGTGCCTTGTGCCTAGTCATTCCTTGCGCCTAGTCATTCCTTGTGCCTAGTCATTCCTTGTAAATTTGACCCATGTACGCTCTTTTACATCTGTTGCCAATACTCCTTTAATGTCTACATCCGCGATTGGAAAGGGAATGTCAATGAGAATGCGTTCGCCGGTTTGAATATAAGTTTGTATATGTTGCATTAAAGTGCGAATTTCGGGATGCTCGGCAGCATTAATTTTCAAATCGGATAATTTTTTGATAATAGGTATTGCCTCTGCGGTTCTTTGTAATTTGGTGCGCTCCTCAGGAGTCGTCATTTATATTATATTATTAAAAATTGAAATGGATTTAAATGTATAATATGATATATTATTAACAAACTAAAATGTCGGCACAACAAGTATCCGCGCAGCAAGTATCGGCGCAGCAAGTATCGGCGCAGCAAGTATCGGCGCAGCAAGTATCAGCGCAGCAAGTATCAGCGCAGCAAGTATCAGCGCAGCAAGTATTAACAGCACAGCAACTAGTCGCACAGCAATTGAGAGGACCACGTGTCCACCACC
>Ga0114966_10005002_pt1 | contig 11286 bp, 8 predicted proteins | sample M_130207_XF_Meta_FD_87029 | JGI IMG/M metagenome (GOLD analysis project Ga0114966, IMG submission 87029) | Freshwater microbial communities from Lake Montjoie, Canada to study carbon cycling - M_130207_XF_MetaG | ecosystem: Environmental > Aquatic > Freshwater > Lake | place: Lake Montjoie...
AACGAGTTATTGAAGTCAAAGGAAAATCTAGAAGAACTTGCAAGTAGTTACAAAGGAATGATTATGGGTAAAAAGAGAGAATTATATTCTAAACCAGTGACTAAGAATGTTCCAAAAGAAGTGCCAGAATATCCAGAGATTAAAATGGAGGAAACTCCAGAGTTCAAACCAGTTACTCCTTCCTTTTCTCCAGAAAGTCCTCCTTTTGCTCCGGAAAACATCGATAGTCCTCCTTTTGCCCCAGATAGTCAACCAAACACCGCCAGTCCTCCTTTTGCTCCGGGAAGCCCAGCATACAATCCAATCATTGGAAAGGAATATACTCCAACGCCCGAAAGTTCAGTATATAATCCAAATACACCAAGTAGTCCTCCTTATGCTCCAGAAAGTCCATCTATTCAACCACAAATTCAACCACAAACACCTTCCAGTTTTTCTCCTCCATTAGCTCCACAAGTTGGCGGACAACCAGTAAATATTACTCTCAGTATTGATGAAGTGAGTAAGTTGAAAGAAATGCTTGATGAAAAGAAAGAAAAGGAATTTGAACCAATTATTTTTGAAACAAAACCAAAAGACCCACCTAAAAGTATTTTTGATGTAGATGATGTTGTAAAAGTAGATGAAGATACAACAAGTTCTTCCACGTCAAATGATACAACAGATACATCTTCTAGTTCCAGTGGAGCTAAGAAAGTTATTATATTGTAAATGCTGAAGGAATGAAACGTACAACAAAATATATAAATAATAAAAATTGAATTAAAATGATACTATGTTATTATATTATTAATATAATATAATGACAACGATAAACAATTCAAGTAGTTTAATTTCATCCATATACAAGTCTCGTAAGACTATTTTGGAATTAATGAAAAAACAAAATTACAACACTGGCGACTATGATAATTTTAGTGTTAATGAGGTGAATACTATGTATCAAAATAAACAACTTGATATTCTTTTGGAAAAAAAACAAGACGAAAATGCACCTAACACGGTTAGAAAACAAAAAATATACATTACTTATTATTTAGCCAAAACACTTCGTCCACAAAATGTTCAAGAAATTATTGACGATTTGTTTAATTTAGAAGAAGTTTTAACAAAAGAAGATACATTAATGATTATTGTAAAAGATGATATGAATGAAACCTTGACGAATTTATTGAAACATATTTGGGAACAAGATGGAATTTTGATTATTATTCAAAGTATTAAAAGACTTCAATTTAACATTCTTGAACATACTTTGGTTCCAGAACATCGTGTATTAACAAATGAAGAAGTTGATAAGATTAAACTAAGATACAATATCACAGATGATTCGCAATTTCCAGACATTTCAAGATTTGACCCGGTTGCACAAGTCATCGGTATTCGTCCGGGACAAGTATGTGAAATCATTAGACCAAGTAAAACCGCAATTAATAGTTATTATTATAGAATTTGTGTTTAGAGTGTAAAATATTATATTCATAGATATTAGTAATAAGAATATAAATGGCAAGTCCTACAGATTATAGTTCAAAAATTCAAACATTAAAAGACCAGTTTTATCCGATATTGACAGATTATAAACAAGCTTTTGTAAATACAAATAAATATCCAGATGTTGGTGAGTATCAGACTATTTATGCATCTAGCAAAACAAATTTAGATAGTGCATTAACTGGTATTTTTTCTATAAGAACCAGTATTGAAACTAACCTCGAAACATTAAAAGACAAGTTGTTAGATTTAGACAAGAAAATTACCTATGAAAAAAGTATAAATACAAAATTAGTGAAACAATACGGACAGTTGAGTGGCAACAATAACGGTTCCGATGTTATGTTGGATGATTCTAAAAACTTGTATCAAAAGCAGTATGTGGCAAATGTCACATTATTTATTGGAATTTTTTTATTGACTGGAGTAATATATAAGGTTTTTAAACAAACTCCAATGGATGTTGTGGCAAGTGGAATAAAAATGCCAAATATGCAAAGATAAATCATTTCTTGTATTTTTAGAATTATTTTATATTATCATAGTGTATAAAATAATGCCATACGGAAATTTTTATGTTGGAAAAGATGGGTTTTTATATAAAAAAATGGGAGCTGTAGGAAACAGACGCAATTTTTCTTTAGGATTAATGTGTAATCAACCTACCGATATTAATAATAAGTATGTTTCTGGTTCTGGTGTATTTGGTGCAGTTTCATCCAATAACTATGCTATTAGACGTAAAATGATTCGTAACTCTGGAAACTGCACGAATAACAACTGCAGCATTAACTATTTTTTTTTGGGCGTTCCAATATGATATTAAATAATATCCTAATATAAAATATTATTTAATATATATATGACAACGCAAGACAATCAAAATATATCAACGATTCTAACTTTAGAATCTTTGGAAAAAGAATATGAAAATACAATGGTACTATATCAACAAGCACAGACAAATTATAATTCAGCTCTGAATGGAGTTGTTAGTAAAACAACAAGTTCTAATGTTGTAACAAGTAATGGAAAAAGATATGTACTAGTTCCTTCCAAGGTTTTTTGGGGAACGGGTGCGATTCAACAAAAGTCAGTTTCAACAATCGCTGAATGTACCGCATTATGTAGTGCAGACACAAAATGCACTGGTGCTACATTTGATTCGTCTGCAAAATCTTGTTGGACACGTAGTGGAAATGCTGGTTTAGTATCTGGTTCTTCAACTCAAACTGCAATCGTGAGTGAGTTAGTAAATGCTGCAAATACTTTAGACACTTTAAACGTAAAACTAGTTGAACTGTTAAAAAAAATGAATGATATAAATAAAACAACTACTGCGAATTTACAAACTAAAACAGATAATAATATTTCAACAAATAATATATACCTCGGTAAAAGATTTGAAAGATTAATGGCTGATAGAGAAAACATTAACAATATATTGAAAGAGTATGGTGAAATAAATATAAAAAATCAAGACCAAACTACGTATTTATACCAAAACCAGACATCTTATATATTGTGGAGTTTGTTGTGTTTTATCTTTATAATAATTGTTGTTAAATTATTAGTTTTTCCAAATGTAACTTTCAACTGGATAAGATTTTTCTTTTGGACAGTTATCGTGTCTTGTTTATTTATTTTAGTAAGTTTCTTGAAACTATCATATGCTTTTATTTTATTTTCAACTGTAATAGCTTTGATATTATTAATTGTAATGAAAATAGTTCCATCTCCTTAAAAACAAATTCAACATTATTATGAAAATAATAAAGAACGTAAAATATAAAAAGTATTATATTTTTATATTTTATTATATTAGTTAATCAACATATGGAAGCTATAAAATCAATGATGAATAAAATTGAAGAACGTAATTTGCCAGCCACACTAAAGCAAGGATTGAATTTCAAAAAGTATCAGAAAGAAATAACAACAAATCCCAGAGCCGTTGCCATTGCCAATGATTTAGAAGAAAAAGAGACAACAACTATTCAAGGATTCAACAATAGTTTGAATGAAGAAAATGAAGAGTCCGCACAAATTGTAGAAGGTTTTGCGACACAAGCGACGTCAATGTCTGAAACGATAATGACTCCGTCAAGTCCAGTCAGTCAAGAAATACTAAGTCAGTTATCACAGTTGGACAAATTACAAACAGAGTATAACAGTTTGCTTGAACAGTACAATACCGCAAATAGTTCTTCAGTTGATAAAGTAAAAACCACACTAATGAACGTAGTTAATAATCCATATGCTAATAAAAACGTAACATTGACAGACGGCAAAACATATTATGTTACTAACAAAGGTACGTCCAAACTATATGACTCAAATGCAACATATTATGCAACAAATGGAAAAAATAATTGCCCAAGCGGTTCAACCAGTTTAAACTTGAAAAGTTTATCAGACGTTACAACGAGTGGTTCAAATATGGTAAGTGGTCAATCTTGTGGAAATGAAGGTTCAAGTGTTTTTGTAAATAAAACATTAAACACACCAACTTCTGACTATCTAGGTTGTTATAACGATTCTACCACGACTCCAAGTATGAAAAGTGTAAATAATGGAAGTAAAATATACACTTATAGTAGTTGTCAAGAAGCAGCAGTTAATAGTGGAAGTTCTTATTTTGGACTGCAAGGTTTAGACAGTACGACAAATTTATCAGCTTGTTATATTAGTAATGACTTGCCAACTGCACAAAAGTATGGAGTAGCAAAATCAATGTGTAATGCTGATAGTAACGGATATGTATACGGTAACACATTAGTTAACGCCATTTACAAATCGCCAACTGGAGCAGCCACTTATGTTGGTACATATAAGGATACACCAACTCGCGCGATGACACTTGTGAATAATGGCAATACTTCATTCACATATGAAAGTTGTAAACAACAAGCAATAAATACTGGCAACACATATTTTGGACTACAAAGTTTCAATTCAAAAACTCAAACTGCCCAGTGTGCTTTGAGTAATGACTCTACCCAAGCTACACAGTACGGTGAAATACAAAATAGTTCTTACACTGGAAATGATAAAAAAACGTATGGAGGTAGTTTTGCAAATGCAATTTATCAGCTTGAGTCAGACTTGTCCAACTACAAAGGGTGTTATAATGATAGAGCAGATGCACCAGCAATGACCTCCTTAGGAAGTGGAAAAAGCACATATTCTTTTTCTACATGTAAAGATGAGGCGGTCAAAGGTGGTTATGGATATTTTGCTTTACAAGGAACCGCTTCTGGTTCTTCAAAGTGTTTTGTAAGTAATGATTTATCAAGTGCCAAAAAGTATGGTGAGGCTAAAAGTTGTAGTAAATCATTAGATGGCCAAACCTACGGTAGTAATGGAGTTAATGCAATTTACAAAATGAATGAGTTAGGTGATGCTAGTTCTGTAGGAAAAATGGGATATGTTGATTACAACTCCAATGTAACTGAATTCCCAGACTCAATGATTGGTCTTTCTCTAACATATGATAAATATGATAACTATGGAACAACGTTAGAAAGTACGAGTACTTTACAAAATGCAACTTATGATACTGCTGTTGCAAAATGTAACGGAAGTTCTAGTTGCTATGGATTCACTTTAGATTCATCAACAAATGTTGCAACTTTTTATGGTAAAGATATTGTTAACCCTTCAAAGAGAATATTAAAACCAAATACAACTTTGTATGTTCGTAATCAAATGTTACAAAATTTAAACAACGCTTGTAATAAACAAGTAGTCAATATAGATAGTTCTCAATGGAAAAATTATGTAAAGAAAAGTGGATATATGTCTCCAAGTTCAACATGTGACTTATCAACTGCTATTGTCTCTTCATCAAAACAGTCAAGTGAGATACAAGCGAAAATAATATCAAAAGCAAAAGAAATCATAAAAATATTAAATAACTTGAACAAAAAATCAGACTCAATAAATAACAAAACTGGATTGAATACAAACATGATTCAGTCAAATATTCAAAAATACAATGATGTTATTGTTGAAATGAGTGAGTTTACCGATGTTAGAGAAAACAATATTAGTAATATTGTAAAAGAAAGTGATATCAAAGTTTTACAAGAAAATTATGGATATATGTTTTGGAGTATTTTAGCAATAGCCACTGTAATTGTGACAATGAATGTTATGCGAAAGTAAAGTTATGGAAATTATAAAATTAATTTAAATTGTTATATATTTAAATTAATTGAAGAATTTATATTATATATTATCTTATTATAATCTATACATAATCTAGTATGGCAAGAACACTTGATAAAAATGAACAAACACTAACAAATATTCAAAATCTTCAGTCATTAGAGCAAAATCTATTCAATAGTTTAGCCACCGGTATTTCAAATGGAACATTAAAATCAAGCGACAAAGATAGTATTGTTAATCAAATAAATCAACTATCACAAATGCGTTCTAACTTATATACTTTTTTGAACGGTAACTCGTTAAATACTGTACAACATTTAGCAGCATCTAGCAACTTATTGTCACAACAAGCTCAAACTGTTATTGTTGTTGAAAATGAGTTAAACCACGCCAAGAATCAGTTGCTCGGTATGCAAAAAGATAAATATAGTAAATTAAGAATGGTTCAAATAAATACCTATTACGGTGATAGATATGCCGATCATAGTAGCATGATGAAATCAATCGTGATTATTTGTGCAGTGATTATTCTCATAACAATAGTTTTCAATAAAGGATTCCTTCCAAGTAGTTTGTACTCTATAATGTTAATAATTATTGTTGTTGTAAGTGCAGTTGTTTTATGGTACAAATATGTAATGTTGATTTCACACGATAGAATGAATTACGATGAATATGATTGGGGATTCAACCCAGATACCGCTCCAAAGTATAATACTGATAATCCTTCTGGAACAAATCCTTGGGCTTCTACTTCAGACTCATCATCATCATCAACGTGTGTAGGTTCTACTTGTTGTAACAGTGGAATGACATATGACTATACAAACAATATTTGTGTTGTTTCTAATAGTGCAACTAACGCTGCTTCAGCTGATGTTGATAGTAGTACAGTAGATGGTATTGCTGGTTCAGTGACCGAGGAAATGGGTTCATATGCTGCATACTAATAAAATACTTAGAACAGTAATTGTTATTATTTTGTGAAATTTATAAAAACAAAATAATAGTATAATATAAGAAGAAATATAATGAGTAACGTTGATTTGACAGAACTTCTAGATGACAATATAACAGAACAAGTAAATAAACTGGTTCAACAAGTTGAATCTGCTTTAGCAGAATCTGCCAAGTCATTAACTTGTGGTCCAGATTGTCAAGCGCAAGAAAATATAAAAAATCTAAAACAAATCTATTTAGATGCTGAATTAAATTTAAAAACTGCACCGGCGACATTATCCGTTGCCGAAAAAAATTATTTGGTTAGTACTCTGGGGGAATCTGGATACAGTGACTATATGACCACAAGATATGGTCTTCAAGCAAATCAAATTGGAGATAAAATCACTGATTCTTTTGAAAAAGTTGCAACTCAATCAACAAATCTGAATGATTTGTATGAAACTTTGTATACAAACTACGACTACTTAGAAGATTTGTATGAAAATTACGGTACAGTAAATGGTTCTTTAAAAAAAGATATTAACAAAGAAACTGGTGATGTTGTTACTAATGATCGTAGAACTTATTACGAAACACAAAACTATAATTATTTAAAAAATTGGTATATTGTATATAAATTCATTTACATTGTCATCATAATCGTTTTCATCATATTTTTATTTTTCAGAAAAAGCGAGTATTCCTTTGTATCTAGAATTGTTATATTAATTTTTTTTATTTTATATCCGATTTATATTACTCAGTCTGTATTTTGGATTTGGGATAACGTTATTCTACGTATATGGGAACTATTACCATCTAATATTTACAAAAGCATATAATAGTTAAAAAAAATAAATTATCTATTAATGTTAAGATAATTTATTTTTCAGTGTGAATCAACTCAATAACAATTCATGTCCGCAAATTCCGTTGTGTCTGGATAAATAATAGCAACCCCGTGCCATCCGTCCTTCTTTGCTTGTCCAAATTTCTTGTCCATATAATCAAACAGTTCAATACCTTTTGGAATTCTCTTGGAGTTGTGATATTCACTGTACCATTTCTTGAACTCCTCACTCAACGCTTGGCGTTTCACTATTTCACCCTCCTTTACTTCAATCATTTGACTTACGAAGGATGCAATATGATCTTCACGTTGTCGGTAGTTATTTGATGCCATCATTACAATAGGACAGTCTTCTACTTTACCTTGAGTTTCAAATGCACGTTTCACTAACATACTCAAGAATGTTTCGGCCCAGCCGGGTAATTTATCTTCAAGTGACTTATCCTTTGGAAAGATATAAGGTGACTCTTCAGATGGTTTAACATTCTCCGTTGGATCTACGAACTTTGACATATGTTTTACAATACGAATACGTCTCCAAGTACCATCATCATTACTATTAATCAATGGTAAAATATTCGTACATACACAAAGATCAAACTGTGGGATAAATGACTCGGCTTCCTTGTACAACTGACGGCCAACAATTGGATCACCACCAGTTAATTCCTTCATCACGCCATCATTTAATACCACTTCTTTGGTTGGTTCTTGCATCACTGCATATCTTACACCTTTCAAGTTCATTACTTCTGAAGATGTTCCACCAATACCATTACGTCTTTCCGTAATCAATGCAATCGGAACAGTTCCATAATAATCACCCAAAACCAACGACATTAATTTCGTGATTTTGGACTTACCGTTACTACCATTACCGAGATAAATATTAAATGTTTGATTGATATTTTCACCAATTAAAGAACCAGCTAAATGGTCCCACATATACCTATTCAACTCCGAAACTTGATAAATCTTATTGAACAACTCGGTAATTTCTGCCGCTTTTTCACTATGATGTATAGGGTCAAAATCATTATAGCAAAGATGTGTGCACTTTGTAATATAATCCGAAGGTAACCCATCTCTGAAAACCCGATTCTTGAAATCAAGCACACCATTCGTGCAACATAACAAATATTTATTTTTATCAACATTATTATTAAAATCCTTGTCATAAAAGATCTCCATCGCTTCACGCATGATGTTGTTTTTATCATTGGTTCTTTTTAATTTTGATGTAACTTCTAACATATGTTTATTCATCTTCTTTAACTCTTCATATCTTGGATCTGCTGGATCGTATGTTTGCATTTCAGAAACTACTGCTTGCATTTTTTCTCTATATAACGCATAAATTTCAGTTGAAATCGCATATCGTAATGACATTCCCTTATCTTTTTCCCAGTAATGACTATTGAATACGTACCAACTTTTTTCAATAATACCACTACATACATATTTATGTTTGTACATTTGAAACAAAACATTCGCAAAGTCAAAATCAGTGGGGCTTGAAATTGTTTCGTCAATATAATAATTCACCGTATTCCGCTTGATTCTAATAAATTCTTCTGGTGAATACTGTTTTGCCCAGTACATAATAGATTGTTTAGTCACTCCATCTGGCTTTACTTTGAAATATTTCGTCCATTTTTGATACAAGTCTGGAATCGTGTCATAGTCAAAATCAGACGCTTTACTTCTCAACATTACCCAAGACAAGAATAACCTTTCGTCAGTTTGTTTCAATGCAAACGCTACTTTACGATTCAGATCATGTGAGCCGGGTTCATAAAACATCGGAGGTAATATTTGAGTGTATTCATGAATTTCTTTGAGTTCATACTCTGATACTCTTAAATCCGACAAAATACGATTGACTGCTCTTGTCAAGTCATCAATATTCCGAATATCTTCTAGTCTCAACACTTCATCTTCATCTGGCTCATTTTGCAAAACAAGTCTGGTTTTACTCGTAGCCCGTTTGTTTTTCAATGATTTTTGCACAGAAGACGACGATCGTTTTTCTATCGTCTCTTTCATCAAAGGATTTATTTCAAACTCTGGATGTTGGTCATAACGCGCCGATAATTTATACAAGTCCTTGGATAAGTCAATATCACTTATACGTTTTTCCTCCATCATAAACTGTCCGTCTGAATCATCGTAACTAATCATATAGTATTGGGTCAGCTGATAAGCTTCATGCTCTGGTTTTCTTGACCCGTACATTTGCCAAGGAACACTGCCCTTAGTAACGCCCAAATCTAATACCGACTCCCAATCATTCACAAGCGGTAAATCCCAAATTTCGTTGATAACTGCCATTACTTTTTCTCGTAATATTTCTTGCATTATTTTAGACATTTTTATACCAATGATAATATGAATACCGTCCTTAGTTACGGATCCATCCTCTAAACGATTTACATTGGGTTTTTCCATAACATACACTGGAAAGCTCTTGTTTTTTTCAAAAACGAAGAATTCTTTCAGTAATTCTAAATATACTAAATTGATCAAATCTTGGATATGTTGTTCGGTATGTTGTCTTTTTTCTACATCGTGAGTATATCTAAAGTCAAAATCAACAATAATTGGCCCATCATTTACCAGTTGTTTTTCGGTTAAATGTTCCAACTTCTTCTTTACAAAAACGTGTTCATAGTATAGTCTATAAAATAATGCTTCTTCTTCTTTTGGTATGATGTAAGAACCAGCAAAACTATTTTTACCCGGAATACGCGTGTGAGTATTTTTTTGATTTGACGTGTTTGGATCATCTTTTCTTGCGTTCGCATTATGCTTTGCGAGAAATTCATTTAAATCTTGATATTGACACGTTGTATCCATTGTATTTGTTATATGATAATATATGGAAAGATATTTCTATTTCATTTTTTTTTAATTATCAATTTTATTTTAATAATAACGTAAAACGATATGTAGTTTTGTTACGTTAATTCGTGTAGTAAAATTAAAAATAAATTATATTTGAGTTATAATTTATTTTTTCTAAATAGTTCCCTCCTTGTTTTTTGTTTTATTAATTAATTAATTAAAATATATAAATATATTTGAATATGTTATATAATTCATATAACAAAATGTCAAGTGATAAAAAAAATATTGTTATCACTAAAGAGACTATTAGACGTTTATTAAAAGACGTAAAAGATATTATAACTCACCCCTTGACTGATAACGGTATTTATTATATTCATGACGAAGATGATATGTTGAAAGGATACGCACTCATTATGGGTCCCCAAGAGACTCCTTACTTTGGAGGAAACTACTTTTTTGAAATAACCTATCCATCTGATTATCCACACAGTCCTCCCAAAGTTCTTTTTTGTACGAACGGCGATAATATTCGTTTCAATCCCAACTTGTATACAAATGGTAAAGTTTGTATCTCATTACTTAACACGTGGAGAGGAGAACAGTGGACCTCTTGCCAAACTATATCAACTGTTTTGTTGAACTTGTGCACCTTATTGAATAATGAACCACTTTTAAATGAACCAGGTGTTACAAAAAGCCACAACGACTTTGAAAAATACAACCGAATCATTGAATATAAAAATATTGACCTTGCCATTTTAAAAATGGTGAATAAAAATTCAAGTTACTACTTGGAAAAATTTACTGCATTTTATCCGATCGTGAAGGAAAATTTTAGTAAGAATCGTGAAGAAATACTCAAATTTATTGAAAGAAAAATGGAAGAGAAACCCGAAGTTGAAAAAATGAATACTGGAATGTATGGAATGACCGTCACTATCAACTACAAGAAACTACATGATGACTTTTTAGAAACA
>Ga0114966_10005003_pt1 | contig 11285 bp, 12 predicted proteins | sample M_130207_XF_Meta_FD_87029 | JGI IMG/M metagenome (GOLD analysis project Ga0114966, IMG submission 87029) | Freshwater microbial communities from Lake Montjoie, Canada to study carbon cycling - M_130207_XF_MetaG | ecosystem: Environmental > Aquatic > Freshwater > Lake | place: Lake Montjoie...
ACTTACACCAATATTTGTTACAGTTGCTGGAACTATAACACTTTTTAACTGAGTGCATCCTTGAAAAGTAGTAGCTTCAATATCAGAAACATTTGTATTTATTATTATTGAAGTAAATATTATTTTATTTGATATACTCGATAAAAATAATGAATTAATAGAAGTAGATAAAATTCCTGGATTAATAGTAAGAGTTATATTTGAACAATTTAAAAAAGCTTTTACTCCTAAAACACAATTACTTGCTAATGTAACATTTCTTAAATTTGTACATGATTCAAATACTGATATTAAGTTTCCATAATCATTTATTCCAATACTAGTTAGAGATGATGGTAGTACAATACTTGTTAAAGAAGTGCAACCAAAAAAAGCATTACTACCATTAGAATTTCCTAAACTAGTTACAGATGAAGGTATCACAATACTAGTTAAATTAGTACAAAAATTAAAACTAGTAATGTCTCTAATAGATGCGTTATTATTTGAATCTAACAAAAATAATATACTTCTTATTCGACTAGAAATATTTTTAAAAGCCCCACTACTAATACTAGTTACTGTTGACGGTATTATTACAACAGGAGGGCCATTATTTGCGTTATATGAAGCTCCAGTAACATTATTATCTGAGATTTGCAAAGTTATACCCGTACTCATTATATTATTATAAAATAATATAATAATTAACAAAAAATTAATTTATAACAATATTTACCATGACCCAAATGCACCACCGCCTAATACTGAATTTGCTGCCATTGGTTCATTCATCATTCCAAGACCTTCCATTTGACCCGGACTATTTGCATTTACCAAAGGGGTTGTCTCTTGTTTATACATATTATCATAATTTGGCAATTGTTGTGTTGTTCCAGCATTTAAAGCAACATCACTTGTCGGTAATGAATTTATTGATGTACCATCTGTATATGTTGACTGTGTTTGAGGCATCATTTGACCAGTTATAGAGCCAGATTGACCTGATATTGGTTGCGAAACTTTTACATTACCAGATTTACCATTTTTCTTTTTATCTTGTTTTCCATTCCATAATTCCATAAGACGTTCAACTAGTATACTAACTTTTTCACCTAGCTTTGTTTGTAGACTTAAAGTTATCATCAAAACTGCTAAAATTATAAAAATAATATTAAAATCTGGGTATTTTACTCCACTATATGTTGGAACAAATGTAATTATTCTATGAATTAGTAATAAACCAATAAGCATAACAATTATTTGAATAAGTATTTCTGCAGAAAGTTCTAAACTTCCTTTGTTATCATCTGCCTCTGGAACATAATTTGACATACTTTTGTTCAAAATTATAATTGGTATTAAAGCTATTATTGAGTATTGAACTATATTTAATATTTCAGATTTTGAGTCATCATCAAAATTCAAAACGTGCTTAAAAAAACTTTTAGAATCGTCTGAAGTATCCATATCCTTTATATAAGGTATAAAAAGAAATTAAAAACATAAAATATTAGTTAATGTTAAAGTATTTTAAAGTATTTAAAGCTGTTCTAAATACTTATATTACATGATTCCCACAGATTTATATAGTTCAACCAAAGTTTCTGAAAATATTTTCAATAATATTAATAATAATAACAATTGTACTGATAATAATAATGAAGAATATCAATACCTAAATCTTATTCAAAATATTCTTGAAAATGGTACTTGGGAAGAGGGCAGAAATGGAAAAACAAAAAGTATTTTTGGTGCTTCTATGCGTTTCTCTCTAAAAGATGGAAAAATTCCTATTTTAACCACTAAAAAGACTGCTTGGAAGACTTGTTTAAAAGAACTTTTATGGTTTATTCGTGGCAAAACTAATAATAAGCTTTTGACAGAACAAGGTGTTCATATTTGGGATGGTAACTCGAGTAGAGAATTTTTGGATTCGCGCGATTTATATCATTACGAAGTTGATGAGCTTGGTCCGATCTACGGACATCAATGGCGTCATTTTAATGCAAAATGGCAAGGTGATACTCACGATTATACTGGAGAAGGAGTTGACCAATTACAGCAAATTATTGATGCTCTAAAAGACCCCAAACAGCGCACGAGTAGACGCTTGGTTTTAAGTGCTTGGAATCCTTGTCAACTTGACGAAATGGGACTACCAGGTTGCCATATTTTATGTCAATTTAACGTTCATAACGGAGACCAATTATCGTGTGCTCTTTATCAACGCAGTTCAGATTTTGCGCTTGGAATTCCGTTTAATATCGCATCATATTCGCTCTTAACACATTTACTTGCTAAACATTCTGGACTTAAAGCATGTGAATTTGTACATTTCATGGGTAATTGTCACATTTATGAAGACCATATTGAACCTATAAAAGAACAACTTACAAGACAACCTTATCAATTCCCAACAGTTTCTATTAAACAAATTAGAGAGAATATAAATGATTATCAAGTAGATGATTTTGAAATCCATAATTATCAATCTCATCAGGCAATTAAAATGAAGATGGTTGCTTAAAATATTTAAATATTAATTTAGAAATATTAGATTAAATTTAAAGGTTATCGCGTAAGTAATTTAAAAACAAATTATGTATAATTAATATTAAATGAGTAGTTCAAGATCTATTGCCGCTGCTAGGTCAAGACGTGCTGGTGAATCACAACCTCCTGTCAGTGGGGGAAGACCAGGTACTTCTATTGCTTCACACTCTGCTTTTGTACCTCAACAAATGCAACCACCTTCTAATAATGTTCGAGTAGGTAAAGCTGCTATTAATCAACAACAACAACAACAAATGCAACAACCTTCAAATGGAATGCCATTTTCTAAATTAAGCATTTCTGATGCTATTGGATTAATTACACTTCGTCTAGGACGTGTTGAGCAGTTTGTTATTGATTCTGAAAATGGCGAAATTGCAACAGGTTCGCATTCTGAATCAAATATTCCTAATAATTCTAAAATTATTGATAGTAGTCTTTTAGCAAATATTATTAATCGTTTGGACGCTCTTGAGAAGAAAGAGCCTTCTACTAGTTCTTCTAATATTAATAATGATCAAGTTTCCAAAATTGAAAAAGATTTAAAAGAAACAAAGGATTTATTAGCACATATGCTATTTAAATTTGAATTATTCACAAAAGAAACAACTGATAAATTTAATGATTTTGAAGGCGCTATTACTGAAATTGAAAAAAATATGGAAGCGCCACAATTTACTGAAATTAATGACACAGTTAGTGCTAATATTGATATTAGTACTGAAGAGATTAATGTACCATTTAATGCGTTAGATTTTAAAAATCTTGCTGTGGATTTAAAAAATCTTGTTAAACAAGAACTTGCCAATTCTGAACAAAACAATTAAATAAAATCATTAAACAAAATGTATTAAACATAATTACAATTTATTACTAATGAAGGTTACTATTAGTAATAAAAATAAAAAAGACCTATTTGTTGCATTATTTCAAATTTTGAAAAATTGTACATCTATTGTTACTGTTATTTTTGAAAAAGAAAAAGTTCATATTCAAGGAATGGATAAATCTCATATTTGTTTATTTAATGTAAATATTCAAAAAAGCTGGTTTGATGAATATATTGTAGAACAACAAACAAGTATCAGTTTTGATGCATCTATTTTTCATTTAGTAATTAGTACTAAACAAGATTCGCATGATATGATTATACATTTTGACGGAGAAGATAATATTAATGTTGACCTTGTAGCTCCTTCACACTTAAAAGGCGAATTTGACAAACATTTTAAAATTTCTTTAGTGGATTATGAACATGAAGAAATGAATATTCCGGTTGTTGATTATGATGCCGAATTTTCAATAGCAGCTAAAAAAATATGTGAGATTACTTCTCAAATGTTATCGTTTGGGAGTGATATTAGTATTAAATGTTCTGAGGAAAAAATCGACCTTATTACCAATGGAATTACGGGTGAAATGCTTGTTAATATCCCAATTGATGATCTTACTGAATATTCTATTATTGAAGGTGAAATCATTGATTTAAAATACAGTCTCAATTATATTACCAAAATGTGTTTAACTAATAAACTATCTAGCGAAGTTGTTTTTTGCATTAGTGCTGAGTATCCTATGAAAATCATATATGATTTAGGAGATGATAGTTCATTAGTATTTTTTATGGCTCCAAAAATTGATGATAATTAATTTTGATTATGTTCGTTCTATTTTACAAAAATTAGTATTATTTTTATTTAAGATTATAATGGAAATAATAATAGGAGTTTTTATTTTTTGCCTAGTTTTATTTATTTACTTACATATTCAATTTCATTTAAAAACAGGCGAAGATTTGGAAATGTACGAAGTTGATGAACCATCTAAAGAAAAATTAGAAGAAATATGCGATATTAGGCAACCTGTTTTATTTAATTTTGAAAATCAAAAAATAATGGAAACATCGAATAAAACCTATATTGCTAACAACTATTATGCTTTTGAAACTAAAATCAGAAATGTAAAGGATACTGATTCTAATTCAGAATTATATATGCCTTTACCTTTGCATGCAACTATTAAATTATTTAATGAAGATAATGCTTCTTATTTCTCGGAAAATAATAGTGAGTTTTTAGAAGAAACTGGGGTAGTTAAAAGTTTGAAATATAACGATGAATTTTTAAGACCATATATGGTTTCAAATTGCAATTATGATATTATGATGGGTAGCAAAAATACTTGCACTCCTTTTCGATATGAAATTAATTATAGGAACTTCTTTTTGTTAACTCAAGGTAGTGCACAAATAAAAATGGCACCGCCACATAGTACTAAATATTTGTATCCTAATTATGATTATGAAAATTTCGAATTTAAATCACCTGTTAACCCTTGGTCTCCACAACCAAAATATATTGCTGATTTTGATAAAATGAAATGTTTAGAGTTTACTTTAACGCCTGGTAAAACATTATTTTTACCCGCTTATTGGTGGTATAGTATTAAATTTATTAGTAGTGACACTAGTATTTCTTGTTTTCGTTATAGAACTTATATGAATAATATTGCAGTTTTACCATATATTGGTTTACACGCGTTACAAATTCAAAATGTAAAACGTAATGTAGCTAAAAAAGCAAATATTGATGAATTAAATAACGAAATTATTAGTTCTGATAATAATTTAAATACTAATATTCGAAATAATGTAATTAGTGAAATAAACACTACTAAAATAGATGATTTGCCATCTGAAAATAAATTAGTAACAGAGCCGGAATCTATATCGATAGATAATACTAATATTGAAACAAATATAAATTAAAATTTTGTATTATTTTATAATATTTTAATTATAATATAATGAAAACTTCTCACTCTTTATTTAGTTTTGGTAAATCTAAAAGAAGAAGAACTAAACATAGAAAACAAAAGAAAAGACATACTATGCGTAAAAGAATGATGAAAGGAGTAATGAAAGGAGTAATGAAAGGAGTAATGAAAGGAGGCTGAGGCGAACCTATAGTTAATACAATGAATGGGATAATTAAAGGAGGAATGAAAGGCGTAATGAAAGGAGGTTGAAGCGGTACTGTATTGCCGCCGATTTAAATAAAAAATAAATAATTTATTTTGAATGACATTTTTGATACTAATTATATTTCAAAAATTGATAAAAGTTTATTAATTTATTAATTCATTAAACTCATCTTTTATGGTTTCATCGTGTACCAGTATTGTTGAAATTTCTGTTCTGCATAGTGCACATGTGGGAACTTGATGATTTACTTGTACACTTTTAAAACTATTTTTTAAACAATCTTTGCAAAATTTATGTTGACAATTTAATGTAACAAAATTTTTTACTGGCAACTGCTCTTCATAACATATTGCACACTCACATGTTTCTTCTAATTTGTCTTCATCTAACACTTCAACTGTTCCAGTAATAGTAAACTTTTGATTTAGTTCTTCAGGATTTATTGTTGAATAATATCTTAAAAATTGTAAAATTCTTACAGTAAGCATTACATCTTCTTGCATAACAGGAATTATTTCTTCGTCAACATAATCTTCTGGATACATATTATCTATTATTTTCTCTATAATTACATCAGCACTTGACCTTAATCTGCAATTGCATTTACTTATACCATAAGCACGAACTACCTCTTCTCCATTTGGACTTAAATAATAACTCATTAACCACTCTTTGAAATTATTTTTTGAATTCTCCGTTAAATCATAAAGATGTTTCTTTATTAAACACTCATTACCAAAATTTATAATGCGTTCATTATTACAATTGCTTATATTATGACCTTGTTCTCTACAAAATGAACAACATCTCGTTATATTTCTTAAATTACTTAATCTATTACTCGGGATTAAGTTATTCATAGATGCAGACGCTCTATTTTCGGAATTAATATTGTCAAAATTCATTTTATATTCTGTATGCTTTTATAAAATACTTATATATTCATTTTTTATCTCAATTTTATTTTTAAATTTTATTATATAAAAATATTAATTAAAGAAATAATGATATCTACATGTATCTAGTAATAAAAATGGAAACATACAAAGTTTATATATCTGACCGTAAATATACATCTTGGGAAATATTTGAAACAGCCACTTTTCAAAAAGTAGATATTAAAATCAATCCAAATGAATGCAAATTATTTTCAAATGACGTTTTTAGTTTTGATAATAATACTGTTACAATTATTCACTCTACGATTCGGTCTAGTACTCCAATGCCTGGAGTGTTAGTTATTAGTGGTAATAAAACTTATGGACGCAATAAAAATGGTAAATTGTTATATAAATGTATACCTGATGATATGAGATTGCCATCTTTTTTGATTCCTTATGAAATTAAACACGTTGGGTTTTCAAAAGTATTCATAAATTTATATGTTACATTTGATTTTTTTAATTGGGAAGACAAACATCCACAAGGTAGACTTAATAATGTTATTGGCTCTGTTGATATTCTTGATAACTATTACGAATATCAGCTTTATTGCAAAAGTTTAAATGCATCTATTCAAAAGTTTCAAAAAGACACTTCAAAAGCAATTGAAAAAAACACACATGAAGATTTTATTAAAGGTATAAAAGATAAATTTCCTTGTATAGAAGACAGAACAAATTCAGAACAATGGCACATTTTTACTATTGACCCAAAAAATAGCTTGGATTTTGATGACGGATTCAGTATTCGTAATATTGAAAATGATATACAGCAGTTAAGTATATACATTTCCAATGTTACTGTATGGATGGACGTTCTCAATCTTTGGGATTCATTTTCAAGACGTATTTCAACTATTTATTTACCTGATAAAAAACGACCTATGTTACCAACTATTTTATCTGATTGTTTATGTAGTTTGCAAGAAAAAGTAACTAGAATTGCTTTTGTAATGGATGTTTTCATTAAAGATAATGATATTATAGAAGTAAAATTTAGTAATTGTTTTATTAAAGTTGTTAAAAATTATTGTTATGAAGAAGAGGCATTATTAAATAATGACAAATATAAACATTTATTTGATACAACAAAAAAAATATCAAAGAAATTTAAATACATTAATAACGTGAGAAATAGTCATGAAGTTGTTTGTTATCTTATGATATTAATGAATTATTATTGTGCTACTGAAATGATTAAATATAATACTGGAATTTTTCGTTCTACAGTAATGAAACGTGATTTTTTAGTACCTGATACAGTGCCTGAAGATGTGGCAAAATATATAAAAATATGGAATAGTGCAAGTGGTCAATATGTTGATGGTTCAAAAATTTCTATTAAAAGACATGAATTGCTTGATATGGAAGCATATATTCATATAACAAGTCCTATTAGACGCCTAGTTGATTTATTAAATATTATTAAATTACAAAAAACTATAAATATTATAACATTATCCGACAATGCTTATAATTTTTATGATAAATGGTTAAATGATTTAGAATACATTAATGTTACTATGCGTTCAATTCGAAAAGTACAATGCGATTGTACACTTTTAGACCTTTGTGCAAATGTTCCTGAAACAATGGAAAAAGAATATGATGGATATGTATTTGATAAAATTAACAGAAACGATGGTTTATACCAATATATTGTATTTTTACCTGAATTAAAATTATCTTCAAGAATAACTTTGAGAGATAATTTTGAAAATTTTGATAATAAAAAGTTTAAATTATATTTATTTAATGATGAAGAAAGTTTTAAACGTAAAATCAGATTGCAGTTTATTTCTTAATCTATTTCATTAGTTTTATCTATTATAACTTTTTTTGCAATGTTTTTAATGATTTTATCTTCTTTTTCGGAATCATTATCTCCTTTGCCTCCTAATGCTTCAAATACTAATTTATTATATTGGTCTGAAACTTTTGAAGTACTTTTTAAACAATCTGGGTTCTTTACTCTAAATTCACTTAACATCTTTGAATTTTTATGTGCAACATTTTTTATTGCCTTTCTTAATTTAAGATTAGTTTCATTTTCTTTTTCCCATTTATCCTCATCTTTTATATACATTACTTCTCTTTTTAAGTCTGTACAATGAACTGGTCTTTTATTTTCATCGAGTGAATTTAGATTTTTTACAATAATATTTGAAATACCTTCTACAAATCCAATTTTTCCAACCTTTTCCAAATCAGATAACTGTATTTTAATAGAATCTACAAAATCCATTATATTCATTGCATCTTTGCATGTTTCGTTTAAAAAGAATTGCAAATTAAATGTTTTATTATGTGAATTTGTATTAGTGTTATTTGTTATTGTATTATTTGTTCCATTTTTGCAAATATCAACCAATTTATTTGTAAGGTCTTGGTTTTGTTTAACAACATCTTTTACTAACTCGGTTAGCATTTTAATTTCACTTTGTTTTTCTAATGTTTCGGCATTTATACATTTTTTATTGTGTTTCCATAATCCAGAACGATTTTTAAATTCTTTTTCACATTTTTCACATGAATAATTTACTAGGCATAATTTTGGCATAATTTCGATTCCATTTGATGCCAAAGCGTTTCCATTTATGCTTTTTTTATGTTTTGCAGACAAAATATGATTATTATAACTACTTTTTTTACACGTTCCATAGTCACAATTATTGCAATAAAATGTATGGCATAATTTTGGCATAATTTGGTTTCCTAAAGTTTCCATTTATTTATAGTAATATAATAATTTTAAATATTAATAATTTTTAAGTATTTATAAAAAAATATTTATCATCACAATTTTTAAAAAATATTTTTAATGGTCTGACGCTATTTTTTTTTATGGTCTCATTTTTTTTGCATTTTTTTATTATTTTTTTTTCCCAAAAGTTTTTCAGGAATTCAATTTTGGACATTTATTTTTGTCCATTTTTGAAAAATAGAAATACTTCTTGAATTTTTGAAAAATGTAAAAAAAATATAATAAATCTCCAAAGTAACTTAAAGAATTTACTTGATAAATACCAAAATTAATTTAATAAATCATTTGTTGCATGTAAACTAACAACATCATTAACCATCTTATAAATAAAACTAAAATTTTTATATGTACCAATATTTGGTGTAATTAAAATTATTGAATTATTTTCTCCATCATTTTTTACTAAAAATTCAAAATATAATTCACAAGTTTGATTTTTGAATTTTTTACCCCAATATTTATCATTTGATTTATCATACCCATAAACAGTAACACAACAATAATTAAATATTGTGCTAATTATATCATTCACTTGATTTTTACAGATATTACAATTTATTAAACAACTTGGGATATATTTCAATGATATTTTGGTGTCTTTTTTATTGAATGATGTTGTCATAGGATATGAAGAGTTAGACATTTTTTAAATAAATAGTTTGATGGTTTTATTAGTTTACGTTTTACAAAATAAAATACTTTTATTTCAATTTTATTTTGTACAATTAGTTTAATTGTTTTTGTTTCTTTTTTATTATTTTGCATATGTAAACAATGAGATATATTAAAAAAATAATAATAATAAGGTATTACCATAATAGGTGTCCATAAATATTGTAACAAACAGATTTAAACACATATTTTAATATAATTAAATATTAAAATATGTTAAATTTATGCAATATTAATTTTATATCACAGTTTTGTTTTATAAATGGCATCCAAATAAATATTCAAGATTATATAAATAATAACAATAAACAAAAAATTACTTGTGAAAAAGGTCACGAATTAATTTTAGCAAATGGTGAAAAAAATAAACCACATTTTAGACATAAAAATAGTTGTGATATTGGTGGAAACCCTATGACATTGTGGCACATTGAATGGCAAAGCCATTTTCCTATAACTGAGGTTTGTTTTTCATGTAAACCAAATCAAATTAAAGAACGTCGCGCTGATGTTTTACTTAATGAAAAAAAAACTTTAGAAATTCAGCACAGTAAATATGAAAAAGAAGAAATTAATAATAGAAAACATGATTATAACCTACATAATATTGATATTATTTGGCTTATAGACGGAAATAAAAGTATTAATATTAAAGAATTAAAATATTCTAATCGTGTTTATTTAGAATTTACATCAGATTATTGGAAGTATGAAAGTTTTAAAAGTTATGATTCTATTTTTATAGATATTAATTCAACAATATATAAAATTAACCCTAATAAGGTTAAAAGCCATATGATTGATGTAGAAAATGGAAAAACAAAAGAAGAATTTATTGAATCTCTTAAACAAGACATCGATATTTGGAATAATGAAGAGCCTGAACAGTGTAATTTATTTATAAAACAACAAGGGGCAGGAAACGGTAAAACTTTTGGAATTATTAAAATGTTAGAAGATGATGATAATAGTCATTATACAAATTTTATATATATTACAAAACAACATTCAGCAAAACATATTATTAAAAAAGAATTTGAAAGCCAAAAAAATAACTTTCATTATTTAAAAAATATTGAAATAACAGAAAATAATAAAAAGTATATTATAAAATATTTTAATGAAAAATCAAAAAAAAATTGTCAAATAATAGTTGCAACTATAGATTCATTTACTTACTCAATTGGAAATAAAAATCACACACATTTTGACAAATTTGAAGGTTTAATATACTCTATTATAGATGGTCATATAGAAACTAAAAATTGTGGCGCTATTAGCTTTGGTGGTATAAGCCCAAAATTAAATAAAGAAACAAAACTAGTAATTGATGAATTTCAAGACCCTCCAGAGTATTACGCAAAAGCTATTGTACAAATAATGAGAAATA
>Ga0114966_10005004_pt1 | contig 11285 bp, 5 predicted proteins | sample M_130207_XF_Meta_FD_87029 | JGI IMG/M metagenome (GOLD analysis project Ga0114966, IMG submission 87029) | Freshwater microbial communities from Lake Montjoie, Canada to study carbon cycling - M_130207_XF_MetaG | ecosystem: Environmental > Aquatic > Freshwater > Lake | place: Lake Montjoie...
CTTGCCCGGAACGACGATGATCTTCTTCGGCGGCTTGCCTTCCATGAACTCCTGCACGCGAGCGCTCGCGAGGGCGATGGCTTCGATCTCCTCCTTTGTGGCCTGAATCGGAACGCGGGCTTTGTCGCGGAGCTTGCCGTTCACCTGGAAGACGACTTCGACTTCGTCTTCAATGAGCGCGGCGGGATCGTAGGTCGGCCAAGTGGCATCGCTGAGTAGGCCGGGATGCGCCAAAGCGGGGAACTTGCTCGCAATGCGGGCGTTCAGCTCGTCCGCGAGATGCGGAGCAAAGGGGCTGAGCACTTTGAGGAAGGTGACGATGGCAGCAGCAGGCTTCACTTCGGCGCCGGTGAAGGCGTTCGTGCAGACCATCATCTGGCTGATCGCGGTGTTGAAGCTGAGCTTCTCGATGTCCTCACCAGCTTTCTTGATGGTCTCATGCAGCGTTTTGGTGAGCTGCTTGTTCGCGGGCACATCCTGCAGGGCGCTGGACATGCTCCACACGCCTTCATCATCAACTTCCATGACCAGACGCCACACGCGGGCGAGAAAGCGGTAAACGCCCTCCACACCCTTCATGCTCCACGGCTTCACCTGCTCCAGCGGGCCCATGAACATCTCATACAGGCGCAGCGCATCGGCTCCATACTCGGCCACGACATCGTCGGGGTTCACCACGTTGCCGCGTGACTTCGACATCTTCTGGCCGTCCTCGCCCATGATCAGGCCTTGGTTCACCAGACGCTGGAATGGCTCGGGCGTGCTGACGTAGCCGAGATCAAAGAGCACCTTGTGCCAGAAGCGCGCGTAAAGCAGATGCAACACGGCGTGCTCGGTGCCGCCGACATACAAATCGACGCCGCCAGGCTTGCCGCCGCCCATCCAATACTTCTCCGCCGCTTCGCCGACAAAGCGCTCGCTATTCTGCGCATCGCAGTAACGCAGGTAATACCAGCACGAACCGGCCCACTGCGGCATCGTGTTGAGTTCACGCGTCGCGGTGGCGGAGTAGCGCACCCAATCCGTGGCCTTCGACAGCGGTGGCTCGGGTGTGCCGGTCGGTTTGAAGTCTTCCAGCGTCGGCGGCAGCAGCGGCAGCTCACTTTCGGGAATGCAGCGATGCTTGCCGTCTTCCCACACCAGCGGGAATGGCTCGCCCCAGTAACGCTGGCGGCTGAAGAGCCAGTCGCGCAGCTTAAAGTTCACGGTGCCTTTGCCGAGGCCCTTTTCTTCGAGCCAAGCGGTGATGCGATGCTTCGCGTCAAGCGTGGTCAAGCCGTCAAGGAAGCCGGAGTTGATCGCTGTGCCGTGATCGGAGAATGCGTTGGTGAATTCAGTCACTCGTTCTGCGAACACTTCATAAACTTGGGATTCGAGTGTTCTGTCCGAACCTGTGGCTGTGTTAATGAGTTCATTGAAAGTCCAAGTGAGCGACTTCCCTTCTAGCTGAACCACTACTTCCAGGTGGGCTCCATTTTTGGCGAGCCATTCGATAGATGGCTTGACCACTGGGCGAATCGGCAGTCCGAAGTTGATGGCAAACTCAAAGTCACGCTCGTCATGTGCCGGCACGGCCATGATGGCTCCGGTGCCGTAGCCTTGGAGTACATAGTCGGCGATCCAGATCTGGATTTTCTCCTCGTTGACCGGATTGATGGCGTAAGCGCCGGTAAAGACGCCGGATTTCTCCTTGGCGAGTTCCGTGCGCTCCAGATCGCTCTTGCGGGCGGTCTTCTCGCGATACTCCTCGACGGCGGCGAGCTGCTCCTCGGTGACGATTTCATCCACGAGGCGATGTTCGGGCGCGAGCACCATGTAAGTCGCGCCAAACAGCGTGTCGGGCCGGGTGGTGAAGACGGTGATCGTTTCGTCGCTGCCAGCGACCTTGAATTTCACCTCAGCACCCTCGCTGCGGCCAATCCAGTTGCGTTGCAGCATGCGGATGCCTTCCGGCCAGTCGAGACCGTCGAGTTCATCGATCAAACGCTGCGCAAAGGCCGTGATGCGCAGCATCCACTGGCGCATGGGGCGACGCTCGACGGGGAAACCGCCGACTTCGCTCTTTCCATCCACCACTTCTTCATTGGCGAGCACCGTGCCGAGTTCTGGGCACCAGTTCACCGGCGCGGACGAAACATAAGCGAGACGGCGATGGTCGATCTCCTCGCGGCTGAGGCCTTGGGCTTGGAGTTCGGCGATGGGGAGTGCTTTGCCATCTTCGTTCACATACGAGTTGTACAGCTTCAGGAAGATCCACTGCGTCCATTTGAAGTAGCCGGGGTCGGTGGTGTTCACCTCGCGATCCCAGTCATAGGCGAAGCCGAGGCGCTTCAACTGACCGCGGAAGCCCTCGATGTTCTTTTCCGTCGTCGCACGCGGATGCTGGCCGGTTTTGATGGCGTATTGCTCCGCTGGCAGGCCAAAGGCGTCCCAGCCCATCGGGTGCAGCACGTTGAAGCCGGACATCTTCTTGAAGCGGCCAATGATGTCCGTGGCGGTGTAGCCTTCGGGATGCCCGACGTGCAGACCCGCGCCGCTGGGATATGGGAACATGTCGAGCACGAAGTACTTCGGCTTCGAGGCATCGAAGTCGGCATCACCGGGGTTCGGCGTGCGGAAGGCCTTCTTGGCCTCCCACACATCCTGCCACTTCGGTTCAAACTCGGAAAAAGGAAATGCTTTGCGCTGCTCGCTGCTCATAGGGGGCGCGAACAAGGCGAGATGAGGCCAATGCGCAACTACGTAGCGAGCGCCTTCACAGCCTCGGCCAGCCACTCGGCATCCGGCAGGGCAAAGGGTCGGAACGTCTCCAGGCGTGACTCGTGCTCACTGTAAAACAGCGCACGGTGCAGGCCGAGCATGCTGGCTTTGGGCGAATCGATCAGGCTGGCGCTGTCGTTGGCGCTCATCTGGAACAGGACGCGCATGCCCAGTTCACTGACGGCTTTGCGGCTCAGGCAACGGTTGACGTTGTTGAGCGTGTCGAGGGCGGTGATGAGGTGGACGCCGAGCGACGGGCCTTCGGTGATGATGTCGTTGAGTTGGTTGCCAGGCTTGGGCGTATCGTCGCCACCGAAGGAAAAATCCTCTTCGTGGCGCAGTTTGCGGAATTTCTGCAATCCGTGGATAAACAGGAAGATCGGCGGATCACCCGCGCTGCCTTCTTCGCTGCGACGTTTCATCTCCGCATGGATATCGGCGATGAACTCCGGCGCTTCATGACCTTGGCTGATTTTGGCACGACCTGTGGCGATGCTTTCGAGGAATTCGCAGTCCGGGGTGCCTGCAAGAGCACTGTGAACGAGATAAAACTGCGGCACCCGCTCACGGGGATGCTGCGCGGCAAGCGCGAGCATGCCCAACCCCATGATCGCAGCGATGGCTTCGTCGTTCTGGCCGACGAGCAGCAGATGACGACCGCTCTGACGCGGAAACAGCGCCTCGGTGGGGCCTTTGATGGCGTTTGGCATACCGAGCCAGCACTTGGGATCGGGGGGAGCTTTGAGCGGCGGATTCGCCAGAGTAGCGGCGAGCAAGGCGTTGTCGCGCACATCAGCAGGCATATTGCCTTCAAAGACAATCGGGCGTTTTGCCGCGAAACCACGCTGCAGGGAGAGCTGCGTGACCTTCACGAGATTCGCATCACGTTCTTGATCGGTGAGCCAGACGACCTGGAAGGGGCTGTTTCCTTCCACCGCACCGGCAGCATCGTTGTAAATGCCTTCACCGGGGCGCGAGAGCAATCGCGGTGCAGTATTGGCATCATCCATGATGAGTGCGGCGTCGGCTTCGTTGCATTGCAAAGCAATGCGGATGACCATCTGGCCAAGCGTGGTGCGAGCGAGCGTGTAAGCACCACCAAGCGTCTGCGAGCCGAGGAAGACGTGAATACCAAACGCACGGCCCTGCCGCACGATGCGATCCAGTAAAAGAGCAGCGCCTTGGGCCACGGCATCATCTTCCACAAAAAACTCCTGAAACTCGTCGATGATGAGCATGCTGCGCGGCATCGGCTCCGTGCCACCTGCACGTTTATAGCCCGCCACATCCTGAGCGCCGATCTTTCGATACATCTCGCCGCGGCGTTTCAGTTCTTCGTCAATGCGTTGCAGAACGCTCAATGCGAACTCACGATCACTCTCAATCGCAATAACCTTGGCGTGAGGCAATTTGGCGTCGGCGTAGCACTTGAACTCAACGCCTTTCTTGAAGTCGATAAGGTAAAACTCGACTTCATCCGGGCTGCACGTCAGCGCGAGATTGGTGATGATGATGTGCAGCAAAGTCGATTTACCGGAGCCGGTCTTGCCTGCCAGCAACGCATGCTGCTTCGTGCCTTTACCGATGGCGAGGTATTGCAGCTTCGTGGCCCCCGTTCGGCCAATGGCGATGCGCAACTCATTGGTCGTGCTTTCTGACCACATCTCCTTCGGCGTGACGACACTGAACGGCACCTGCACGCGATTTGAATCAATGCTGGCCTGCCCGATCTGATGTGCGAGATCGGCTGCAATGGCATCCGGCGGTGCAGTATCCAGTGCTAGACTGGTGACGCCGCCAAAGCTGACGATCCCCTTTTCCCGCACGATGCGCACACAGTTCTTGCGCAAATCCTCGGCTCCGAGGCCTTCTGGCAGCGGCTGACGGCGATCCCAATGAATGAGCACAAACACTCCGCAGCGTGCACCACTCATCACGATACTCTTGAGCCGGGCCATGGCTGATTCACTGAACGCAGCGGGCAGTCCAGCGATGACAAGGAAGTGATACTTCTCTGCGACGCTGCCAGCCTGCTCGTTGTACTCGGTGATCGTCGCATATTCGTTGCGCAGATACATCTGAATCACTTTTTCGACGTGCTCATTGAGTTCGGCGAGACGCTCTTCGATATGATCGCGCTGTGTCCAGATGCGGCGATTGATCAGCGCTGGCTCGTAGTCAGCCAGATGCATCAAACCGGCGAAGTTCTGGCCGAGTCCCACGGCATCAATGATCGTGAAGTGTACCTTCCCTGCCGGTGCTTTGGAGAACAATTTGAAAATGACGCCATTCATCACCTCAGCGACCCATTTACCGCCATCGTCATCGGTTTCGATCAATAGCGAACCTTCCAGTGGAAACGACAACGTCAGCGGCAGCGAAATACGCTCGTGTCCGGCAAGACTCAGCGGCGTCTCTTTCGCAAAGAAAGCCGCAGGAGCACTGAAATCGAGATTGAGCTGGCCAAAGCGGCAGGCAGGTGGGAACAGCGTTTGTGGCTGATAATGCGTGCTCCAGTCCTCGAACTTGGTGACCGGATCACGATTGATCTCATCCGCAGCAGCCAGCAGAGGTGGCATTTTTTGATTCCATTCAGCTAAGAGTCCGCTCCAACGTTGCTCGGAAGCGACGTGCATGGCGTTTAACTCAGCCGCATGCCGCGCGGTAAGTTGCTGACGCAATTGAGCAGTGGGGCCGCTGACCTCCGCGAGTGCAGCGGCTTTTTGCATTTCGAAACGTTGCAAATTCCTAGCGAGCAAGCGTTCGTTGCGTGCCAAGCAGCCCGGGATTTGTGTGGCGAGGCGCTTGAGCATCGCTTCGCGATATTTTTCACCAACCTCCTCGGCGCGGTTCCAATCGGCAGTGACCTGCACATCCACAATCTCAAACTCCGCCTGCATCTGCGAAGCTGCCGTCGTGCTGGCTGCATTCAATTCTTCAAGACAGGTTTCGTAATCCAACACGGCCTGACTGAGCTGCGGCAAATTCACGCTCGGTTTGGAAAACATTTTGAGCAAGCCAGAGCTTTTACCGGAAGCGAGTTGCTCTTCCAAGTTCTGCGCCTGCGCTTCGAGCGCTTCCACTTGAGCAGGAATATCTGCCAGTGTGAGACTGGTGTTCGGCTGTGGGCCAGCTTTGCGACCCAGACGCTCGCCAGAGGCTTTCAATACGGCCAGCAGGCGATCCTTGGCAGCGGTGAGACGTTCGAGCATGGCGCCAGCTTCTCGTTCGATTTGTTGAATGCTGCGTTTACGAATCGAATCAGCATGCATGCGGCGCATCTGCTGCTTGCCGAGCCAGCGCTCACGCTCTTTTTGGATCATCGCCGGAAGGTCACGCTTGATGCGGTCTTCGTAGCGTTTGAAGGCGGTGGTACGCGCCGCATGACGCGCGTGGATGGACTGCGCGTATTCATCCCACTGCACAGCCGTCTCGCCTAAAGCGGTGCCATGCTCGGCGTCGAAGGCTTCGAGCTGCTGGACGTGATTTTGCTCGGCGGTATAGCGGCGGGAGCGAATTTCGCGCGCAAATTGCTCACTGCGCTGCGCGAAGTCAGTGATGGTGTCACGCAACGTGTTATGCAGAGCAAGCAGGCGCGAAGCGCGTAGGTCTGGGGTGCTATTCACAGTCTTTGCGGATCTTTCGGAGAATGTTTTCGAGTTCGTTCATCACCGCGCCGGTTTTGCTGACCAGGCCAGGCAGCGGCTCCAGGTAGAGTTTTTCAAACTCCAGCGCCTTGGCATCACGCCAGTGCGCCTTGGTGGCATGCCAATGCTCGGAGAGTTCGCGGGCGTTTTGGATTAAGTTCACGTTTGAATTTCAGGTTTCAGGTGATGCCGCAGGCATGGCTGTTTCGTTGTAGGCATCGAGGATTTTCTGGATTTCAACGAGGTGGGACACCGCTTTGGCGAGATCCGTGTCGATGAAATCACGCAAGCTGTCGAGCTTGCGCGCCATAGGATCGACATTGCGGTCAAAATCACGCGCCCATGTCTTGGTGCGCTCCAGTTTGGCCTGTGCCTCCTCCAGTGCGGCGCGCGCCTTACGCACCGCCATCTGCTGTGCGGCGGGTGTCTCCACGAAATCTGACATGCGGGCACTCATCAGTTCCGCATTGGCTTGGTCGAGCCGTTTCTGCCGTGCCTTGAGCTGCGAGGACCAGAACGATGGCTGCTCGGTTTGTAGCCAGCCGCGTGTCTTTTTGACCGCATCTTGTGCCATATCCAATGACTGACGCGTCTTGCTGATGAACACGATCAGCGCAGAGCGGAAAGCCTCAATGGCGTCAAGATTAGAGATGCGTGCTTGGTCGGCCATGACTTAGCGCTGGCTGAGATATTCTTCAATACGCTGGGCTTTACGCAGCAGGAAGGGCGTGTGTTGCTCAGACATCTCCATGAACCGCTTGATGGCCTTCATGGTCGTGGTGAACTCACCGGCGAACTTTTCATGTTCCGCGTCCTGCCAGGTCTCACCCAATGCCGCAAAACGTGACTGCAAAGACGCCGAGCGCTGCTGCATTTCGGTATTGAAACGTTTCAGTTCCGCCGCAAAGCGCCGGACTTCCTCGGGATTCATGATTGCCTGAGCCATGCTAGAACCTAGCCTGTTTTCCTCTCGCAGATCAAGAACGAAGCCAATTTAATCCACATAAAGCAGCGCATTCGAACTCATCAGGGCGTGGCAGAGCGCTGTGAAGCCTAAAAGAGCGGGATCTGCGGGCGTTTTTGACGGAGCGCCAAGCTGGACTTCCAGTGGCGTCGGATTCGCCTTGTAGAACTCTGTCTGTGCCTGCACGAACTCGACGCTCTGCTGCACATCGGATTCGGACGGCGTCCTGCCATGCACGAGTTTCCAGGCAAGGCGCACTTCATCAGCAATCTCCTTGCCGCTTTCGGTCTGAACACGCTGCGCAAACTGCTGCGCATAGACACGCATGATGGCGCTATTCATGAGCAGCAGGCTTTGTGGGCTGACGGTGGTGACGGAGCGAATGTCGCAGCTCGGCTCCATGATTGGCGCATCAAATGTAGCAAACATTTCCAACTGACGTGAGCGGCGTGCCTGCACGTAAATGCTACGGCGGAATTCATCACCGTTAAGCGGGATAATTTTGCCAGAGGGGCGCCCGGCAGTGTCGGTGGTGTCAATACCGATGACCACCTGCCCTTCTTCATTGAACATGACCGGAACAGGCTCACCGCCGATCTTAGGATTCAGTTTGCCACTCACTGCGAGCAGCGTATCGCGCAAAATTTCCGCCTCCAAGCGACGTACATTCATGCGGCTGAGGTATTGATTGTCGGGATCGATGCGGTCGCGTGTGGCATCGCGGGTCGAGGACTGGCGATAGGTGCGCGAGGTCATGATCTGGCGATGCAGTTGCTTCAAGCTCCAGCCACGGGCGATGAAATCGGTCGCCAGCCAGTCGAGCAGTTCGGGATGCGTCGGCTTGCTGCCGAGCTGCCCGAAATCGCCAGGACTGGCAACGATGCCCTTGCCGAAATGCTGCATCCACACGCGGTTCACCATCACGCGGGCGAACAGCGGATGCCTGCCATCGGTTAGTTCGTTGGCCAGGGCAAGACGGCGACCCGTGGTCGGCATTGTAGCGTTCTTTTCTGGAATCTCGATCTGCCGATGCGCGGCGAGCACGGTGAGATCGCCCGGCTTCACCTGCCCTTTCGGCTGATCAAACTGACCGCGATTGAAGATGAAGGTCGCTGGCACGGCTTCAGGCTTCTTCGGCAGCTCGGTGAAGACGTGAAGGAATTCCTCCTTCGGCTTCGTCGCACGCACCGCCGTGGCTTCCTCGGTCATCTTCTTGAGCGTGTCTGCGTGCTTGGTCTTGTTGGTGGTGTCGTAGAGATAAAGCGATCGGGCGCTGAGCTGGTTCACGCGTGGCCAGGCTTTGAGCAGCTTCGTTTGATCGGGAGTTCTTTTGGCCGCGACCGTGCGATAAGCCGTGCGCAGTGCCTCACGATCCTGCTCTGGAGTCTTGGCGAGTTCCTTCTCCAACACTTCAGTGATGAACTCCTCGCCCTTCGCGATGCGTTCTGCATCCATCTTCTTCGCTTCGGCTTCGATCCTAGCCGATTCGGCGATCTCTGCCTGCGTGAGCAACGACACGAGTCTGTTACCGGGTCCACGCCACGCTTTCGTGTCGAAGCCCGGCTCGAAAACGGCCCGCAATCGGTAGTAATCGGCCTGCGTGATCGGATCGTAGCGATGATCATGGCACTGCGCGCAGCCGATGGTCAGGCCGTAAAGCGACGTGCCCACCATCTTGATCGTGTCGGCGATGTTCGCGTTCTGCGTGGCGGCATCATTGGTTTCACCGGTGCCGTTGGGCGACATGCGCAGGAAGCCGGTGGCGGACAGTTTTTCAATCGCATCCGCCGACAGATCTTTATATGGCTGCGGCACCATCTCGTCGCCCGCAAGCTGCTCGCGGATGAACTGGTCGAAAGGCTTGTCCTTGTTCAAGGAGTTGATGACGTAGTCGCGATACTTCCACGCCCACTTGCGCTCCAGATCCTTCTCGCCAAAGCCCTCGCTGTCCGCATAACCGGCGGCATCCAGCCAATGACGACCCCAGCGCTCGCCGTAGTGCGGTGAGGCAAGCAGGCGGTCGATCAGAGACTCGATGCTTGATGTTGGACTCTTGATGTAGGCAGATACAAACGCATCCACTTCTGCTGGCGTCGGTGGCAGGCCGATCAAATCAAAGCTCGCACGACGGATGAAGGTGATGGGATCGGCTTCAGGCGAGATCGAGAGGCCTTTTTCCGTGAGCTTGGCGGCGATGAAGGCGTCGATCTGATTTGGAACAGAAGATAACGGAGCCAACGAAGCCGGATTCTGATCTTTGTTTCCTTTGTTATCTCCTGTTAAGAACGGAGCCTTCGGATTTTGAATCGGCTGCAACGACCACCAAGCCCGTTCCTCATCGGTGAAGGCATGTTCCGGTCCGAGTTGTTCCGGCTCGGGGCGTGCAGTCTTCGCCCCTTGAGCAATCCAAGCTTCAAGCGTGGCAATATCGTGATCCTTGAGCTTCGTTTTACCCTTTGGCATCTCGCCCTTGTTGACGAGTTCGAGCAGATGACTTTCGGCGGTCTTGCTAGGCACAATGGCCGGACCGTGCTTGCCACCCTTGAGGATGAAACGCGCCAGTCGCGCATCGAGACCGCCCTTCATCTCGCCTTCTTCACCATGGCACTGAAAGCAGTGAGTCTTCAGGATCGGCCGAACGTCTTTTTCGAACGTCAGGTCCGCTGCCACGGCATTGACGTGGCATATGAGCAGGAAACAGACAGGAAGACGCATGCGAAACATACGGCGCAAGCAGCTCATCTTTCGCTAACGGCGTCATCCACCGCCATATCGAGCACGTCGCAAGCCTCTTCGAGAGCTTCGTTCGTGACAGTGAGAGGCGGGCAGATCTTGACGGTCTGGCCCCATGCACCTACAGGCGCGAAAAGCAGCAAACCACGCTGATAGCACAGCTCGATGATGCGATGAGCGAGATCGTGATCAGGCTCCTTCTTGCTGGGCTTTACCATCTGGATGCCGGCCACTAGACCGGCGCAGGTGACATTCCCGACCACGCTTGGATGCCGCTGCTGGATCTTTAGGCAACGCTCATGCAATATCGGCCCTAGACGTGCCGCGTTCCCAGTCAGGTCTTCGGCGAGCAGTTTTTTGATGTTGGCGACGGCCGCAGCGCAGCAGACGGGGTTGCCCGTGTGGGTGCTGGTCATGCTGCCGGGCGGAAACTGATCCATGATGTGCTGGCGGCCAATTACGGCGCTGAGCGGCATACCGGAGCTGATGCCTTTGCCACAGCAAATGAGGTCAGGGGTGACGCCATAGTGCTCGAAGGCCCAGAACTCACCGGTGCGGCCAAATCCGGCCTGTACTTCATCAAAGGTGAGTAAAACCTTATACTCATCACACCAAGCGCGAAGTTTCTGAATGTATTCGACTGGGGCAAAGTCAGGACCGACGCCCTGATAGCTTTCCATAATTACACCGGCGATGTTTTCGGCCTTCATACCACTCATTTCGATAGCTTTGAGGAATCCGTCGAAAGAACTGTCGCTCTCCCAATACCCATCAGGAAACGGGGCCTGAATGATGGCTTTGTCGAGGTTCACGATCCACGATTTCTGTCCGCTCATGCCCCCCGCCTGCTGGCTGGCGAGTGTACGACCATGGTAGCCGCGATCAAAACCAACGATCCCAATCTTCGACGTGCCACCAACCTTGATGCCATGAGCGCGGCTCAACTTAATGGCGCACTCGGTAGCCTCGCTGCCACTGCTGAGCAGGAAAACCTTCTTGAGGCCTTCCGGCGAGACGGAAGCGATGATTTCTGCGGCTTGAAGGCGTTCTTCGCTGGGGAAGACGTAGTTGTGGATGAGGCCGCTGTTGATCTGGTCGATCATGGCCTTGCAGATCTCTGGCGCAGCGTGGCCAGCGTTGGTCACGAGCACGCCGCTGCTCCAGTCGAGCCACTTATTGCC
>Ga0114966_10005005_pt1 | contig 11284 bp, 8 predicted proteins | sample M_130207_XF_Meta_FD_87029 | JGI IMG/M metagenome (GOLD analysis project Ga0114966, IMG submission 87029) | Freshwater microbial communities from Lake Montjoie, Canada to study carbon cycling - M_130207_XF_MetaG | ecosystem: Environmental > Aquatic > Freshwater > Lake | place: Lake Montjoie...
ACGAGGTGGGACATCAGCTAGGAGCCAATCATACTTTTTCACATAGTAATGAAGGTAGTGGTGTTAATAAAGAAATAGGATCAGGAATTACAATTATGGGTTATGCAGGTATTACTAGTCAGGATGTTGCACCTCATTCCATCGATATTTTTCATCAAGCTTCTATTGCTCAAATTCAGTCAAATCTATCAACAAAAACATGTGCTGTAACAACTGGTATATCTGCAAACAATGCAACTCCTGTTGTAACATCTGGTGGAAACTATACTATTCCAAAGAGTACACCCTTTGCGCTAACCGGTTCTGCAACTGATGCCAATGGTGATCCACTTACGTATTGCTGGGAACAAAACGATAATGCCTCTTCTTCACAAACAGGATCAAATAGTGTGGCGAGTGAAACAAAGTCAACGGGTCCTAATTGGATTTCATTTAGCCCCAGCACTTCTCCTACTAGATATTTTCCAAAAGAGTTTTCATTATAAACTCATACGCTTCTTCATTATTATACTCCACCCCCGGCCTCAATATTACATTGATATCACCAGTAAAATCCTTGTCTTTCATTTTCTCTTCCATATTGGCAATAAATACTTTTTGAGTTGGTGGATGCTCTACGTCAAAATCCATATAAGCCCTGTAACATTTCAGCAATTTTTCAGTGTTAACCGAATGGTGCTGATAAGCCCAATACAAATCAAATAAATCCCGGCTTTTGCTCCGTTGATATAATGCCCTTAGTTTGGTACCCAACAACTCTTCCAGCTCATAAGAAGGAATATTACAGCCTCCACTAAACCAGCCATTCTGTACCTGTAAATCTACTTCTTTAAGCCCCAACACGGTAAAATGCTCCCTGGTGTTGATTTCTATTTTCAGTTTCATTTTTATCACGGGTGCAATCTCGGATTCAAAGGGATAAATAATTGTATTGTTATGCAAGCTTTGATCTACTTTTCTTTTTGTTCCTAAGAATTCCAGTCTCTCCCTCAGCCTTACCAGCAAAGGTTTAATTGGGCCTTCCTTTGTTTGCACAAGGTCTATATCTTCTGAATACCGGGCTTGCGGTTTTAAATATATTTTATGCAAAGCTGTACCACCACGAAAGGCGAGATTTTCTTTAAGCAGCTCATCAGAAAATATTTCTATTAATGCCCTTTCAATAATAAGGTCTTGCTCTACCTGTGCATTTTCTGGCCAGGGGGCATAGGTTTTCCATTCTTCTATGTAACGCCTTGAAATCATATATCAGCCTCTATATTGGTATTATTAATCACTTTCCATTTCTCATCAAATGAGCCATCTTTAGTTTTGTTATTAGACAAAGGAACAGGAAAAACATTTTTATCTTTCAGCACCTTTAACAATACAGCTCCAAGCTTTTTGCTTTTCAATTCTTTGTCTAATATATATCCCAACCTTTGTATGGCGGCAACTTGCGGATATTTACTTGCTGTTTTTTGCAAGTCTGCTGGCTTTATTTCCTGGGTCAATTCCTTTAAAATAGTAACTGTATTATTAAGAGATACTGCATCCATATAAAATAACAGGTCAAGTGCGGTTAATTCCGGCGAAGAAACATTAATATACCCTGCATCTGTTTTTTTCTGAATTACTGATTCCGCTGACCAGTCTTTTTTTACGTAAAAATTGATTTTTAGTTTCTTGTTCTTTATATTTCTAAGTGCTGGTTTTTGCGTAATCACAAAATATTCCATTGGTTGTTGATGGGCAGCTCCATGAAGTGCAGCGGCAGAAATGAGACCCACATAATAGCGCCGGTTTAACATCTTCATCATATCGTCAATAAGCAGCGTTGGAGGAACCATTCCCGGTTTTGCATATTCCGGGGAAAGAATGGCATAAAAACCTTTCCTTACCTGGGCTACCTTTTTCCGGGCCTTTGCCCGGTACAGTGCCTGATTAACGGCTTTATCTGATACCTGTAACGCCTGCTTTAGTTCTTCCAGCCCAAAAGAATGCCTTCCCTGTGAGCGGGTTTCGTTCAGGAATTCATCTAAGCTGATTGAAATAACAGGCTGTTTGGTCATTTGCGATTCACTACTGAAAACGTAGCTTATCGCAAATATAAACTAAATATATCAAAATCACAATAGAAGGTTCGTTTGCGAAATACTACTAAAAACGTAGCTTAACGCAAATGAAAAAATATCTTAGGTAAAACTTGTTGAATGTAGAACTGTGCAAGGAATGTGAGATCTGTGTTCATTTTTTGGGATTAGCGGATATAAGTTTAAAAAAATGTATTTTCTTGCCTGAAGTATTTTTATCAAGTTTGTTATTGTATTAATCGATCCCAAGGGAGAGAATTTGATTATGATTAAATTATTAGAAGAAATTATTTATGTAGATATTACCCGGCGTTTAAGTAAATAAATTATGAATAATGTAGCAGTACAAACATATTTAAGGATTTTGAGCAGACTAAACCGAGCCTCTAAAAACGGAATTAAAGCTCCTCATAAGCCCGTGATGCTGCTTTCGGTTATACAATCTATTGCTTGCGGTGAAATAATAGAAAACAAAATTGAAATAACCCCACAACTGGTAGCACGGTTTAAGGATAACTGGAACTGGTTGGTAAACGAAGACTTTTTTAAGCCAAACTTTGCCCTACCTTTTTATCACTTAACGTCTGATAAATTCTGGTATTTGCAAACTTATACCGGGAAAGAGATATTGCTTACCAGCTCTCTTTCAATAAGAAGTTTTTCGCAGTTAAGAGAAGCCGTCGCCTATGCTTTTTTAGATGAGACTTTGTTTGCCTTATTGCAACATGTAGAAAGTAGGAATGCACTCTATCTTTTTATGTTGGAATTTTATTTTAAAACTTCAAAGCCTGCTGAACTTCAGCCGGGACTGTTTGAAGAAGTTACTGACCAAATTTTACATGAACCCTCAGTTGTTTATCAGGATTTGATTGAAAAAGCAGACGAAGAAGAGATATTTATTCGCTGTGGTGTTTTTAAAAGAGTGGTTCCTCAGATTTATAATTATACCTGTTGTATTTCGGGTATGCATATCATATCCGGATACGATATCCAAATGGTAGATGCCTGTCATATTGTACCATTTTCGGTATCACACAACGATACAATATCTAATGGGATTTCATTAAGCCCTAATCTGCATCGTGCATTTGATCGGGGGTTGGTATCAGTAAATAGCGAATACAAGGTTATGGTATCAAATAGTTTTACAGAACATTCCACGGATGGTAGCATTAAACCGTATGCAGGGAAATCGATTGTGCTGCCCATTCAAAATACTTATTATCCTTCTCTTGAAAATTTGCAATGGCATAGAGAAAACATTTTTAAAAATTAGGGGTAAGAGTATTTAAAAATTCCTATTACATATTACCTACATCACGAAATGTATGGCTTCAATTGCTCTAAATGATACTTTCTAAGTTAATTCCTTAACCCTTCCATAAACTTCTACAATCGCTCCCTAATTGTTCCCTAAACTCTCCCAAAACATTCCAACTCTCAGTAGGCTCTGTAGCCATGTTAGTTTATATCAATTTCTCCTCCAGCATTCCCTTCCAGGCCGTAAAACCACTTTTTACATCAGCATAATCATGAATAATCCGGCTGAAATTGTCATGGTCTTTCCTTAGATAATCCAGTTTACTGGTAGCTTTTATATCATTGAGTATTGTTTCAATTTCTTTTAATCCTTTTCGCAAAGCATCCATTGATTTTTCAAAATGCCAGATGTATGTAGCTTCTTCACTATTAAGTGTTTCCCAAACGATATGATATTTTTTTTCGCCAGGTAGTAAAAATAAAAATGAAAACGGCTTGAGTACGAAACGAATTTTTAATATAAGGGAGAGGTGTTGTGAAGAAAGGAATTTGAGTTGGTAATAATGTTTTGAGTCCTTTATATTTAAAATATCATCAATTAAATCCTGCTCCGACTTAAATAATTTTCCGGCGGCATCTTTTTCCTTAGCCAGTAAATTATCCAATGTATTTATAACGGTTGAACTTTCAGGGTTCCCCTTAAATGTAAGAATCCCTTTTTTCACAAATTCAAATCGAACATTATCAATAATACTGCTGTTGATTTTATCAATGTCTTCAGAGCTTGCATCTGCGGAAATAATTTCTTTATCTGTAAAACGGATTTCAATTTGAGCAGCAATTACTTTTTTCTTCAAAATCTTTATAAAGTAATCCTTGATAGCTTCAAATTCTGGCCTTATATCGGGATTCTCAATCTCAAATGTAATTTCCTGTTGAAGTTCATCAATAAATATCCGAAAAGAAATACAGGCATGTAGAAACTGTATTTTATTGAAAGGAACTTTCATGGTTTTTGACAACATTCTTTCAATAGGGTTGGCTACAGATTTCCCAACACGATCAGAAACTTCATAATTAATGGCAGGATCTGATATTTTTTGAATGATAGGATTTTTTTTAAGCTCTACGGCACTCAATAAATTTCCAGTGTCAATAGACCGAAATTTAAGTTTGTCAATTATCAAAAATTGCAAGGAGCTCTGTTTGCTATTATTCATCTCCGGCTTAGCATGGTAATCTATAATCTCTGTCATTAACTCACAGGTTTCTTCGTCATAACTTAACACCCTTACTTTCCATGCTATCCCCTCTTTAAATTTCTCTATCCCTAACGATAAATCTAAGCAGCTTATCGGTAAAACACAGGCATCTGAATTTACAAAAATTTTATTTTCATTAAACAACAAAGTCAGCTCATCTAATTTTTTTATCTGCCCGGTATTCATCAGTTTTTTATAATGCCGGTTTCTTTGCCTGAATTGTTTTTCTAAATAATCAATGTGAATATCCCTGTAATCATAAATAATGGGAGCAACTTCTGTTCGTTGTACCCTGCCCATGTATTGTATTAATTTACCTTCAAAAGCGAAGGGGTAGGCAAGTATTAGACATTCTAAATTATCCAGGTCGGTTCCCTCACCCAGTAGCTGTCCGGTAGAAATTAAAATCTGGAAATGACCTTCCTTAATTTGTTTGAGTTTTAATTTTCTTGCTGATTCTGAATCTTCACCTGAAATAGTTATTACTTCATATTTATTTTTCAGGTATTGGTACAAGACGTCTATGTGAGCTTTTCTTTCAGTAAGCACTAAAATTTTCTTCCCGGTATTTGCTTCTGTTTTTATATCGTCAATAATAAGCCGGTTTCTTTCAGAATCGTGAATCAGTATTTGCGAAAGCATTTCGGTTTTGTCTGTCTTATAATCAAAAGGAACAAGTAGATCAGTTTCCCGGATAATTACTGATACTTTTTTAGCCGATGAATTATTTTCAAATGGAAATTTTACCTCCTGAATAACGTCACCGATATGAATGAAGATTAGTTTTTCGTCATTATTCTTTCGGACGGGTGTCGCTGTTAAGCCATACATATAGTAGGAAGAAAAATTTTGAATTACTTTTCGAAACGTCTTAGCCGGAACATGGTGACATTCGTCAATAATTATCATCCCAAAAGACTTGAATATTTCGTGTGTTACATCAATTGAGGCAAGGCTTTGTATCATAGCCACTGTGATATGCGTGCCGATTTTTTGCTGACCAGGTGATATTTTTCCAATAAACGCTTCAGCAATGCCAAGAAAAGATTGGATACGCTCCACCCACTGGTCGAACAACTGCTTGCGGTGGACAATAATTAAGGCTGGTTGTTTTTTGTTAGCTATAATACTGAGCCCCATTATAGTCTTACCTGAGCCGGGAGGAGCTACAATAATACCTATCTCTTTTTTATCGGTAATATCAACGGCTTCCTGCTGATATTCATACAAAGAGGCTTTAAAAGAGAAATTAACCTCAGTAAGTTTCTTTCTTTCATCAATAAGTTGATACTTGATTTTTTGCTCATTACAGAAACGAAGCAGCTTGCCAATAAAACCTTTGGGTAATAAAACAAAGCCATCTTTTTCTTCCAGCATTCTGAAATAGGTTGCAGTGCCAAAAGTATTTTTCCCCAGTTTCTTTTTTATAATATAATCTGAGTTAACAAAGTTGAGGTTATCTCTCAAAAATAGTATCACCTCCGGGTATAATTGCTTTCTTGGAATTACAATTTGATTGTTTAGTACAATCTGAATACCATTTTCTGTTGATAAAGCTTTTTCAGAAATTATTTTACTATCAGGGGTTGAACTTTCAAGAGTATTGAATATTTTATCTAAATGCTCAATTGGAACTCGTCGTGTTTTTTGCAAAAACTCCCACTGATCATTAAAGGGAGCAAGACTATTTGGATCAATAAAACAGGAATTGTTATTTTCTAATGCCTTTTGTTGAAGGGGTAACGCAACTAAGTTACCTAAGCCTTTACCGGAATGATAATCCTGGTTCGGAAAAAGCCTGTCGTAATTGGAGCTTTTATCAAATGGCGAAATGATACCGGCGAATTCTAAAACATGCAAAACAATTTTTCTGCTTTTGTAAGCAGGATAATTTGAATCAAAGAAAATCCATACATGCCCGCCCTTACCACTCCTGGAACGTTCAAGATATGCAGGAAATTGATATTGGTTGCACATTTCAATGAAAGCCCTGCATTCCTCTATCCAGCTTCTTTTACTGGTTAGGCTTTCGTCAAAATCGGCAACAATAAACCAGGATGAATTATCTGCTAACAAAGGGTACAGGCCAATAACTTCTTTTCCGGCGAGATGATTATTAACTCTTTGCTGCGAAAGTTTTGAAAACTGTTTATGAGGGAAGTCTTTTAATGTGCCACCTCTTGATTTATGTTTTGCAAACTCATCCCAATTCAAATCATACGCTGGCATATACCCAGCTTTGCTATCTTTTTCCCATCGAACTGCAAATACATCTTCTCTACCCCTGAAAAGAGATAGGAAGATCCCGATTTGTTCATTGGAAAAAACTGGCATAGTTAAAAATTTTCTTCTCGACAAAGCTAAACTACAACTCGTAGAATTTTTATAGCTCAAAATGATCAGTGAATGATGCTTTCTGAGTTAATTCCTTAACTCCTCCATAAACTTCCGCAATCGCTCCTTAATTATTCCCTAACCTCTCCCCAAATATTCCGTTACTCATCCTCATCTAAAAAATGTTTTATACTGCCCTGGCTTAGGACAATACAAGACAATAGCTACCCAAACTTGCAATGTTTTGCATAATTCTACACAAACTGTCACAAACATGCACAAACTGGAAAGTGAGTTTTTGAGCTGTTATATGTTTGCTGAAATTTAAAACCTCCAATTATGAAAACAATAAAAATCAAAGAGTTTGTGGTGCCGGGCGATTATGATGACGAAGAAGCCGAGTATAAAAAGACGACAATTAACTACTTTTTAAATTTAATCAATTGATAATCAATATTTTATGTGTATTATTGTGTCAACAAATCCTATGAAAAGAATTAGTTTTGAAGAAGTAAAACAATGTCCGGAATTATGTCATTTAACAGATGAACAGGCAATTGAAGTGGCTGAAACCATAAAGCTATTTACAGAAATTGTGTACAGGTATGCATCAGGGCAATTAAATGAAGAACAATCCGGCAAAATCTTGGAACTGCCGAATCAAAAAAACAAAGCAGCATCAAACCCTATTATATGAATGATTTAGCTTTATTTGACAGCTTCTCAAAAGGTCAAGCAATTAGCTCTAACCAAAGCAATAACTGTGTTATTTACACAAGAGTATCTACCAAAGAACAGGCAGATAATAATATGAGCCTGGAAACACAGCGGAAGCATTGTGAACAATTCGCCTTAAAAAATCAGTATCAAATCCGGGGTTACTTCGGTGGAACTTATGAAAGCGCTAAAACAGATGAGCGCAAAGAGTTTAATCGAATGCTGGCTTTTGTTAGAAAAAGTAAGGAGAAGATTGTTTATATCATTGTATATAGCGTAGATCGGTTTAGTCGCTCAGGAGCTAATGCCATTTATCTTACCGAACAATTAAAAAAACAAGGAATTCTGCTTCATTCAGTAAGTCAGCCTACAGATATTACCACACCAAGTGGTAATCTTCAACAGAACATACAGTTTATTTTCAGCGAATACGACAACCAGCTCCGCAGGCAGAAATGTATGGCGGGGGTAAAAGAAATGCTGCTTCGTGGCGACTGGCCTACGATGCCACCATCGGGTTACTCTATCATTAGGGAAAATGGAATGAGAAGGATTGTAGTAAATGAAAAAGGGAAACTGTTAAGAAAGGCTTTTCTGTGGAAAGCCCATGAACGGATTACCAATGATGAAATTTGCAAACGTTTTGCGGCACTTGGCCTCAAGCTGGCCGATCAGCGACTTTCGGATATGTTTCGCAATCCATTCTACTGCGGGCTGATGGTTCATAATATGCTTGAAGGGGATGTGGTTGAAGGAAACCATGAAAAGATGATTTCAAAGGAAATATTCCTGAAAGCCAATAAAGCATTGCCGCATCATAAGGATGGGATACAACTGAAGTGTGAAAGGGAAGAGGCTCCCTTGAAAAGATTTTTGAAATGCGATAAATGCAAACGGCCTTATACTGCCTACCGCAAAAAGGAAACGCTTTGGTATTATAAATGCAGCAGCAAGGGTTGTAATTGCAACCTGAACGCAAAACAATTGCATGAAGATTTTAAATACCTGTTAAAGGATATGTCTTTAGCCGTTAGTCCATCCATTGCCAAATTAATAGCGCAGGATATGGAGGCTGTGTATTTGGAAAGCAATAAGGAAAATACCGAACAGCGAAGCATTATGAACCGCAATCTCACAGAACTAAACAATAAGCTTTTAAAGCTGAATGAGCGGTTTATTGAAGGCGATATAGATAGAGACACTTACCGCCAGATGAAAGAGAAATTTGAAGGGGAGCGGGGACAGATCGAACAGCAAATGGCAAAGACCGGAACTAATTTCTCGAACCTGCAAAAATGTACCGAACTGGCAGTTGAATTTTCTTCAAACCTCCCGTCCCTGTGGGATTTGAGCAATTACGCCAATAAACAACGCATTCAATATTTAGTGTTTCCGGAGGGAATTTTTGTAGATAAAGAAACAAGGGATTATCGAACTCCTAAAATCAATTCAGTATTCCTCTACTTTGCACGCCTGAAGCAGGTTTTGGAGGAAAATAAAAACGGGAAAACTGACTGTAACATCAATTTTCCCGCTTCTGTGGTAGGAGCCGGGGTCGAACCGGCGACACAAGGATTTTCAGTCCTTTGCTCTACCAACTGAGCTATCCCACCATCTTTCCATCTCTGCAGTATGTTTTACCGCGTTAGGGCCGGCAAATATAGGAAAAAATCACTTTAAGATGGCCTTAAAGGAGATCATTTTAATAGATTGACAATAGGTAAAATACTATAAAGCCGTATTGAGCTTATATTACATGTAGGGACCCTCTGCAAAATAAATATCTAAGGCGGCCTTATTTTTAGCCTCTGGCTTACCTCGATAGGTGCAGCGGAACCGGTGTTTTACCATTTTGTAGCTAATAGCTCTTGTATTTATCTTCTTTAGTTTGCCCAATGACCCCATATGTAAATAAGAATAAACAATATTTTCTAATAAGGTTGAACCATAATTTTCTATAATTTTTTTATCTTTAACAAGATCAATACGAATTAGCTTTTCAATGAAACAACTTTTTACTTTTTCATTATTACTTTTTACCTCATATCTCTCTGCCCAAAAATCAAATTGGTCTATATCGTATACACCTGCTTTGGTTGAAGTCCCGGATATCCGCTATGGCCTTCAACTTGGCGCTGCTTATAATTTAAATCCAAGACTGCAATTACTAACTGAAATTACAGTTGCTGTTGGAAAGACTAATAATTTGGATATTTTAAACAGTCGTTATATTAGAGTGAAGCCCGAACTAAGATATTTTTTTCCTAAGATAAATGCTCCTATAAGTGGTTATTTGGGCTTACAATTATTTTATACAGATCGATACTGGACTAATGCTGGAGCAGGGTCTTATTTTGAAGAATCTTTTAATAGCGACAGCGTAATCAATTATTCTTCTGCAAAGATTCATTCTCCCTCATTATCCGAAACCATTCAGCTTGGAGGCCTTGCCAAAATAAGTAAATCTTTTTATTTAGATGTTTTTATGGGAATGGGTGCTAAATCAGTATTTACAAAGTATTCTGATATAAATAATCCTGAAAAGACTTGGTATCAAACACCTAAATGCGGATTATTTGGGCTTAACCAAGCATATCGAATCAATGCTACATTAAGGCGCTTCCAGATGAATATGGGTTTTAGGGTATTATATACTTTTTAACAGCATAGAAATTAAAAAAAGATCCTTTTTATTAATTCCCGTATTCTGACAAGAATTTTATTCTCATCAGTTTCAATTGTTCCCAATTAAAATTACTATCAGCAAGTTCTTCCTGTGCCACTTGAAGACTAGAGGTTTCACAGCTTTTGAAGTAATCAATAATCTCTTCTTGCTCATATTCGTCAACGAGTTCCTGAATGGCATAATTGAGATTTAGCTTTGTTCCACTTGCAACAATTGTTTCCATTTCTTCTAGAAGTTCATCAATGCGTAGGTCTTTTGTTTTAGCAATTGTTTCAAGTGATATTTTCTTATCTACATTCTGGATGATGAATACTTTATTATTATTTCTATTAAGTACACTCTTCATCACAAAATCATCAGGCTTGATAATTTCATTCTCTTCTACATATTCAGTTATTACATCCAAAAATGGCTTTCCATAACGCATTGCCTTTCCTTTACTAACGCCACTTATTTTTTCAAGCTCAGGCATCGAAGTTGGATACATGGTAGCCATATCTTCCAATGAGCTCTCTAGGAATATCACAAATGGCGGCAGATTTTTTTCTTTTGCTACTTTCTTTCTGATATCTTTTAGTAAATCAAGTAATTTATCATCAGCAGTTCCTCCCGCTTCACCACTTTGAAAATTTTCTTCATCATCGGCATTGGCATCTTCAAAAAGATTATTCACTGCAATTTTAAATGAAGTGGGTTTTTTCAGAAACGCTTCTGATTTTTTAGTAAACTTCAATACGCCATATTCTACAATATCTTTCTCAAGCAATCCGTGTAGCAACATTTGTCTGATGAGACTATTCCAGTAATGGGGCTCATGATTGCTTCCGGCACCAAATAAATCAAGATTTTGATGTCGGTACATCTGTACTTGAGTATTGGCCTTTCCGGTTAATATTAATAATAGATAACCAATATTAAAATGTTCGCCCAGCGCTTTAATTGTTTTTAATACT
>Ga0114966_10005007_pt1 | contig 11281 bp, 8 predicted proteins | sample M_130207_XF_Meta_FD_87029 | JGI IMG/M metagenome (GOLD analysis project Ga0114966, IMG submission 87029) | Freshwater microbial communities from Lake Montjoie, Canada to study carbon cycling - M_130207_XF_MetaG | ecosystem: Environmental > Aquatic > Freshwater > Lake | place: Lake Montjoie...
GGCTTGCGGATTATTGATGAACGTAGCTCGCCGTCCGCGATGACGACGTTTGCGGTGATCGCAGGGGGTGGAACATCTGGACATGTTCTGCCAGCAATTGCGATTGCTGAATCGCTGGTCGACTCGGGAATAGATCTCCAACAGATTTATTACACCGGTGCGAAAAGGGGTATTGAAACCGAACTCCTTCCTCCCTCGGGGATTCGTCATTCTTTTTTTGACGTCGTTGGACTACAACGAAGTTTTTCGGCGAAGGCGCTCCGAAACAATATTGCGTTCTTTCCTCGTTTGCTGAAGGCACGCCGTAGCGCAGTCGTGCTCTTCAAAGATGAATTGCCAAAAGTGGTCGTCAGTGTTGGTGGGTACGCGAGCCTGCCAGCAGTTTTGGCAGCACGAAAATTGGGTATTCCGATTGTTGTCGTCAGCTACGACAGAATCCCTGGGCGTTCGAGCAAACTGACGTCACGATTTGCCCGAGCCACTGCTGTGGCATTTCCAGCAAGTGAACTTCGACGGGCCGTCATGACTGGTGCTCCGGTACGGCGAGTGATTCGAAACATTGATCGGGTACAAGATCGAAAAGCCGCAAGGCAACGTCTCGGTATTCCTGAGGGTTCGTTCTTTATCGGAGTGATCGGTGGATCGCTTGGATCGCTCATGCTGAATAACGCTGTGAGTGAGTTCGTGAAAGAATTTAAGGATGATTCGCAGTTGGCACTTCGTCATGTTGTCGGGCCAAGATTTATGAAATCGTACGCGAATCCTGTAGCGAATTCAGAAGTAGCTATTAAATACCAGGTGGTTGCTTACGAAGAAAACATGGCTGATATTTATGCCAGTGTTGATTTGCTGATTGGGCGGGGTGGTGCAGGAACGATTGCTGATGTAGCCGCCGCCGGTGTTCCCGCAATTTTGATTCCGTGGCAAGGTGCAGCAGATGACCATCAAACGGCGAATGTGAAATACCTTTCCGAAAATGGAGCAGCGATTTTGTTGGCTGAAGTTCTTGTTGCAAGTGACCTATCAAAAATCATTGTTGAACTTCGATCTGACTCAGAAAAGTTGCAGCAAATTTCCGCTCGAGCCTTTGCAATTGGTGAGAAAAATCGGCAAGGCACGATTGCTGCGGTTATTCAAGATGTCGCGGATGGTCGCAGTGTATGAGTGAAGTTCTCGACTTGCATCAGCACTCGCGCCTCCATGTTGTCGGTGTCGGCGGTCCTGGCATGAGCGCTATAGCTACATGTCTCGCGCAAATGGGTCACGAGGTTTCTGGAAGTGATATCAAAAGGTCTGATGTCATAGACCGACTGACTGATCTAGGTATACAGATCAATATTGGGCACGATCAGTCGGTTGTTCACGGGTGCGACGCAGTCACAGCATCAACTGCGATTCCACAATCAAATATTGAGTTAGTTGAGGCAGAACAAAGTGGGGTACAGGTTCTCACTCGAGCGACAATGCTCGCATCTATTTGCGCTATGCGGCCATCGATTGCCGTTGCTGGGACGCACGGTAAGACTACGACGACATCATTGCTTGTTCGTATTTTTGCTGAGGCAGGAATTGACCCGAACTTTGTAGTTGGTGGTGATCTCCTTGATGAAGGAGTTGGAGCGAGGTGGACTGGCTCGTCGTGGACGATTGTTGAAGCCGATGAGAGCGATGGGACTCATCTTGAATTGCCATTGGCCGGTTCAATTCTCACAAATATTGACTCAGATCATCTCGATCAGTACGGGGACCTTCAAGGAGTCGCTGCCGGGTTCCAGCAGTATTTATCTGGGATAAAGGGACCAGTCGTTGTTTGCATCGACGATCCGCTAATCGCTGATATGGAGAAACCTGCTCAGACAGTTACTTACGGATTTTCGTCCGATGCGAACTTCCGATGTCATTCAATTGAAGCGACCCATGGTGAGACGACATTTTCCCTAACCTCAAACGACCGAGCACCGCACTTGGCGGATCTCAAGGTTCGTATGTCGTTACGTGGTCGACACAACGTGCTGAATGTCACCGGTGCAATTGCGATGGCGGTAACGCTTGGTGTCGATCCTCAAGTTGCGATCGCTGCAGTAGCAAAATTTGGTGGGGTTGGTCGGCGGTTTGAAATTATTGGCAATGTTGATGGCATTACCTTCGTTGACGACTACGCGCATTTACCGCGAGAAATATCGGCAGTGATGTCGGCTGCGAAAACGAGTGATGATCGCTGGAGTCGAGTTGTGGCAGTTTTTCAGCCCAATCGTTATAACCGCATGGCAATCATGTCTGACGAGTACGCCGATGCCTTCGTTGACGCTGACCTCGTAGTGATCACCGATATCTATGCCTCCGGAACGAAAAAGATCGCTGGAGTGACCGGACATCTGGTAGTAGATGCTGTGAAAAAAGTTCATCCCACGAGTGAAGTGCTGTGGCATGAGGACCGCGAATCATTGGCCGAATTCGTGAATCACGTTCTTCTAACTGGAGACGTTTGTATTTCAATGGGCTGCGGCGATGTTGAATCCTTGCCCCGTGAAATTCTTAGCCTTCGTTTAGGCGGTACGAATTCATGAGTTCGAAAATTGAACAAGCTGCGGAAGTTCTTGGTGAATTAGCACAACGCCATTTTCCGGTATCCACGTTGACGACTTACAAAGTCGGAGGAACCGCCGCTTTGTTTTGTCGAGTCAATGATTTGGAGACTTTGTTGCACGTGGTGCGAGTGGCAAAGGATTCATCCCTCAACCTTGTCGTGCTTGGGCGAGGGAGCAATAGTTTGTTTGCCGATGCAGAGTTTGAAGGAATCGTGGCGCAACTTGGTGATTTTGCGCAACATCTAGAGATGCCACAGCAAAACGAAAAGAGTGTTGTCACAGTCGGTTCAGCGGTTACTTTGCCCGTCATGGCTCGACGTACTGCTGCTGCAGGGCTTTGTGGATTCGAATGGGCCGTTGGGGTGCCTGGCACAATTGGTGGCGCAATCAAAATGAACGCCGGAGGACACGGGTCAGATATTGACGAATCTTTGTTGAGTGTCCGGATGTATTCGAGCAGCTCGGGCCAGGTCTGCGAGATGGCAAAGTCAGAGTTGGGTTTACGATTTCGCGGTTCAACCATAGATGACGATGACATCGTGATTGACGCGACGTTCCAATTGACTTGGGGAGACAGCGAACGAGCATTGAAAATGATTGACGAGATCGTGAAATGGCGTCGTGAAAATCAGCCTGGTGGTCAAAATGCAGGGTCAGTTTTTGTTAATCCGATTCCTGGAGAGATAGCAGCCGGTGAGTTGATTGACCAATGCGGACTTCGGGGATTCCGTATTGGCACTGCCGAGGTTTCCACCAAACATGCCAATTTTATTCAGGCCGATTCTGATGGATGTGCGAGTGATGTCGTTGCTGTGATGGAACATGTCAAAAAGGTCGTGAAGGACAAAACTGGGTTTGACCTTCGGTCAGAAGTACGACTTATCGGGTTCGATGATGCAACAAGAACTAGAGGCGCGCATGAGTGAAAAATTTTCAATACTTAAGAAACTTGTCCAAAAGGTTCGCCCAAGTGATTTTGATGCATCAGACGAATTGGTCAGCGCGCAGAAGGTTCCGGTCACAAAAGTTGATAGCTCGGGCAAAAAGCGCGTTGTTATTTCTGACAACTCTGAGTTGATTAATAGAAAATCAAGTCGATCCGATTCTGACAATGGTGCATCTCGATTCCGGTTACGACGCATTGCGGTTCGCCGCGAAGAGGGACGGCAACGCCTACGGTGGTTTACCATCATCGGACTTGTCGTCGGTCTAGGCATTGTCGTCCTGCTCTTATTGACAAGTCCAATCTTGTCGGTTCGCAAGGTTGAAGTGGAAGGGGTCGTGTACGCCGACCCTGATGTCATCTCGGCGGTCGTGGACAGTATCGATGGCAAGCCGATATTGACCGTTGACTTAGATGCAGCCGAGAAGAAATTGTTGACGATTCCGTGGGTGCGACAAGTGAGAGTCTCAATGCATCTGCCAGCGCGAGTAACGGTCGAGATTGTTGAACGCAGTCCAATTGCATTCTTCCGTTCAGTGGACGGATTTAACCGAGTCATCGATCGCGATGGACGTGTCCTTGATGTGATCGAAGGAGACCCCACCGACTACACGCCGATTATCGGTACCGGTCCGAACATTTCTGCAGGACAAACGGTCGAACAACCCTTCTTGGGAGCCGCTGAATTGATCAATGCACTCCCAGCCGACTTGCGTGCTCGACTATTGACATTGACCGTGAGTCCAGATGGCGAAGTTTCTTTAGCCCTCACCAACAATGTTGAGGTGCTCTTTGGACGACCAGATGATTTCCAGGTCAAGCTGGTTGGGGTGGTGAACGAAATTAAGCGGCAGGGTAGTGATCGCTATGCCGTGATTGACGTTTCTAGTGGTCAACCGAGCGTTCGATGACCATTCTGCACTTGTTTTGTGCGATTGGAGTACCGATGCATGTCCCAATTCCTGCTGTGAGCAGGACTTCTGATGTGCCATCGGGTGGGGTATCCCCCCATTAGAGATTCAGAAGTGCGAGACTGACTGGAGAAATAGTAGTAATTTTCAACTCAACGTCGGCTTGCCGACACCCGAAAGCGGAGGAGTCTCCCGACATGGTTGGTGGACAAAACAATTACATCTGCCAGATCAAGGTTGTTGGCGTCGGTGGCGGTGGCGTCAACGCAATTAACCGAATGATCGAGCGAAATCTGCGTGGGGTCGAATTCATTGCGATCAACACAGATATTCAGGCCTTGATGACGAGTGACGCCGAGTTGAAACTCGATGTCGGTCGTGAACTGACTCGTGGACTTGGTGCTGGAAGCGATCCTGAAGTTGGACGTCAAGCGGCCGAGGCTCATCGAGATGAAATCGAAGATGCGCTGAAAGGCGCCGACATGGTTTTTATCGCTGCAGGCGAAGGTGGAGGTACCGGAACCGGTGCTGCGCCAGTCGTTGCAGAAATCGCCAAGGCTGCTGGTGCTCTCACCATTGGCATTGTGACTCGTCCATTCTCGTTTGAAGGACGCCGTCGCGCGGTGCAAGCCGATGCTGGTATCGCCAAGCTCAAAGAAAAAGTCGACACCTTGATTGTTGTTCCAAACGATCGCTTGCTGTCAGTTGTTGACGCTCGTGACACCGTCATGGAAGCATTCGCTCGAGCCGATGAAGTTTTGTATAGCGGTGTCTCGGGTATTTCAGAATTAATCACGAACCCAGGCCTCATCAATACCGACTTTGCCGACGTCAAGATGACATTGCAGAATGCCGGTTCGGCATTGATGGGTATTGGTTCGGCAAGTGGTGATAGTCGTGCTCGTGATGCAGCCCTGAAGGCACTGTCGAGCAATTTGCTTGAAGCCTCAATTGAAGGTGCTCGTGGAGTGCTTCTCAATGTCACTGGTCCTTCCTCGATGACGTTGATGGAAATGAACGAAGCCGCAGAAATTATTCACGGCATCGCTCATCAAGACGCGAACATTATTTTCGGTACGGTCATCAACGATGACATGGGCGATGAAGTCCGTGTCACCGTGATCGCTGCTGGTTTTGATCGCTGGGAAGGCGCTCCGCAAGTTCGTCCAACTGGACGACCCGCTGCTCGCTCAAGTCAAACTGGTGGCACTGCTCGCACTCCAGCACCAGCGAAGGACATCTTCGCGTCTGATCCCGTGTCAACTGACGACGGCGATGACGATTTCGATGTCCCGTCGTTCCTGAAGTGAGACTGCGGGCCTGATGCCCGCCAATTTTCAACTTCCTAGTCATCCGTCGGTCAACTTTGTGGTGTCACACCGTCGCGATGGCGATTTCAACAGCGATGTTGTTGATTCAGGTGCTTTGGATAATCGCCGGCGCGCCTTGATTGATTTGCCGTGGACGCAACTTCAAGAGGTACACGGCCTGGGTGCCCGTTGGGTTGCTCGCCCTGGGCAATGTGATGGAGAAACAGGTGATGTCGCTGGCACTGCAGAAAATGAAGCAGTTCTCGGAATCTGGGTTGGTGACTGTGCACCCGTAGTTTTAATCGGCGAACATACGATTATTGGAGCGCATGCGGGTTGGAAGGGATTGCGAGATGGGGTATTGAACTCTGCCGAATCTTTGATGACTGAACATGGAGACCACTTGATCCATGGATTCGTTGGACCACATATTCAGCAGTGCTGTTATCAATTTGGTGAACAAGACTTGATGATCATGATTGATCGTTTCGGGTTTGAGGCACGGGGAGTCGACTTCTTGGGGAGACCTGCACTCAATGTCGCGGCGTGTATTCGCCAATTTTTTGATAAACGTAAAATTCCACTTTTCGAAATTGGAGAATGTACGGGCTGTTTATCGGACAAGTATTTTTCCCATCGGGTTCGAAAAGAACGTGAACGGCAAATTGTCGGTGTGTGGAGAACGTTATGACTACTTCTGAAGCCATGTCTCATGAGGCTAAGCGCATTCGGGAAAACTATGAATCGCTTGTGCAACGAGTGCATCGTCTCGGGGGTGACAACGTGCAAATCATTGCTGTCACCAAGACCTTTCCCGCGAGCGCAGTCAATGCAGTGGTTGCAGCCGGGTGCTCATTTATTGGCGAGAACTACGCTCAAGATTTGTTGGAAAAGTGGCCAGAAGTTGACGTAAACCACCGGCCCGAAGTTCATTTCATTGGTCGTTTACAGACCAACAAGGTTCGATCGCTATCCAAAATCGTTGATGTATGGCAATCGGTTGATCGTGGGTCGGTCATTGATGAAATTGCCCGTAGATCGCCGAATGCTCGAGTCATGTTGCAGGTCAACGCCGCGGGCGAGGCTGATAAAGGTGGCTGTGCAGTCAGCGACCTCGAGGGCCTGCATGAACGCTGCATCGATAGCGGATTGACAGTGACTGGATTGATGACTGTGGGGCCAACGAACGGCGAGATTGTGGCGATGCGACAGGCATTTAAGACGACGGCTCGACTAGCGCAAAGCTTGGGCTTACGTGAAGTTTCGATGGGTATGACTGGCGACCTTGAACTGGCAATTGACTGCGGGTCAACCATGATTCGTGTTGGGTCTGCAATCTTCGGAGACCGTCCACCCACGACCGATAAATAACGACTATTCTTTCGGTGATGTCAATTTTTAGACGAGCGATGGATTATCTCGGCCTCGGCGAGGACGATGCGTACGACGATTACGACGACCATGATTCGGCCGATCGTTCGGGCGGCGTTTCGCGCACGGCCGACTCACGTAATGGCTTTGACGATTCGCGTCCGGTCGCACGCCAAGTATCACCTCGTGACACCGATCCTGTTCCCACACCGCGTCGTTCTCAGTTTGATGATTCGTCGGTGCAGCCTCGTCCGATTTCAGCACGCCAGGGTTCGTCGGTTCGAACATTGGGCGGGTCTACCCAAGGTGAAACTCATACCGTCAAAGCCATTCGATTTAACGATATTCAAGAAGTTGCCAATCGCTTTCGTGATGGCAATGCAGTTATTTTGAATACCGAAGGCTGCGATGACGAGGTCGCTCGTCGCATGATCGATTTCTCGAGCGGACTTTGTTATGCCTTGCATGGCAAAATTGAAAAAGTTGCTCGTGGTGTGTATCTGCTCAAGCCTGATACACGTCCCTCGAATCCTGAGTACTGATTTTCGTGTCTGTTCTCGGTGACTTACTTCGGTTGTACAGCTATGTCCTGCTTTTGCGAGTCATACTGTCGTGGTTTCCACCGTCGTCCTCACAAGGGGCACTTGCGACAGTTCAACTGTGGCTGTTCAAAATGACCGAGCCAGTATTGGGCCCAATTCGGCGTAAATTGCCCCCCATGGGCGGTCTTGATTTGTCTCCGATGTTGTTGCTGATCGCGTTGCAGTTTTTAGCCTCACGCCTGTGATTCGTGCCGATATCCTTGCTCAATCGTTGATTTTCTGATTGAGACTGACTAATTATGACCGAGCGCCGTTATCCACCCGTTGAATCTCAGCCGTCATTCCCAGCGATCGAAGCGACCGTGCTTGAACGTTGGAAGACCGAACACTCTTTTGAAGAATCGGTTAATCAACGTACTGCCGGACCCGATGGTGCCAACGAATTTGTCTTCTACGACGGTCCGCCCTTTGCTAATGGGTTGCCACACTACGGTCACCTTCTCACTGGATTTGTGAAAGATGCGATTCCTCGTTACCGCACAATGAAAGGTCAGCGTGTTGATCGTCGATTCGGATGGGACTGTCATGGTTTGCCCGCAGAAGTTGAAGCTGAAAAACAATTAGGAATTTCTGGTCATCCCGAAGTCACTGAATTCGGTATTGAAAAATTCAACGACTATTGCCGAACAAGCGTTTTGCGTTATACCAACGAATGGGAACGTTACGTCAACCGTCAAGCTCGCTGGGTTGATTTTGAAAATGATTACAAGACTCTCGACCTTCCGTATATGGAAAGCGTCATGTGGGCGTTCAAAACTTTGCAAGACAAAGGTTTGATCTACGAAGGCTTCCGGGTATTAGCGTATTGCTGGCGTTGTGAAACTCCGTTGAGCAATACCGAAACGCGGATGGATGATGTCTATCGCGACCGTCAAGATCCAGCGTTAACCGTGAAGTTTTCGCTGGCGACCGGCGAAAAGATTTTGGCCTGGACAACAACGCCGTGGACATTGCCTTCAAACTTGGCGTTGGCGGTCAATCCAGACATTGACTACGCAGTTGTTGAATTGAATGGCGAGAAACTTATTTTGGCTGAAGCTCGATTGGCCTCGTATGAGCGCGAACTTGGTGATGCAGTACGAGTCGGAACATTGAAGGGTTCAGAATTAATCGGTCGAACGTACACGCCGCTTTTCAACTACTTCGCCGATACTCCAGCGGCCTTTCAAGTTCTCGGTGCCGACTTCGTCACGACTGAAGATGGAACGGGCGTCGTGCACATGGCCCCAGGATTTGGCGAGGACGACCAAATCGTTTGTCTTGCAGCAGGAATTGAAACTATTTGCCCGATGGATAGTCATGGTTGTTATACCGCTGAGGTTTCCGATTGGGCGGGTACTCACGTCTTTGAAGCAAATCCATTAGTTATCAAACACTTAAAGCAAACTGGGATTGTTCTTCGTCACGACAGTTACGACCACTCGTACCCGCACTGCTGGCGCTGCACAGAGCCCTTGGTATATCGCGCGATTTCGTCGTGGTTTGTTGAAGTAACTGCGGTGAAAGATCGCATGCTTGAATTGAACCAACAAATTACTTGGGTTCCCGAACACCTCAAGGAAGGGTCGTTCGGCAAATGGTTAGCGAACGCCCGTGACTGGTCAATTAGTCGTAATCGATTTTGGGGCTCGCCTATTCCGGTGTGGAAGAGCGACGACCCCACGTATCCGCGACTTGATGTTTATGGCAGCCTCGCTGAAATTGAACGTGACTTCGGTGTTGTCGTCACCGATCTGCATCGTCCTGCTGTTGATGATTTAGTTCGCCCAAATCCTGACGACCCGACGGGTCAGTCAATGATGCGCCGGGTGCCTGAAGTACTCGACTGCTGGTTTGAGAGTGGTTCAATGCCCTTTGCGCAAGTGCATTATCCATTTGAAAATACAACTTGGTTTGAACAGCATTATCCAGGTGACTTCATCGTTGAGTACATCGGACAAACTCGCGGCTGGTTCTATACATTGCATGTTTTGGCGACCGCTTTGTTTGATCGTCCAGCGTTTTCAACCTGTGTGAGTCACGGAATTGTGCTTGGCGATGACGGACAGAAAATGTCCAAGAGCCTGCGCAACTATCCCGATCCCATGGTTGTGTTTGACACGTATGGTGCGGACGCGATGCGTTGGTATTTATTGTCATCAGCAATTTTGCGTGGGGCCGACTTTTCGGTGACCGAGGCTGGCATTCGCGAAACTGTTCGGCAAGTACTTCTGCCAATGTGGAACTCATGGTATTTCTTAAGCTTGTACGCCAATGCCGAAGGCGTTTCCGGAACTTTCCGTACTAACTCGACAAATATTCTTGACCGCTACATATTGGCCAAATCGGCGCAAATGGTTGAGCGAGTCACTATCGACCTAGACGCTTACGATCTTTTCTCAGCATGTTCGGGCGTTCGTGACTTTTTAGATGTGTTGACGAATTGGTATATTCGTCGTTCGCGTGATCGCTTCTGGGAAGGCGATCAGGACGCGATCGATACCTTGCACACGGTTCTTGAAATTTTGTGTCGCGTATCTGCCCCCATGTTGCCGCTTCTGTCAGACACCATTTATTCCGGCCTGACCGGCGATCGGTCGGTGCACCTCACTGATTGGCCAACGACGACTGATTTGCCAAACGACGTCGAACTGGTTCGCGCTATGGATCGCGTACGTGAAGTTTGTTCTGTTGCGCTGTCAATTCGCAAAGCGAATAGTCGGCGCGTGCGTTTGCCGTTATCTGAACTTTCGGTCTCGCATCCTGATTCGGCTGAGTTGGCTTCATTCATCGACATCATCGCTGACGAAGTCAATGTGAAAAAGGTGACCTTAGAGACTGAAATTACTGGAGCGGCCTCCGCAGTCTTGCAAGTGATTCCTGGCGCTCTTGGTCCACGTCTCGGTGGACGCACGCAAGATGTCATCAAAGCGGTGAAGTCAGGCAACTGGCGTCAAGATGGCGAACAGGTATTTGCCGGAGACATCGAACTTTTCGCTGGAGAGTACAACCTCAAGATGGTCGCCGCTGAAGGAACAGCAAGCAGTGCCCTTGGTGATGGACTTGGCATGGTGACACTCGACATTGAAATCACTCCAGAACTTGCCGCCGAAGGTACCGCTCGTGACTTGATTCGATTAGTTCAACAAGCTCGTCGTGAGGCCGATCTTGAAGTGAGCGATCGCATCGACTTGACTTTGGGAGTTTCTGAATCGGTACGACGTCAAGTTCAGCCGTTCATTGACGAACTTGCCCGTGAAACTTTGGCTCAATCGGTGCAATGGGGACCAGGCACTTCAAACGCAACTTTGGACGACGAAGACATACATATCGGGGTTGTTCGCGTCGATATGACCCCGAGGTAGTTCAATTTGCGGGTATCCTGCCCAACCACACGAGTGAAAAGGACATATGCAATGGCTAGCAAAACAGTAAAGAAGTCTGCTCCTGCCAAGAAGTCAACTGCTCAAAAAGTTCCTGCGAAGAAGAAGGCTGCGCCAGCCAAGAAGAAGGCTGTGCCTGTCAAGAAGGCTGCGCCTGCGAAGAAGAAGGCTGCGCCTGTCAAGAAAGCCGCACC
>Ga0114966_10005011_pt1 | contig 11274 bp, 13 predicted proteins | sample M_130207_XF_Meta_FD_87029 | JGI IMG/M metagenome (GOLD analysis project Ga0114966, IMG submission 87029) | Freshwater microbial communities from Lake Montjoie, Canada to study carbon cycling - M_130207_XF_MetaG | ecosystem: Environmental > Aquatic > Freshwater > Lake | place: Lake Montjoie...
AACACCAGTAGTAGTATCAAGTACATTTCGTTTCTTACCATCGTCGCCGCATAATTCATCGCCTATAATAATATTCTGAGACATTTTAGTGCTACCATCCCACATTAGAATTGGGACATCTGCTGCAAAGCAGCCAGACGTCTTCATAATAAACTCGCCACAATTAGGGCATGGTTTACAGTCTTTCTTAATGAGTTCGGCCGTTTCAAGATCATCCTTCATACATTCGTGAGGGTCGTCTTGTTTCTTAGTCTTAACTTTGAAGCATTTTGAGCAACTATAATAATCGCAAATTCCACATTTCCAGGCGGTACTTAGAAACCCCTGGCATCCATCGTGTGTACAGCGGCGAATAAATTTCTTCTTTTCTTCTTCTGGTTTAATGGCTTCACCGTCTATAGGGAGAAATCTAATCTTATTAATATCAGTCTCTTTGCCATTAATCAATTCTCTAAAATGATTACACTCCTCAATTATTTCATCCGCCTCCTTTTTAAATTTAGCGGCTTCGTCCTTCTCTTTGGCAGCCAGTTTGGAGTAATACATTGAAATAATATTATTATATTTCATCATGACTTCATCGCGTTGTAGTCGAATAGCCGCAATTTCTTTACGAATTTCAGCTATTTTGGCATCATTATCTCGTCGTAGACGGGCATTAATAGCCTCTTGTTGTAGACCAGGTAAATTGGCACGCTCACGATTAACCAGAACTTCTTGGCGATGTTTGAAATAAACCTGGTTGAGATACGTTTTTGTACAAATCTCGTGTAGGACGACGTCATTGTAATTTACACGGCATTGGGGGCAGTGCGCATCTTCATGGCGGTCCAAAAGATATCTTTCAATACATTTTGAACAGGCATCATTGTTACAATATTTACATACGCATTTTTTGCGAATAATGGCTGTATAATTCTCAGCACATATAGTACATGATTCTGGCACTACAACGGGTTTCTTTACACGTTTGGACTTAGTAGAACCTTCTTGGATAGACATTTCAGGGCTATATTGAAATATGATATAAAGGAATCAATTTTTTGATCATATTGTAAAAAATATTATGTATGATTTATTATTCTATTTAAGTAGTGAAAGAATAGATTTACGAACTTTTTTAATATGTAGTCTATTAGTATTTATAGTAGTAGTCTCATTATTTTTGATAACTAATTTACCCTTTTCAATTGCATAATATATAGCATCGCGTAACAAGTTGCTATAGTGTGGTTTAGAGGGTGGAAAGTGCGCATCTAAGTATTCTTGTGGAGTACATTGAAATGGGTTATTTTCAAAAGTATCATTAAGGGGCGTTCCATCCGCAATAAGATATTCAATACATTTAACGGATGGAATGAATGTGAAACAGCATATAAGCGAATAAATTTTGGCTTTGGTATTATTATTTAGGAGTTTAAGTAAATAGCTGGCCTCATCCGCTTCAATACAGCTTTTAATAGCGCCAATGTATTGGACTGGATTATTATCATCGTATAGAACTTCTTTAAGATAATCTATGTCGCATGTAGATCTAAATATTTGTTTTATGTAAGACATCCTATTTATTATGAGTGACATAAATCGCGTACCCCCAAAATTTATGTCAAATTTTTCCATCGATAGGTTTAATCGTCATGCCATTTCCCCCGCCGCCCGCACCGCCAGTGCTCATCCGTTTATCCGTCGCTGAATAATTAGAAATCGGCATTCTCGGATAAATATACATTTGAAACGCCGTCATAACCGCATTAATATCAGCATCTTTTTCAGAATTAGGATCTCCTCCAGTTAGTACATCAAACGCAGTTAAATAACCATGTAGGGCGCAAATAAGTGAAAGCAGCTCAAATTCGGATATAATCGGATGATAGCTCATTACATTGATCTCGGCGGGAAGTCCTCCTTTACCATTCCAATATTCCGCAGGATTTTTGGACCTATTAAGCGTAAATTTAGTCATCCTAAACAGTAGAATCCCAAGTTCTTTACACCCCCCAAAAAGAAAAATTGAAGGAGCTATCCTCGGACGGGTTATTAGAAGACATTGAAAGATGTCTGAAGCAATAACAGATTATAAACAGACTATAATTGATTCTCTAGAAATATTACGTAAACGGGACACTGCGAATAAGGAAGTATTTTCCGCGCGGGCATATGCTAAAGTTATTGGGCAATTAAAAACGCATGCTGCGGCGATTACGTCATATGAAGATTTGAAAGGTATTACAGGGATTGGGGCAAAAATGGAATTAAAAATTAAGGAGATTCTTGAAACGGGCTTTTTAGAATCCGCTCAAAAGGCGAAGGAACTGTACAATATTGATGCGTTAGAAGCTCTACAGAATATTTATGGAGTTGGTCCTGCCGCCGCCTCAACGCTTGTAAAAGCGGGTATTACCAGTATCGTGCGGCTCCGCGAAGCTATAAAGGAGAATCCTAAGCTTCTAAATGACAAGCAGAAAATTGGTTTGAAGTACTATGAAGACCTTCTTGAACGAATCCCTCGCAGTGAAATGATAGAGCATCACAAAATTATTGAAGACTTGAAGCCAGATACAATGGCCGATTATGAAATAGAGATTGTAGGAAGTTATCGTCGTGAAGCGGTCACATCGGGCGATATTGATGTACTAATTCGTAATCCTAATGGCATCAATTCTAAGACGGCTAAGAAGAATCTAGCCCTGTATGTTAAGGCATTAGAAGAGGCAGGATATATTAAGGAAATTCTGGCACTAGGTGAGCACAAGTGTATGGCAATATCAAAAACGGATGTAGTCGCGCGCCGTCTCGATTTACTAATGACGCCAGATGAAGAGTACGCATATGCGCTTCTATATTTCACGGGGTCAGATCGTTTTAATGTAGCATTTAGACAATATGCACTGACTATGGGATATAGTCTAAATGAGCATACGTTTACAAAGATGAAAGATGATGTGAAAGAAGTCCCGTATATGGAATCAGAAAAGGACATCTTTAAATTTATTGGTCTCCGATATATTGAGCCATCGAAACGCATAGATGGTAATCAGATTATTCCAGTTAGAGCAAAACCAAAAGTTTCACATAATTAGAAAAAGTTAAGTCTAGTAGATATGACATATCATAATACTCATGTCATTAATATTATTCTAGCAAACATACTATATATTTTTCATTTCACACTAGTTATTATCGTACTAATAGGTCATTCATTATTACCGATTAAATATCTTAAATATTATTTAATACTTATTCTAATTATATTCTTGGGTTGGAATGACTTGAGTGGTCAGTGTATTTTAACGCGTTTAGAGCATTATTTAAGAACAGGTGAATGGAGTCAAATATCTTCAGACGAAGGTGGGCCTGAGTGTGTTAGACCATTTGTTAATAAAACATTTAATTTAAATTTATCTAGAACCCAGGGAGGTCGTCTTACTAATTTTGTATTTTTAGTATGTTGGTTAATAGCATTTTCCAGAGTATATCATTTACTTTAGATAATTACTCCTATATTAGTCTCCGATATAATGACCTAAAACTAAAATAAATCAAACAGTAGGTATGGTATACTTCATTTTTGATTTAGATGAAACTCTGGCAGAGTTATACTCAGTATATTACTTTGTGACAAGTCTTAGATTAGAGTCAAATATAGCATTAAATCTAGATAAAGCCTACCACTATTTTGTCAGAGATATATTGCTAACTGAGATATCAAATGAGCCACTAGGAATTTTAAGGCCTGGAATTCTAGGTATAATGAAAAAGCTAAAAGATCTTCAAAAACAGAATAAGATAAAGAATGTTCTTATTTATAGCAATAATGGAGATATAAAATCCCTAGAATTTATTAAAGATCTCATACATCTATATGTTGGTGGAGGTTTGATAAAAGAGTGTATTCATAGAAACCACCATATGAGAGTAGCGGAGAAAGTAAATGGACCACAGTTAGTAAATAAGACCTGGAATGTATTGAGAAATATAATGATAAATGGGAATACGAGAGCAGCTACTAATTTAGTTACAACTGATGTATATTTCTTTGATGATTTAGACCATGCAGATTTACGTAAGAAATTGGGGATAAATTACTATAAAGTGCCTTCCTATAGTTATAAGGCATCAATTGATAGAATAGGAGAAATTTACAAAAATGCTATATACAAAGCTAATATTAAGGAGGCTAAGCTAAATAAGTATATTAATATAATACTTAAATATTATATAATAAATGGTAGTAATACTGTAAGATATGATAATAGTATAAATGGAGTTATACAATTATTAAAGGATCTAACAACTAGTAATAATCCTGCTCATATCACATTTTTACCATTGCTCCCCCAGCCAGATATAGGTATATTAATGATGAATCACGCAATTAATAGGGTTGAAATTAATAATGAACTTAGAAGAATTAAAAAGAAGAGATCGTTAGGTCTACGTAAATCTAAAATACAAACTAAAAGGCGAAAACTAATAAATAGAGAAACCACAGATCTCGAAGTTGTAGGGAATCAATTTCTCAATAAATAAGAGAGGTAATAGAATGAGACTAAGATATCTTTTCATACCTGCCTTAATATTTTTAATTGTAATAGTTATAGTTACACAAAAACAGAAGGAGGGATTTTTTGCGGATTATTGTGCTCAATATAAATCGTGTATGGATTGTTCTAATTCGAGCGGTTGCTCTTGGTGTTCAACACAAAATGTCTGTTTAACGAGTACAACATTAAAGAGTACGGATAAGGAATGTAATCAAATGAATACAATTTCGTCGTCATTTCTTTGTCCTTCTGCGGATGGTATAGAGCCGCCAAATCTACCAGAAGCTATAGATTCAAATGAAATAATGTATGATTTTAGTCTATATAAAAATCGTATAACTGATAAAATTCCCCCGCCAAATCTGTATATGATTAATGAATTGAAGATCAGTAATGAGGACATTTTAAGTAATATGAATGATGTACGAAATAATATTACCAATTATAAAACAGAAATGCCAGGTATTATTGCGTCAACTGTGGAGCAACAAATGAAGCCAATGGTAAAAGGCATTTTAGCAGAAAACTATTATATACAAGGATAATAAATTGTATATAGTACATAATACAAAATTTTATGATGATGCCAGCAATAATCATAAAATTTGATTCCATTTTTAACATTATACACGGATGTAGTCAGTTATTTTAAGAGAGCTATATTAATATATTCCAAGTCAAATCACATAATGGCCGATATTCGTAATCAGAAACTTATGAGTCTCGCACAGATGTCAATTAATGGTCAAGTTACCCATAAATTGGATCAGATTGCGTCAGTATATATTAATGAGCAGCCTTACTTTAATGTATTTCGCCGATATAATAGTCCTTATAATATTGTAATTGAGGACTATACTGGTGATATTTATCTTCGTAAAGATAAAACAGTACGTAAATCTCTAAAGTCGGTTCTCTGTCTGAGTAGCGATGAGATTAATAAGATGTATACAATTGCTGCGGCATCATTTAAGCATAATGGGCCTGTTCCTAATGATGCTTATATGATTCCTGATATGCGATGGTCAGAACTTCAAGGAGAATATCAAGCAATTACCGTAACTTTTGGAGGAATCTTGGATGGGAACCATCATATTCAACAAGAATATCAAGAACCTGATTTGCTAGCATATTATGGTCAGACTCAAACGAATCCTTCGAGTTCTCGTAAGCGGCCCGCCGAAGATAGTGTAGATGAATTATTTAAGAATAATGCTATAGTGAGACCTCTGTTTGAACATATTTTCAAGAAGCAATATATGAAAGATAAGGTAAAGGAGGAGTCAATTGAACAAGAGGAAGAGTCGAATAAGTGTCCATTGATTAGGAAGAGTAATGGGACATGTAGATGCGAATGCGATTCTATAGAAGATGAGGAAGAGGAAGAGGAAGAGGAAGAGGAAGAGGAAGAAGAGTCAGTTGAACAAGAGGAAGAGCCACGCATGCGGGTTGGTAAACGATCGTGGTGCGATAATGACGAACAAGATGAGTCAGACAAGTCAGAGGAGCAAGATGAGTCAGAAGAACAAGATGAGTCAGACGAGTCAGAGGAGCAAGATGACAGTAAGTATGTTGTTCTCAGAAATGGTCATAAGATCCGCAAGACATCAAAATAAAAAAATTGAAAATGGATTTGTCAAATATATGAATTGACAAATCCAAGGCAATACTACTTTATATAATGTGCGGCAGTTGCGATAATGGGACTATGGGAGAGGTTGATGAACTATTTGGAGGACTTTATAGGCTAGGATATGAGGTGCCTTATGAAAATACATTTAATGATATTTTGAAACAGCTTCGTCAAGATGCGTGTTCTACGCCGAATCTACGGAAATACTCAATTAAATTGGATACATATGATAATGAATGGATGAACCAAATGTCTGGTTATGATATTATGGAAGGGTGTCGGCGGGGCGATGGTCCACCACCCTATGATATTAATACTATGACATTGGAACAGTTACAAGAAGTGGTCGCAAAACAAGAAATGGAGGACCAAAAAAGGCGTGATGAGGCAGAAAAGGTGCAGCCGCTCTTTTCGCAACTATACAATAAGCAGAATCATATACGTAGGCGCCTTCCTCGCTTTCATCTTTAAATAAAATAAAAAAATAATATTTTTATTGGATAATATCTTAGTCGATATCTTAGTCGATATCTTAGCGGCGTACTAGACAATAAAGCATAGCAGGATTCATTATATTAAAGTTGAGGTCAAAATAGCGTTTTTCATCGTATTCATACAAAGATTTATCTTCAAAGAGAGTATTATAATCAAAGACGGCAAGTCCAGAAAAGTAGCATGCGCTTTGAAATTGATTTTCAGCATTATACCAGTATTCATCATTGTGAGGAGACTTTAGAAGTCCATATATATATGATAAAGTAGGAATCATATTGAATGATTCGCGTGAAACGACATACAAATTATTAGCTCTAATTACTAATATGTATGCACCTGTTTTTATATATTGATTTAACTCCAAAGCCGTCGTTGGAATTACTCCATACTGGTTAGGGATATAACGACTTAAAATATTCTGGATATTGGGGATTAAACTATCAGATATAATTGTTGTCATAAAATAACTAAGTGTATTTTTAGGAGTAACTTCTATATTAGAAAGAGTAAGTTCATTATTAATTGTCTGAATTCGTTCTTCAACATCAGAATCAGTCCAGTTAAGCCAATGAAAATCAATTAGTTTTGCGAAGATAGTATCCGTTCTTACACGTATAATATATTTATATCTTTGATGAGTATCTTCGTAACTACACATTTTAAGGTAAGCCAAATATAGTTGATAGTATTCAATTATAGAGCCGCTAGTTTTAATGTAATTTTTCCAGCGGTCAATAAGATTTAAGTGAGAAATAAGTTTATCACGGATAGAAACCCAGTCTTGGTGTTCATCGGGAGAAAACCATGATATTATTTTAAGATGATCTCCCATTTCTAAAGAAAGCCATGATTCCCATTCTGAATTAGGAATGCTTGTATCATTTTGTACACAGGCAAATACATCAACATCAGAATCTAAAAGCACATTTTGTTTAAAATATCGCATAGTTTTTTTAATAGTACGCAAAGCACCAGTAAATAAGACTGCGACTTTCATTTATCTGTAGTATAAATATAACTTTAGACCGACGAACAATTCAAATCGGCCTAAGTTATAGTTATTACCACACTGTATCTAGTAAACTTAAATAGTAGTTAGATACACGATGATTGCGGATATTCATGCAAAATATCCAGTTGCATTTAGTTCTTTTTATATATATTAGATGACCTACGTGATAATATCTTAATAGTGGTACACTAGTAAATATATCATATTTATTTTTAATACGATTATATATTATATTAGGACGCGACATAAAATCACATTTAAATGCGTAATTACCTACACGTGGACTAGCAAACGTCACTATATTTATAGGTATATCTGGTATTTCATTTGATAAAAAATAGCCAAATAGTGTAGATAGAGCGCCGCCAGAACTATGACCTGTAATATATAACTTATATGTGGGATATTGTTTTAGTAGAGTAATAATATTAGTAGACATGCGATTATATATAGAAGTAGTAAATAGTTGTTTAATAAATCCATTATGGGCATATATGTCATTTTTAATTTGTTTTTTCCCGCGCATTAAATTATAATACCAATCGGTTAAACTGTTGGATCCACGGAATGCGGCACAAATGCGCTGATCTCTATCATTTATAGTAATACCACATTGTACATCGGTCTGTTCATCTGTTATGAATGTTAGTATACGATCGTGTAATGATAATGAGGACGTGTTAAGGATTGATTTGTTATAATTGCTAGTGGGTATATTCATATCATACATTAATTGTGATATAAGTAACATATCAATTACTGTAACATGATCTATTGTAGCCATCACTAATATAATATAAATAATATATTCATTGATAAAACGCATGTCGGTATAGTTATATACTTAGGCAAATACCCCGCGGTCTAAACATTATTGACATATATATAACTAATGGCTCTAAAATTATACATTGAGCCTCCTCCTGATACATGGATACAAATAATTATACAATATATCCCACATATTCAATCATTAGTAGAAGATTGTGATTATATAGTTTCAACTAAAATACCATGGGGTTCTACAGATTCACAACTTATTCAAGATGTGATAAACTCATATAAATATAAAAAAGCCATCGTGTTTTTAGTATCTGATTATAATGAGCCATTTGATATACCAAATAATGTCATACTTTTTAGAACAGGTATGTATAAATCATTACAAAAGCCCAATGAATATTTACTACCATATCCTGTAACTAAGTCTGATTTGAAGAATGAGCCACCCTTTGAACCACTATCTAAAAAGGGCTTAAAACCAGTAGTAGGTTTTTGTGGGTCTATTACATCACATCCTTCTAGAGTTCAATATCTTAATAAGCTAAAACAAGTACCAAATATTAAAAAAAATATAATTATTAAAACTGAATACTGGGGTGGTAAACCTTATGATATAACTATTATAAAAGAGTTTATTAATAATATAAAAGATTCCCACTTTACTTTAAGTACACGTGGAACAGGAAACTGGTCAGCGCGTTTCTATCAAGTACTATATCTTGGTAGAATTCCACTTGTAATTAATACGGATCTAGTTCTTCCGTTTGAGGATCGAATTAATTGGGGCGAAGCTATTGTATACTGTGATTCTGAGAATGATATTGAGAACAATCTAAAACACTTTTGGAATATAAAGGATATAGTTCAAGCGCAGATTAAGTGTAAGGAAATATATGATACTTATCTCGATATGGAGAAATGGTGTAAAATAATCACAGAAGAAATCCTTATCCCTAATAAATGAATGTTAATGAAATAGATAAGTTCCGAAACGACTTTTTTGATAAAGTTATTAAAGACGCAAAGGAGAAAGAACGAGCCGAGAAACTAGCTCAAAAAAACTGTTTTCATAAATACACACTACTAGGCGTAATTACACAATCTGATTATCAAGAAAGAACTTGCTCAAAATGTGGGCATTCTGCTATAAAGTCTGTAAGAGTCTGGGAAGGTAGTAAAAATGGTGAATGTATAATCACGTAACCGCGTATTTTTTAGCCCAAATTATTAATTTACGGGTATTATAATGCTGACCTGGTTATACGATATATTTGTAGCAATTGTTTCCTTTGTAATGAGTTTCTTTGGAATTGATCTTAAAAAGAGAAGTGTATCTTTCGCATCTGATGCGAAAGAGGGGGTGGAGGAAAAGACAGATGAAGTAGCAGTCGCACCTGTATCGGCGGTTGTAGTAGAATAATATAATAATTTATTTTAATTTAATTATAGCTCTAAAATAACAAAAACATTTTTTTGTTATTTTAGATCTTTTATCACATAGCTGTATATAACTCATTAGAATGCTCGCATAATACAAACAGTTTCTCCAACATTTTTCGCTTCTCTTCCGCCTTAGCATTAATCAACTCATCAATATTTACAGCTGCTGTAGCTTTTGCTGATTCCGCTGCTAATCTCAAGTGATAAACATGGACAATCTCTTTTTGCCCCATACGCACTGCGCGGGCAATAGCCTGATCCATTAAAGCGCTTGTCCACCATGGACTTACAAAGATAATGCGATCATACTCCTGAAGATTCAGACCAACGCCCCCAGCCTGAAGTTGAAGTAATAAGACTGTTAATTCAGTCGTCGCCTTAGAACGCTTAAGTACTGCCTCACGCTCCGCCTGATTCATTGAGCCATTATACAGCAATATATTTTCATCGGTTACAAGTCCTTCATTAAGAAGAAATTCGCGAATAAGGCTCATTTCATCGTTAAATTGACAGAATACGATGTATTTATGGACCTTATCGGCTACTGCCCCTTCAACATCTGAATTTATATTATCAGTCTGAATAATCTCCCTAATCTTTTCAAGCTTGGAAGATGGCATAATCCAGTCCTCTCGGTTATAACCGATATCCTCTCGCCGCTTAGAATTAATATAAACCTGAGGATGTACTGAGATTTGACGAAGGCGTAGTAATAGCTTGAAAGCCTCCGTGGGGCTAATAAGTTCCTTAGCGTACTTACGAATCAAGGATTCATTAGCACCCTGAACGCCAAAGTAGAATTCCTCCTCTTCTTGACTGGTGAAGGGAATAACAACATTGTGGATTATAGGGATTGGTGGTGCATCTTTAAGGATTGGGCGAAGAGAGTTAAGGGAGCGATGGATGACGATTTCAGGGAGAATGCGTAAGTAACGCGCCTCCCACCGCCATAGCTTGGAATATGGAACACCGATAAATGCCATAAGAGACACCACATCTTTTAGGGAGTTGACCAAGGGTGTTCCAGTTACAGCCCACCGAATTGTGGCAATGAGGCGACGACAACTTCTAGCGACTTGGCCGTCGCCATTACGAATCTTATGTGCCTCATCAAGAACACATCGATCCCATGCGCGTTGAAATAGGGAGGGCTTGGAATATAGTTTTTCATAGTTGGAAATGTAGATGGCGGGCCTGTTTTTAATAAAGTGTCGTGGAATCGGCTGCTGCTGGCCTACTAAATTCCAGATGTTGCCTACGATTTCATAAACTGCGCAACCCGTGCGCTGGAGGACATCAGACCATGTGCGAATCATTGCCAGAGGCGCGATAAGCAAAGTACAAGGGAGCGGATTGTTGACAATGAC
>Ga0114966_10005012_pt1 | contig 11273 bp, 8 predicted proteins | sample M_130207_XF_Meta_FD_87029 | JGI IMG/M metagenome (GOLD analysis project Ga0114966, IMG submission 87029) | Freshwater microbial communities from Lake Montjoie, Canada to study carbon cycling - M_130207_XF_MetaG | ecosystem: Environmental > Aquatic > Freshwater > Lake | place: Lake Montjoie...
ATATCGAAAATAGTCCGCTTTTTAGCAATAACATCATCGACTTAGAAATACATCAAACTACAGGTGAATTGTATATTGCTACCGATAAAGGTTTAATCGTTTATAAAACCGATGCAGTTGCTGGTGGTGAAGAGTTTTGGGATGTTTATGCATATCCAAATCCTGTTCGTCCGGGATACACGGGAACGATTGCCATAAAGGGACTAATAGCAGACTGTATCGTAAAAATTACAGATGTGGCTGGTAATTTAGTTTACGAAACTACTTCCAATGGAGGAGAAGCAACTTGGGATGGTAATGATTTTAGTGGCCATCGAGCCTCGAGTGGCATATACCTTGTTTTTGCATCCAATAAAGATGGAACGAAACATTATCAAACTAAAATTGCTTTTGTGAATTAAAATGGAATAAAATAGCGCCTTTAATAATAAGCAAAAGCTCAAGATGTTTTATAGTGATCGGATCAAAAAGGAACACTTGAAGTGAGTTTTATGTTTGATTGGTTTAAATCGTCAAAACTCCTAAAACTCTTTTTATTTTTAGTTCTAAAACTCCAAATAAAGCCTCTTTTATTATACCGCCCGACATCTTTGATTGTCCTTCTTTCCGGTCTGTAAATATTATCGATACCTCTTTTATTTTGTAGCCCAAGCACCAAGTTTTAAATTTCATTTCAATTTGAAAAGCATAGCCCTTAAATTTAATGGCATCTAAATTTAATTTCTCAAGTACCTCACGCTTATAGCAGGCAAATCCAGACGTGGTATCTCTGATACTCATACCAGTTATTATTCGAACATACATACTAGCATAATAACTAAGAATTACGCGACTCATGGGCCAATTTACCACGTTTACACCATTCACGTAGCGCGAACCAATAACCATATCTGCTGGTTCGTTATTGGCGGTTTCATATAGTTGTATCAGGTCATCAGGATTATGACTAAAGTCGCAATCCATTTCAAAGATAAACCGATATTCTTTTTGCAGGCACCATTTAAATCCAGCAATATAGGCGGTTCCAAGTCCTTGCTTCCCTGCTCGTTCTAACATATAAAGTTGCGGAAATTCTTCTTGAAGTTTTTTCACAATGGTGCGGGTGCCATCGGGTGAGTTATCGTCAACAATTAAAATATGCAATGGCAAAGCCAACGAAAATACTTTGCGAATCATGCGTTCTACATTTTCTTTTTCGTTGTAGGTAGGTATAATGACGATGGCGTTACTCACGGTGTAAAATTACGGAATACAAATGAAAATTAATGATTAGAAACGAAAATGAAAGACCAGTTGTGGTAAAAAAATTTAAATCCTAAAAAATAATGATATTAAAATAAATTATCCTTTTTGCAGGGTGAATGCGAACGTGGTACCAACGTTTTTGTTGCTGCGTACATTAATAGGTTGGTGATGGGCGTTCATTATATGTTTTACAATGGCGAGCCCTATACCACTTCCTTCTGCGCTATTTCGGCTTTTATCTACCCGATAAAAGCGTTCAAATAACCTAGGGAGATGTTCTTCAGCAATGCCTACTCCATTGTCAGTTATTTCAACTAAGAGTAATTTATCCATATCGAAAAACTTAATCGTTGTAATACCATTTTCCACTCCATATTTTATGCTATTATCGAGTAGGTTAGAAACAACCTGAGCAATCTTTTCTTTGTCGGCTTCTACCATCTTTCTTTCGTTCGTAGTGAATTCGAACTTTATATTTTTCTTCTTTGCCAGCTCATCGCGTGTAAAAGCAATCTCTTTTATTAGGCCAACAATATCGAAATTAGAAAAAATAAGTGGCATCTCACCGGTATCAAGTTTCGACATTACATCTACATCAGCAACGAGTGCGCAAAGCCGATCAATATTTTTTTCTGCCTTTAACAAGAATGAATCTGTGATTGCTCTGTCCTCCAAGCCACCGTTTATTAATGATTGAATATACCCTTGAATATTAAATAATGGAGTTTTTATTTCGTGGGATAAATTGCCTAAGAATTCCTTGCGATAATCGGATATCTTTTGAATCATCTCTATATCTGAAGCCTGCTGCTGAGCCCATTGTGACACATCTTCCTCCATCTGATTAAGGGGGTCATCGCTGATGTTATTACCTAAAGCTTGTTTTAAACTTTTATCAATTTTAAGATTGGAAATGAGCTTGTATACCAAGCGAATGCGACGTGCAATATACATGTCTATTGCAATAAGAGTAAATACAAAGGCGCTTAAAAACGTACAAGCTACAAGTATTAAACATGATTTGACGTCGTGAAACAAGAAAAATGAGAAAGCAAGAACAACAAGAGAAAGTAGAAACGAAACCAATAAGGAAATAATACGTGGTTTCATAGGATTCTTATATTAACTATAATTTATGAAACACTTGAACAGCATTCATATTGGGCTGTGATGCACCTCTCGCGTTTTCAAGTGTAATAAAAAACGCTTCAGAATCGCTGATATGTCCCATCTTCTGAATTTCGGTCATATCTAAAACACCCAAACTAAAAGGTTTTTTAGCAACCATGCCCCATAATTGATATGCCATACCAGATTCCGGCACAGGAAGATTTCCAGGTGAAATACAAATTTCTTTGCTTGTTTGACACCAATAAACTAAAACAAAATTGTCGATACTATCTTTGCCATCGATGCCAATAAATTTATATTTACGTGTAGTATTTCGGTTGAGAAATTCTACTTTGGCCTGTGATAAATCCAGCCCTTCTTTAAGTGTTTTAATCGTGTCGTTTAATGGAAGTAATGACTGAACTTGTAAGTTTAAATTCTGTGTTTTCTTCCAAAAAATCGCAGTTGAAAAGCCCAACAACAAAATTAAAACAAGGGAAATAGTATAAACCCAATTGAATTTATTTCGCTTAAAATCAACCTGAAAAGTTTTGTTACCTGCCTTAATATTTTTCAGCACTTTATCTAAGGCAGCCTGATTAGGCAATTTCTCAAAGCTTTCGGCATAATGCACTAGATCATTTTCAATACGTGCTATTTCTTCATTTAGGTCAGTATTTAAATCAGCAAGAAGTGATATTTCGCGCATCTCTCGTTCACTGAGTGCTCCGCAAACATAAAGTTCTAACTTGCCAGATTCAATTATTTCCTTGGTATTCACTTATAAAATAGACAATAAAGTAGTTAAAAAGACGAGAGCAATTGAAAAGTATTTTCTCAATTCCAATATGGCATTGCGACTTCTAACTTTCACTATTTCCAACGGCAATTTCATCGCCTCAGCAACTTGCATTGCGTTAAGTCCACGTAAGAAAATCAGATCCAGAACATGATGCAATTCAGGATTTAATTTATCGCGCAGATGATCTCTTCCGGTTAAATCGGAAGAAATGGAATTAGACAAAGTTTGATTGGTATTTGAAGATGCTAAATTTTCTTCTGCGGAATCCTTTTTTAAATCGTTAATACGTTTTCTTTCTTTGGCTAAATTTCGGCAAATATTAAGCATCCAAGTAAAAATTGAGCTTTTGCTCTTATCGAAGTAAGGTGCATTTTTAGCGATACTTAAAAAAGATTCTTGCAGCACTTCTTCTCCACTTTCATCATCTTGTAAAATAGAGAATATAACATTATAAAGCGCTTTAGAATAGTTCTTATATAAAACCTCCAAACCCTTCTCATCACCGTTTTTTAACAGTTCAATAAGATCTACTTCTGTGATATTTATTTTCTTTTTCAAGGTGTTGGGAAGTCTAGCATATTCGAGCGTCAATCAAACAAACTAAAAAGGAAGGTCGTCTTCCGGTGTTACATTAAAATTTCCTATAACAGTTGTTGTTGTGGTGTTGGTTTCATTTTTAGGCGCACTATTTGTCTGATTCACTGCGGCATTATTCATAGTTCCTGCAGCTAAACGTTCTACTTTCCATGCTTTAATATCACTATACCATTTGCCTTGATATTCTCTAGAATCTACATCAAAGAAAACCTTTACTTCTTCGCCTGGCTGAAAATCCTGAGTTTGAGGTATAAGATCACCCCATGTTGTAAAGCAAACTTTTTTCGGGTACTTGTCGTTAGAGGTTTCTATTACGAAACCGCTTTTTTGCCAAGTGCCGTTTTTGCCCTCTCCAGTTTGTGTTGGCAGATGTAGTGATAATTTTCCTGAGATATCCATTGAGATAAAATAATTTATAGTATGCAAAAGTATTCCGTTCGTGCTAAAACACCAAACTCAATTGTAAATTTCGGTTATACATTGCGTTTCCATTTCCCAGTAAGGGATAGAAGGGGATTTCTAACCTGTTATTGATGTTTATAATGCCGTAGTTAACCTGAAGCTGGAGTCCAACACTCGTGTTAATCTTAAACAAAACGCCGGCTGAAAAAGCAAAATCATATTTTTTCAGATCTAAGTCTACGGGTTGCGGTACCGCCTCCTGTGTTTTGTAGGCGTCTTTACGTAGTATTATCGAAGGCAAAATGCCTGCAAATGGAATTATTTTTGAGGTTTTCTTTGTTGAATAATTTAATAATATGGGCAAATCAAGATAAAATAAGGACAATCGTTGCAACGATGAGGCTTGTGAAAAATGGAAATTAGCTCCTTTTAAAATGCCATTCATCTCCAGTTGAAATGTGACTTTTTTATTGAGAATATAATTACCGTAAAGGCCAACTACCATAGCTGGACGAGCACTTTTGTTGTTCAGTTCTGTCGACTGTAGGTTGCTTAAAGAAAATCCGGCTTTAACACCGAGATGGATTTTTGGGTTCTCATCAAATTCTTTTCCACTTACATTATTGTTTTGAGCCATTACAAATCTTGAACATAAAATCAAAAACAGCATTATCTGAAACTTTATGATGCTGCTCGAAATAAAGCGTTTTGAAAATTGTCTTTCAACCATAAGGGTAGTAACGTGCGTTGTTTCTATTTATTTTTTTGCTCAGCAAACATAAATTCGAGTGTAATCTTAAATTTGCTTTCCTTTCATCGCATGAGCTATAGCTAAATCCATAACTCGTTCGGCAAAAGGAGCAGTAAATGTATTTAATTCTTCGTTGTGTTTTAGAATCAGGTTTTTATCTTTGCTTACCAACGTTGAACGCAAGGCTTCCACTTTTTCTAAGGTACCCGTAATTTCAACTTCGCTGAGCATTGATTTATTTTTCTCTAAAAACTTTTCAGTGAGATATATAAGCTGATTTGACTCTGTTTGCGCCTCCATTATCATTCTAATTTCAATATCTTGTTGCGCATTTGCAAGTGAATCAAGAAGCATTTTTTCTACCTCGGCATCGGTGAGGCCATATTGGGGCTTTACTTCAATCTGTTGAGCTATTCCACTTCTTAGCTCTTTGGCCGATACCGTCAAGATGCCGTCAGCATTGAGTTGGAAACCAACCTCTACCTTAGGCAAACCAGCCGGCATAGCTGGAACGCCACGTAAATCAAACGTGGCAAGTTTCCTATTTTCTGTTACTAAATCACGTTCTCCTTGGTAAACGTTAATTTTAATATTGCTTTGTCCATCAATAGATGTAGTGTATTGGCGCGCTGCTCGAGTAGGTATTTTACTGTTTCTCGGAATTAATGTATCCATTAAACCACCTAAAGTTTCAATACCCAAACTCAATGGTGTTACATCAAGAAGTAATATATCTGTTCGATTGCCTGCCAAAATATCGGCCTCGATGGCAGCACCTAAGGCAACAACTTCATCTGGATTTAAGGAATCGAAAAGTATTGCACCCTGAAAAAATGCACTTACTTTTTCTTTTACCAATGGCGTTCGCGTACTACCGCCCACCATAACTATATTGCTTATTTCGTGAATTTGCAATCCACTATCTTTCATAGCTAGATTACAGCACGCAATACTTTTCTCAATATATGGGGTAATCAAAGTTTCAAACACCTCGGAGGTAAGATTAAGCACCCAATCATTTTGTATTAATTGCACCGAGGTGGTGAAGGATAGTTGTTTTTTAACTTCTTCAGCTTTTAATCGCAACCATTGACTTAGGCTTTTATCGGCCAATACGATTTCACTGTCTTTATGATTCGTTTCTATCCAATAATTTACAATGGCTTTATCAAAATCATCACCACCTAGGAATGTATCACCATTGGTGCTAAGTACTTCAAAAATTCCATTTTGTAAACTAAGAATCGAAACGTCGAAGGTTCCACCGCCTAGATCATAAACAGCGATATGCTGATGAATGGATTTATCTAAACCCAAGCCATAGGCTAAACTAGCTGCTGTAGGCTCATTTACAATTCGTAAAACATCAAGTCCAGCAAGCTTACCAGCATCGCGAGTGGCTTGGCGTTGGCTATCGTTAAAATAGGCAGGAACGGTAATCACAGCCCGTTTCACTGGTGTTTTAAGATAATGTTCGGCACGTGTCTTGAGCTCTTTTAAAATAAGAGCAGAAATTTCTATGGCAGTATAATATTGGTCATGAATTTTAATCTTAACCAACCCTTCGGTATCTTCATCTAAAATTTTAAATCCGAAATATTGTTGAATGTTTTTAACATCACTAAAGTTCTTTCCAAGTAATCTCTTTACCGAATAAACAGTATGTTGTGGGTCTTCAATAAGATGATTTTTAGCCTCATCGCCAACAATAGTTTCACCACCGTTAAAAAAATGCACAATGGAGGGCACAATGGTATGTCCATCCATATCTATTAATGCGTAGGGCTCTTGATTGTCGTTTACAAACGCCACTAAGCTGTTGGTAGTTCCTAAGTCTATTCCAACAATTATTTCCTCTTTTTGTATGCTGCCTGTGGCAATATTAATCCCTACTTTAGCCATTTTATTTTCGTTGCATTAGCGCCCAAAATTAAGGCGCGCTACTCTCTTTTAATATGAAATGCAAATATAATGCTAATTGGTTGGAAGGCGATTACATGTTATTGTGAGAAATGGAGTTATTTTACTAAAAACCGGAGGGTTTTTCGATTGTTATTGGCTTGGATAAAAACAAAATAAACTCCAGCACTTAAGCGATGTCCATTGAATAAATAACTAGTACCGGCTACTTCATGGCGGGTAAATTCTGTTGTAATTTCTTTTCCGAGCGCATCGAATATTCGTACAATGGCATCTCCATCTATCCCAACGAGTGTAAAACTGCCTAAATTAGGGTTTGGGTACAAAGAGATGTCGGTCTGGCATATTGGCAATTGAATCCCCACAGGGGCAAAAAATACTTCTGTTGAAAACTGATAACAATTTGATGTATTGCCTACACGCACTTTATATGTTCCATGTGCTGTAGGTGTATAACTGGAGTTTGTTGCTCCCGAAATCGGATTCCCATCTTGATACCATTGATAACTTATTGCCATTGCTGATGTTGAAAGCACTGTAGGGCTTTTAATGATTGCTGGAACAGCCAATGTTGGATTTACAAAAACAACGACACTATCATAACCAATACATCCGGTGGCGCTCGTTGATGTAAGCAAATACGTGGATGTATGCGTGGGTTTTACTTTTATTGAAGGTGATGTAGCTATCGCAGTATTATTCACCGACCAAGCTAAGGTAACACCTCCAACACCGTTTAGTGTTATGCTATCGCCAGTGCAAATCGTTTGGTCGGCTCCTGCGTTAACAGCGATGCCATTTATTGTAATTATATTGTTTTTTGTGATGTTAAGTCCACCATTAGCATTACTGATTGCTAAGCTAACGCTATAGGTGCCTGGGGTATTGTATTTTACAATGGGTTGCACTAATATAGAGGAAGCCGGAGTGCCGCCAGGGAAGGTCCATTTGTAATTTAGTCCTGTGGTAGGGCTCGAGGTTGGAACAAAACTGAGGGTATCGTTAGTGCAAACATTATTTCTGCTATTGGAGAAGTTGGCCGTAATGGTGTTATTACAATTAAGCTTAATTGCTTTTGTTTTTTTAATGGCATTGGCACGTTCGCCAGCTACTTCGTTGTTATTCATTAAAGCTTTAACACTAAACCAGTCATCGCTAGTACTATCGATACCCGTAAAAACAAAATAAGTGTTGGTGGTGTTCGCCACAGAATCCATGTATTTTGCACCTAAACGATAAACGGTATAGCTTGTGGCGTTGGCTACGCTTGTCCAACTCATGCGACATGATCCGCTGCAAATCCAATCTAATTTTAACGCCGTAGGAATTGGTGTGACATTAATAAATTGGCTAGTCACCGATTCGCTATTTCCTTGCTTTATTTTTAACCAAAGCTTACCTCCCGACAAAGCTGTTGGAGTGTAGCTATAGAGTCTGTTTTTTCCGTTGATTGTAGACGTTACTGTGGTCCAATTTATATTATCTGTGCTAGTTTGAACGGTAATAGGATTGTTCGTGTTCCATGAATCCCAGCGGATGGTTTCCACCACTCCAGGTGTCCAGCGGTCGTTGCCTAATGGATAAACCAATTGAATACTGTCATAGATGAAATCGTAAATTACATAATAGTGTTGTGGACCAAAAGGTACCTGAAACCCTTTTACGGTAATAAAAAGTTTTCCAGCGTCCGGGGTATCTATGGTTACTTGCTCCATATTATTTAAGCTATCTATTTTTTGTGTGGCTGCAGCTCCAAGGGTTGTAGCGTTGGCTGCGGGGTTCAAAACCCAAGGGTAATAAGCTTTTCCAAGCATATCATACACGGTCATATTTAAATCGTTTACTATCGCTTTTGACGCACCACTAGAGGCTTCCACATCAGCATAATACATCATAATTTTAATTTTTTTTACATTAGCGGGAATGGTGATAAAGGTTCGAAGGCTATCGCCATTGCTTACGCTATATTCATTATACGATTTGTCTTCAATTACGCGTAGCGCTTTTAGAGCATTTACCCTTCCATATCCATATTTATAATCGGGTCCAGGATTTCCAATATCATCGGCAGTATTTAATAGAATTCCTTTCATTAATGCACCTGTAGGATCTTCGCCATTATTATTGGCACGATAGGCTTGGTATAGTTGGGCTAAAACACCGCTAATTGCCGGGCAAGCCATACTTGTTCCCGTTAAATTAGCATAACTATTGGTGCTAACAGTGGAATAAACATTGGTTCCAACCGAGCTGATATCTGGTTTAATCCGTCCGTCGCTTGCTGGACCTCGGCTGCTGCTTGCATCAACAGAGTCGGTATATAATAAATTGGCAACAGCGATTACATTTTTCCCAACTTTCATACCTCCAGTAATATTGCCCCACCCTGCAATATTTGCTCCTTTATAGCTGCAATTTGAGGTGCCAGAGTTTCCAGCAGAAAACACACTTATCGCGGCTGGATAATCGCGCATCATTGCATCAATAGAATTTGCGTCACTACTATACCCTTGATTGCACGATTGACCATACGAAAGTGACGTGATTCGAATGTTGTAGGTATTGTAATGTGCCGGTAAGTTGTCGATATTGGCATAGGGCATATAAACATATAGTGAGCATCCAGGGGCCATTCCTTTTGTTTTAGGATTGAGATTTCCTGCGCCAGCTAAAATGCCGGATACATGATCACCATGATCGCCATTATTGGTGGTTCCTACCCAAGTTTGATCAAAACGTCCGGTATAATCTATATGAGGGCCTAATACGCCGTCGTCGCCAAGGGCCACATTAACACCACTTCCATCGTAATGGATTCCGTTTCTGCCAGAAAGATTATTGTCGATAGCATAACTTCTGTGGTTCGTACGTTCGATTTCATTTTCAGGAACTGCTGGTGCTCTTTCTGGATCGATATAGGATACAAAACTTAAAGTGGAAAGCTGCTGCAATGATGATGTTTTAACTCTTATTTGAAAATGATGCATTGCCACACTCTCGCTTATTATTTCATATTTGCTTTTCAGTAAGGCTGCTTTTACATCATTATGCAACAAATCGGAATAATACGTAATAACAAGATCAATTTGGTGGTTTGGCTTAAGTGCCCATGATGGCAATTCTGCGCTAGTTAACATCGGGTTCAATTTATTTTCAGGTGCAATGCAAGCAACACTTCTGATAGTTGAGGAGTTAAGATGTTTCCGCGTTTCTGCTGATAAGGCGCAAATGTAGGTTTGGTTTGGAATGTAAGAGAGGAAACGAATGCCAATAGTCTCTAGTTCTTTCTTCTCTGCGTCGCTGGGGAGCGCATAAAACTGCAAATAAAGGTGCATTACATTTTGGAATGTTTCTTGTTTAACTTGCCTGCAAGAAAGCTTCAAAATGCCTTTGTTTTCTGGAATTTCAAGGCTTCTATTATTCAATAAAAGGGTGTAGTTCTGTTGAGCATTAGATAAATTAATACCCAAGGACAATAGGATTAGAAATGCTAATAGTATATTTTTCATTTTAATGAATTCCGTCAACGAAAGGGGTTCTTTAATATTTTTGAGTTAAAGCAAAGTTACGATTTATTGTTTCAATTGTTACCCTAAATTAGAGGTATTATGAAGCAATTACAAAAGCGAGTTAAAAAATTGATAAGAAATTAATGTACATCAAGAATATTAGATAAGTCCGAATTATAAGTATATAAGTAATATTCAAGTTTGAAAGGCAACACTTAACTATTACAATGAAAAGTTCGTGCTTATACATAACTTGCATACATAAATTACCAAATATCATGCGTAAACTAATACTTGTGGCCCTGGTTTTAATTCATTATTTCAGTTCAGCTCAAACTCCGGTTGATACTTTTTTACCTCGAGGGATAGGTGGTGGTGGCGCGCTTTTTTTTCCTACTATAAATCCAGCGAATGATAATGAATTTTATGTGAGTTGTGATATGAGTGAGCTTTTTCACACCCGTGATTTTGGAAAATCATATTCTCAAATTCATCATAAAAGCTTACAAGTTTTCAATACATCAACTTATGAATTTACGAATAATCCACTTATCGCCTACAGCAATTTTAACGATGGCAATAGCGGATATCCGGTAAAAACAACCGATGGTGGTAAAACTTGGACAATGTTACCAGGACATAGCACAGGATATGGTCAGGCATACAAATTAGTGGCGAACTACGCAAATCCGAATCAGATTATAATAGGCTATTATGGTGATATTTACATTAGTAATAACGGAGGAAATACTTTAACTTTAGTGCGGCATACAGTAAATACCGGAGCAGGCGTAATTCTAGCAGGTGTTTTTTTTGATGGAAACAATATCGCCATTGGCACCAATGAAGGTGTGTTCACCTCCAACAATGGAGGTAATACGTTCTCGTTAATGACTACAACGGGCATTACTCCAGGCCAAGTAATTTGGAGTTTTAA
>Ga0114966_10005015_pt1 | contig 11270 bp, 9 predicted proteins | sample M_130207_XF_Meta_FD_87029 | JGI IMG/M metagenome (GOLD analysis project Ga0114966, IMG submission 87029) | Freshwater microbial communities from Lake Montjoie, Canada to study carbon cycling - M_130207_XF_MetaG | ecosystem: Environmental > Aquatic > Freshwater > Lake | place: Lake Montjoie...
CGCGGTTCTTCCTCGGCACGCAGATTCAGTGCGCGAAGTGCCACGACCATCCGTTCGAGACATGGACGCAGAAGGACTATCATGGCATGGCTGGCTTCTTTGCCCGCACCGTGTCCATGGAAGCTCCGGGGAAACCAGAGGTCACCAATCAAAAGGGGAAACAGTATCTGGTCGGTGAGAAGGGGGTCGGTGACGCGCTGTTTTCCCTCGAAGAAGTCGATCCGAAGACCAAGAAGAAAAAGACGATCCCCATCAAACCGAAGTTTCTCAAAGGCGATGAGCTGAAGGAACCGGAACCGCCCAAGGATTACGTCGAGGCGAAGCTGAAACCCAATGAATTGCCGCCGAAGCCGGCCTTTTCGCGGCGCCAGAAATTCGTCGAGTGGATGATTGGGAAGGACAATCCGTTTTTCGCGAAGACCGCGGCCAACCGCGTGTGGGCGCAGTTCATGGGGCGGGGTTTCGTGCATCCGGTGGACGACTTCAGCTCGTCCAGCAATCCAAGCCATTCTGAGTTGCTGAAGGCAATGGAGACCGAACTGGTGGCGCACCATTTCGACCTCAAATGGCTGATCCGCGAAATCGTCAACAGCCAAGCCTATCAGGCCGCCGATCTCGGCGACGCGAAGGATGCCATGCCGAAGTTTTACGAGCGCGCCCCGGTTCGCCCGCTGAGCGTTGAGGAGCTGACCGCGTCGCTGCATATCGCGATGGGACTGGGGGGCGAGGCGGCTCTCAATGCGGAGCCAAACCTGCAGATGTTGCAGTATCTCGGCAAGCCGACCGACGGTCAGGGGCGCTTCCAGGGAAGCTTGACGGAGCATCTCTTCTTCCACAACGGCGAGGGTTTCCGCGGGATGTGCAAGCCAGGCAAAGGCAACTTGGCGGAAAAGTTACTCACGGGCACCGAGGATTCGGGCAAAAAGGTGGAGCGGATGTTCCTGTCGATCCTGAGCCGGCCGCCCGCCGCCGAGGAGCGCGAGCAATTCGTCCGTTATCTGGGCGCCGACGGGAACGACCCGAAGCTGGCCGCCCAGCGGATCGAGGATGCCATGTGGGTGCTTGTGAGCAGCTCGGAATTCCGCTTCAACAAGTGACCGCCCGAAACACATTCCAGTCCAAACCCCTATGATTCAAGATCTCCATCAGCAACATCACCTCAGCCGCCGCAGCATGCTCAAGAGCACGCTCGTCACAGCCGGCGGAGTGGCCGTGGCCAATTGGGGCGCCTTGTTCCATTCCCAGACCATCGCCGCGGAAGCGAAGCGTTCCGGCAAGCGCTGCATCATGCTCTACATGGAGGGCGGCGCCAGCCAGATTGACACGTTTGACATGAAGCCGGGACGTCCCACCGGGGGACCGTTCCGTCCGATCAAGACCAACGTGGACGGCATACAGATCTGCGAATACCTGCCGAAATTGGCCCGTCACGCCGACAAGCTGGCGATCATCCGCAGCATGAGGACGAAGTCGGTCGATCACGGGATCGGCGGCTACCACATGCACACATGCTATCCATCGAGCGAAAAATTTCCCCATGCGGAAATCGGGGCGATGATCGCGAAGTATTGCGCAAATCCCGAGAGCGATCTGCCGAGCTTCGTCAAGATGGGGACAGTGGGCTGCAACGCCGGGTCGGGCTATCTCGGCCCGCAGTATGAGCCGTTCGTGCTTGGCACCGACGGGAAGTTGCCGGGATTCGCGAACCCCAGCGCCCCACCGGCGGTGCAGGATCGCCGTGCCGAATTGCTGAAATCCTTCGAGGAGCGCTACGCGAGACAGCGCCCCGCGGAGCCGTTCGCGTCCCATCGCGAGGCGGAACTGCGGACCATTCGGCTGATGCGCGCGCGCAAGGCCTTCGATGTGGCCGACGAATGGACCAAGGCTCGCGACCGCTATGGCAACACACCCTTCGGCCGGGGCTGTTTCACGGCCGTCAAACTCGCCGAGGCGGGGGTGTCGTTCATCGAGGTCGGCCACGATGGGTACGACAGCCACAACGACAATTTCCCCATACATAAGGCCAATCTGAGCGTGCTCGATCCCGCGTGGTCGTCCCTGCTTCAGGACCTTCAGGATCGGGGCATGCTCAAGGACACGCTGGTCGTCTGGACGAGCGAGTTCGGCCGCACGCCGGCGATCAATGGCCAGGGCGGACGCGATCACTTCGGACGGGCGTGGACGGTGGTTCTCGCAGGCGGCGGCATCAAGGGCGGGCAGGTTTACGGCGCGAGCGATCGCGATGGTTTTGAGGTCGCGGAGAAGATGGTCGGTGAAGGGGCTTACTTCGCCACGATTTACAAGGCCCTCGGCATCAACCATCGCGCCAAGCACTACCTCGGTAGCCGCCCGATATGGGCGACTCCGGATGGTTCGGAGCCGATTGAACAGTTGCTGGCCTGAGTTCCACGATCATGAACGATTTCGCCAACGCCAAAGTGCTCCACACGCTCCCGTGGAACTCGGCCTACATCACTTCGCTTGCGTTCATCGGCAACGACAGGGTCGCCGCGTCGAGCAAGAACGGTGAAATCCTGATCTGGAATCTCGCCGTGCCCGCGGGGAAGACGCCCGATCCGGTGCGGCGGTTGCTTGGTCACACCAATGAAATCAATGCCATCTTGGTCACGCCCGACGGCCGGACGTTGATCTCCGTCAGCAGCGATCGCACGGTCAAGTATTGGGATGCGACCAGCGCTCAGGGCGAACCGGGCAGCGTGGTGCTCAATGACGGTTTTCTGCCCAAAGGGGTCACGGAGAAAGTGGACAAGGTGCCCCCTCTGCCTCCACCCATCGAGGTGAAGCTCATCGTTCAAAAACCGCTGCGCGTCCTGACCAACCACACGGAGTGGGTGCTGGGGCTGGCGCAGACGCCCGACGGCAAGACCTTGGTCACCGGGGACGACCAAGGCGTCATCATCGTGTGGGATCTGCCCGCGGGCAAAGAGCGACGGCGTTGGCAGGCCACCCAGTGGATTGCCAGCCTGGGTATTTCGCCGGACGGCAGGACGGTGGCCGCTTCGCAGCACATTCCTTTCATCCGTTTCAAGGATGGAATGGAGATCTACGTGCCGCAATTCCACCTCTGGGACGTCGAGTCCGGCCAGTCGAAACTCGATCTGAGGAAAGATCTGGGCAAAGACTTTCCAAGGGAAGCGATGTCAGCCGTTGTCTATTCGCCCGATGGAAAATGGCTCGCGGCAGCTCACGGCAAGCTTGGGACTGAGAAAACGCAAGGCAAGATCCTGCTGCTCGATCCGGCGACCGGCAAAAAGATCCGCGATCTGGCCGGCCATCCGGTGGGCACGAACGATCTGGCCTTCCATCCGGACGGCAAGCACCTGTTCTCGTGCGGACGGGACCAGATGATCAAGATTTGGAATCTCGACGACGGCAAACTCGTGCGTGACTTCGGCAAGTTCGCGGATCGGGGCGTCTGGATCAGCGCAATTTCGATTTCCCCCGACGGTCGTCTCCTCGCCGCTGCCGACCGCGCCGGCCAGGTCTTGATTTATTCGCTGACGACTTGACGAATTGACGCATTGCATGAACATTTCAACCGCCACTTTCACAGACCAAAAAGCCAAAACACAATGAGCAGCAAAACCATTATCCACCCCAACGTCTGCGCCGGGCCGATCTCGCGGCGATGGTTCCTCAAGATGGGCACACTGGGCGTGACCGGGCTCAGCCTGGGGGACGTGCTTCGCCTCCAGGCGGCGCAAAAGAAGTCGGGCGGCGCGCCGGACACCGCAGTCATCTACATCTGGCTCGGCGGCGGTCCGCCGCACATGGAGACCTACGACATGAAGCCTAACGCTCCCGAGGAATACCGCGGGCTGTTCCAGCCGATTCGCACCAACGTGCCGGGGATCCACGTCTGCGAGCACCTGCCCCTGCATGCGAAATGCGCGGACAAATTCACGCTCATCCGCAGCATCTCGCACACGTTTTCCGACCACGGCGGCGGCAGCAAACACGTCATGACCGGCCGCCGTCCCGCGACCCCGACGGGCTCAGTCAATGACGCGCCGTCGGTTCCTTCGATCGTCTCCCGGATGCGCGACCACATCGACAACGGCCTGCCAAACGTCATCACCTCCAGCGACGGCGGGCGCGGCCAGGTGGACACTTACGCCCTCGGTTCCGCGTATCTCGGGCCGAAATATATCCCGTTTGCAGTGGATGGCGATCCCAGCAGTCCGAAGTTTGAAATCAAGAACGTCTCGCTCAACAGCGAGCTTGCCGGGCGGCTGGAAGATCGCGTGCGGTTGCTGAAGAGCGTGGATCAAATGCGCCGGGACATCGACGCGAGCGGGATGATGGCCTCGATGGACCACTTCAACCAGCAGGCGATCAGCCTGATGACCAGTCCGCAGGCCCGTGATGCCTTTGATCTGTCGAAGGAGCCGGAGAAACTGCGCGAACGTTACGGCCGGCATTCGTGGGGACAGCGGGCGCTCATGGCCCGCCGCCTCGTCGAGGCTGGGTGCAGTTTCGTGACGGTGGCCTGGGAGAATCCGTTCGTGTCCGGCGTGGAGCAGCCAAAGAACGGCTACTACAACTGGGATTCGCACGCCGTGAACTGCGACCTTTGGGACGACGCGCGCGCCCGCCTCCCGATTTACGACAAGGCCCTGACCGCGCTCATCGAAGACCTCCATGATCGCGGGCTGACGAAGAAGGTGCTGCTCGTGGTCACCGGGGAGTTTGGGCGTTCGCCACGGGTGAGCAAATCAGACGGGCCTAAGGGCCGCCGCCACGGGCGCGAGCACTGGCCGGGAGCCATGTCGGTGCTGGTGGCCGGCGGCGGCATGCAGCACGGCCAGGTGATCGGATCGACCAATGACAAAGGCGAGCACCCGCACGACCGTCCGCTCACGCCCCCTGATTTGTGGGCTACCGTGTATCGTCATCTGGGCATCGATCAGAATGCCACCATTGACGACCATACAGGCAGGCCGCAACACCTGCTCCCGTCCGGCACGCCGATCCGCGAATTGATCTGACCTCGCTGCGCGGCTGACCGGCAAGTCTGCCCGACATGCCCCGGAACCATCCCGCCGCAGTGCTCGCTCTCGCATGCTGCGCGATAAATCCGCTGCCCGGAGCGGCGTCCGCCCGCGCGGTGGAGCCGAGCCTCCATCAAGACGCTCACGGTCGAAGCCGCGAAGAGGCTCTCGCAGGACAGGCTCGGCAGGCTGCTGCTCGATGGCCTGCCGATGCGGCGTGCGGCCCGCATGGATACAAGACGTGGAAGGAACTCGGCGTCACCGTGGACGAGCACGGGATCGGCCACACGAACCCGAGCGATCCGAGTCGCGACAAGAACGCCGTTCCGATCCGCCAGTTCCACGCCGCGCGGGTGGCGGACCTGGTTACGGCTTCTTCCCTTCGAGCAAAAACTCCGCGGCTTGAGAGACGTCCTTGTCGCCGCGGCCGCTGAGGTCGGCGATGACGAGCTGGTCGGGGCGCATCTTCGGGGCGCGCTTGATCACGGCTTCAGCGGATCTTCACGCACGATGCAGCTTTCATCCGCATCCCGACATACGAATGACACGAGCGGGTGATCGGCGTCCGCGCGTTCCTTTTCGCGGCGGCGGTAGTGGGCCATCAGTTTGGCGGCATTGTATCCGCAATCGCGCGCGACTGCTTCGCGGTGGCGGTGGATTTCGGCGATGATTTCGTTTTCGGGCATGGCTCAAGTCTTCGGTGGTTCTTCACGCATCACGCAGGTTTCTTCGGCAATCCGGCGGGCCGGATGCGAAGTGACTTTCCAGCCTTCGGCTTCGAGGCGTTTCAGTTCCTCGCCCATTTTTGCGAACATGATGTCCACATCGTAATTGCACTCCCGTGCGTGCTCGGCACGGGCGCGATGGATTTCGGCGATGGTTTCATTTTCGTGCATGGCTCAGGCTCTCATGAGTTCGGCGGGTGTGCAAATGTCCGGGCACAGCAGTCCGGCGGCTTCGCAGGCGCGCTCAATCCGCGAGCGGATTCTGTGGTTGTTGATGTGCTTGCAGTTCCATGTGAGCAGATACTCCATCCCGTGCGCGGCGGCCAAGGCGATGTGTGTCGCATCGGCGGCGGCAACCATCGGGACGATTTGGTCCCGCAGTAGCCGTTTGGCGAGTTCGGACGCCTCCGAAATGTTGCGCAACAGGGTGACACCTGCCAACTGCTCGCGGCGTGCAGCGGCAAAGGCCGGGTCGCCGCGCTGCACCTCATCCAGCACTGTCTGCGAGGTGAACAGTTCGTAGTCGTGCCGAGACTCATCCCACCATTCACGCGTGGTGAGTTGCTCGGCGGCGAGCCGGACATCCCGGCTTGGACGTGCCACGAGGTAGCTCGGAATCGTCGTTTCGAGATAGAGCGTGGGGGAACTCATCGTGGCTGCGCTCGCCCGCTACGGCTTCTTGCCTTCGAGCAAAAATTCCGCGGCCTGCGCGACGTCCTTGTCGCCGCGGCCGCTGAGGTTTGCGATGATGAGCTGGTCGGGGCGCATCTTCGGGGCGCGCTTGATGACTCCGGCGATGCCGTGCGCGCTTTCGAGGGCGGGGATGATTCCCTCCCAGCGGCTCAGCTTGCTGAAGGCGTCGAGCGCCTCGTCGTCGGTGGCGAAGTCGTAGTCAATGCGGCCCTGCTCCTTGAGGTAGGCGTGTTCGGGGCCGACGGCTGCGTAGTCGAGGCCCGCGCTCACGGAATGCGTGAGCTGGATCTGGCCGTCGTCGTCGGCGAGCAGCCACGTCTTCGTGCCCTGGAGCACGCCGAGCTTGCCGCCTTGGAAACGCGCGGCGTGTTCGCCATCGCGGATGCCGCGTCCGCCGGCCTCGACGCCGATCATTTTCACGCCCTCATCCTGCAGGAACGGCCAGAACAGCCCGATGGCATTGCTCCCGCCGCCGACGCACGCGACGAGCAAATCCGGCAGACGCCCTTCCTTTTCCAAAATCTGCCGCCGCGCCTCCTCGCCGATCACGCGGTGAAAATCGCGCACGATCATCGGGAACGGATGCGAGCCGAGCGCGCTGCCGAGGATGTAATGCGTGGTGCGGACATTCGCCACCCAGTCGCGCATGGCCTCGTTCACGGCCTCCTTCAGCGTGCGCTGCCCGGCGGTGACGGGCACGACTTTCGCGCCGAGGAAATTCATCCGCGCGACATTCAGCGACTGCCGCGCCATGTCCACCTCGCCCATGTAAATGACGCACTCGAACCCGAACCGCGCGCACACGGTGGCCGTGGCGACGCCGTGCTGCCCCGCGCCCGTCTCGGCAATGATGCGCTTCTTGCCCATGCGCCGCGCGAGGAGGATTTGCCCGAGCGCGTTGTTGATCTTGTGCGCGCCGGTGTGGAGAAGGTCCTCGCGCTTGAGGTAAATCTTCGCGCCGCCGAGCTGCTGCGTGAGGCGCTCGGCAAAGTAGAGCGGCGTGGGGCGGCCGCAGTAGTCCTTGAGCAGGCCGTTCAGCTCGGTGTGAAAAGCGGGATCGGCCTTCGCCTTCTCGTATTCAGCGGTGAGGTCGAGCAGCGCCGTCATCAGCGTCTCCGGCACGAACATTCCGCCGAAGCGTCCGAAGTGGCCCTTGGCGTCGGGGAGATTGGCAGTGGAAATCATGCGCGGAGGCTAGGTGGGGTGCGAGTGGGCGGCAAGGAATGACGAATGACGACGAACGGTGTGAGCGGAACGTTCGTCATCCGTCAGTGCATCCTCATTTGGTATTTGGCGTTTGAAGTTTTGCGTTTGGTGTTTGGTGTTTGGCCTGCCGCAGGCACCTCCGGTTTCCATGAGCCTGTCCAGATGGTGCAAGGCCGCTGCGCGGAGCCAAACACCCAACTCCAAACTTCCAACAACAAACACCAAAACAAGACACTGCCGATCAGTCATTCCCAACCAGCCCGTCTCGTTCCCTCGGCGGCTACACTTTGAGGAGTTCGCGCTGCCAGGGGAGGAGCTTGGGGAGCGCTTCGTCGGGGCGGAAGGCGAGGGATTCGAGGACGGCTTTCGCGGCGATGAGCGAAGGGTCGAGCTGGACTTCGGTGGCGATCTGGTCGCGGTGCTTTTTCAGTTCGAGGAAGCGGTCGTATTGCGCCTGCGAGGGGCGGTTGCGCGGGGTGCGGACCACTTTCGGCCATTGCGATTCGTCCATGGCGAGGCCCCGATCCGCGGCTTCGAAAAATCGTTGCGCGCGTGAGCCGCGGAGGTGCCGGATTTCCGGCTGGCGGCCGGCTTCGATTTCCATGGCGGCTTCGACGAGTTTTTCGCTGTGCAAAATGTGAAATGTGGGCTTGTCGAGGCGGCGTGCCTCGTCGTCGCGCCAGCGCCAGAGCTCGCGGAAGATGGCGGCGGCGCGTCCGCGCAAGTGGCCGCTGCCGGCGATGCGCCAGAGCTGGTCGGGGTCAATATCCTTGTCAATCTCAGCGGAGCGGATGGCGCGTTCGCACGACTGGCGGAACCATTCCATGCGGCCTAGGCGGACGAGGTCGGCCTCGAGGATGCGCGCGATTTCGCCGAGGTGGCGCGTGTCGTTCACGGCGTATTCGAGCATCTGCGGCGGGAGCGGGCGCATGGCCCAGTTGGCCTTCTGCGAGGCCTTCGCGATTTTCACGCCGAAGTATTTTTCCGCGAGCGCGGCGTAGCTGAATCCGGTGACTCCGCTGAGGCGTGCGGCGAGCATGGTGTCGAAGACGCGCGCGGGCGTGGGGCAGCCGGAGCGGCGGAGCAGGCGAAGGTCGTAGTCGGCGCCGTGCAGGAGGATTTCCTTGCCGGCCCACGCGCTCCAGAGCGGCGTGAGATCCATCGGAGCGAGGGGATCGATCAGCATGTCCACGCCGCCGACGGTGATTTGGATCAGGCAGAGTTTTTCAAAATAGCAGTGCAGCGAGTCGGCCTCGGTGTCCACGGCGATGCGGTCGTGCGGTGCGAGATGCGGCAGCACGGCTGCAAGCGCTTCGGGAGTGTCGGTCATCGGGGTCATCGAATAGTGCAAAAGTGTGTGAAAAGTGTGTTTGGAAAGCGTGGCGTGTTCGTTGCCCTTGGTCTTATTCTTATTCGTAATCTTACTCTCAATCCGCCGCCTGCACTAAGTGCGGTGCAGACAGCGGTTTTGGATGGTAGCCGGGACTTGGAAGGGGATTAAGATTAGGATTAGGATTAAGAATAAGAGGAAGAGTAAGACTTAGCCGCGGAGGCCGCCCATGAGCAGTTCGGCGTTGGACTTTGTGCTCCTGAGTGCGTGCAGCAGGACTTCGGTTGCCTCAGCGGGCGGGAGGGCGGCTAGCTGTTTGCGCAGGACGGCGATGCGGTCGTATTCCTGCGGGTGGTAGAGGAGTTCGTCGCGGCGCGTGGCGCTCTGGAGCAGGTCGATCGCGGGGAAGATGCGGCGCTCGGCGATGTAGCGGTCCAGCTTTACCTCCATATTGCCGGTGCCCTTGTATTCCTCGAAGATGACCTCGTCCATGCGGCTGTGGGTCTCGACGAGCGCGGTGGCGAGGATGGTGAGGCTGCCGCCTTCGTCGGTGTTGCGCGCGCTGCCGAAGAATTTTTTCGGCTTGATGAATGCCTTCGTGTCCACGCCGCCGGACATGGTGCGTCCGCGGCCCGGCTGTGCGTTGTTATATCCGCGCGAGAGGCGCGTGATGGAGTCGAGGAAGATGAGGACGTGCTTGCCGAGTTCGACGAGGCGGCGCGCGCGGTCGGCGACGATCTCGGCGACTTGGATGTGGCGCGAGCTGGGCTCGTCGAAGGTGGAGGAATAGATCTCCGCGCCCTTCACGCTGCGGACGAGGTCGGTGACTTCCTCGGGGCGCTCGTCCACGAGGAGGAGGATGACGTGAAGGCCGGGATTGCAGCGGACTGCCGCCTGCGCGAGTTCCGCCATGAGGATCGTTTTTCCCGCGCGCGGAGGGGCGACGAGGAGCCCGCGCTGGCCGCGGCCGATGGGGGCGATGAGGTCCACGGCGCGCGCGGTGAGCGAACTGCCGGAGCCGTTGTCGAGCGTGACGCGTGCGTCGGGGAAGCGTGCGGTGAGCGTGTCGAAATCCTTCGGCTCCTTCCATTCCGCGATGGGCGTGCCCTCGATGGTGAGGATTTCGTCGGCCGACATGTTCTTCTCGCGATGGTTCGGCGGGCGGAAGCGTACGGTGACGAGGTGGCCGCCCTTGAGCTTGAGCCGCTTCGCGAGCTGGAAGCTGATGAACGGATCCTGCGGGCCGGGGCGGAAGCTGTGACGCGGGAATCGCACGAAGCCGCAGCCGTCGCTGGTGATGAATTCCGTGATGCCTTCCGCGAGGAGCGTGAAGCCGAGCGCATGGTAGGCGCGCAGCAGATCGAACACGAGGTAGTGGCGGTTTTTTTCCGCATTCACGCGGAGGCGGAGAAGGTCGGCGCGCTTGAGAAGCTCACGGTGCGTGAGCGCGTGGAGTTCGTCCACCCACAGATCGCGCGGGCGCAGTTCCGGCGGTCTTTCGTACTGCACGGGCGGCGGCGGCTCGGATGCGGAAGCCGGGGCTTCACCCTGCGGCGAAGGGCTCCAGTCAGCCGGCGGTGCGGGTGCGGGTGCGGGTTCTGCGGGCGTGGTCTCCGAGGGCGCGGCCAGCGGCTCAGGCGAAATGTCGCCGGAGGCTGGCTGCGAGGATTCGGGATTGTCCGTCGAGGTTTTGGACAGTGCTGTCATTCCAAATTACGTAATCTGCTTTCTGTGTCTTCTCACCCAAGTCAAGTTGCGCTGCCATTATCGCCATCGCGGTCCCGGGTGCAAGCCCGCGCTCCCGGGTGAGGCGGGAGAGCTGCGTGTCGCGGTGGCAGGCCACGACGATGACCCGATCCATCTGCGCCTCGGCACCCGTCTCGTAGAGGAGCGGGATGTCGCTGAGCAGCCATCCTCCCTTGGTGCGCGCGGTTTCTGCGAGGGCGGTCCACCGGGCGCGGACGATGGGATGGAGGATGGATTCGAGGGTCTTGCGCCGGCTTTCGTCGGCGAAGACTAGCGCGCGCAATTTCACACGGTCGGGTCGGCCGGTGTCGTCGCAGGCTGCGTCTCCGAATCCCGCGACGATGGCATCGCGGACTTTGTCGTCCACCGCGAGCAGGTCGTGCACGCAGCGGTCGGAATCGAAATGTTCCACCGGCAACTGCTCGCGCAGCAGCCGGGTGAATGTGCTTTTCCCCGTGGCAATGCCGCCGGTGATGCCGATGACAGGCACGGGAGAAGCGGGGGAAAGGTGCGGCGAAAAAATCAGTGCCGGGCAGCCGGGTTCAGAACGCCGCCGGA
>Ga0114966_10005018_pt1 | contig 11263 bp, 8 predicted proteins | sample M_130207_XF_Meta_FD_87029 | JGI IMG/M metagenome (GOLD analysis project Ga0114966, IMG submission 87029) | Freshwater microbial communities from Lake Montjoie, Canada to study carbon cycling - M_130207_XF_MetaG | ecosystem: Environmental > Aquatic > Freshwater > Lake | place: Lake Montjoie...
GGGTATAATGACACTTGGAATGTTAGAGGTGTTAGTGAAGAATTTAACTTCCGTTCAATTATTTATATTTTTGATAGGTATGGTAAATTACTTAAACAAATTGGAACTACCGGTGAGGGTTGGGATGGCACATTCAATGGTCATTTAATGCCGTCAGACGATTATTGGTATTCCATACAATTTGAAGACGGTCGAAGTGCTAAAGGTCACTTTGCTTTGAAACGATAAGTCTGATGAAAATTAGTTTAGTTGCTACATTGCTTTTCAATAGTTTACTCTATTGTCAAATTCCCAAAGTGACTAGTGGTACAATTCAACATTTTGAAAAATTCAAATCGAGTTTTGTTGATGCCCGAAACATTGATGTTTGGTTACCTGATAATTATTCTGAAAAAGAAAAATATGCGGTGCTTTACATGCACGATGGGCAGATGCTTTTTGATGCTACTATCACCTGGAATAAACAAAGTTGGGAAGTTGATGCAACTGCGGGAAAGCTGATTGAAGAAGGAAAAATCAAAAAACTTATTGTTGTTGGTATATGGAATAACGGATTGAAAAGACATCCTGAATATTTTCCTCAAAAAGTCTACAAAAAACTTACTGATGAAGAAAAGAACTTTGTTTCAAATGAATTACTATCAAGGGGGAAAATAGATGAAACCTTTAGTCCAATTTCAGACCTCTATCTCAAATTTATTGTAACCGAATTAAAACCATTTATCGATAGTCATTTTTCTACTTTAACGGATAAAGACGATACTTTTATTGCGGGTTCGAGTATGGGTGGCTTGATATCGATGTATGCCATTTGTGAATATCCCGAAGTTTTTGGAGCTGCTGCGTGCTTATCGACACATTGGACAGGAATTTATCAAATTGAAAATAATCCTATTCCTGCAACCTTTTTCGACTATATGAGAACTTATCTTCCGAATCCTCGAACAAACCGAATTTATTTTGATTATGGAGATAAAACTTTGGATGAATTGTACTTCTCTTTACAATTAACCGCAAATGATATTATGAGAGAAAAAGGATTTAACAAAGCCAATTGGATAACCTTATTATTTCCTGGAAAAGATCATTCAGAAAAATCCTGGGCAGAGCGGTTGTATATTCCGCTGGAGTTTTTGTTAAAGAAATAGCCCTAGCCCAGATTGAAACGGCATCCTTTTTTGCCGCATTTCGGCACAAAAGATATAGTGAAAAGCTGGAAATAGCTGCAAAATAAAAAACCCATTCAATTACGAATGGGTCTCTTTTTGTATAGATTTTAAAACTTAAACTTTAAATCGTTTTCTATCAGTTTCGTTCAAATATATTTTTCGCAAACGAATAGATTTTGGAGTTACCTCAACATATTCATCTTTTTGAATGTATTCTAACGCTTCTTCCAATGAGAAAATAATTGGTGGAATAATTCTAGCTTTTTCATCGTTTCCAGAAGAACGTACGTTAGATTGTTTTTTCTCTTTAGTCACGTTCACACACATATCATCTCCACGAGAGTTTTCTCCAATTACTTGACCTTCATAAATTTCGGCATTTGGTTCAACAAAAAACTTACCACGATCTTGCAACTTATCGATAGAATAAGGAATAGCTTTTCCTTTTTCCATAGAAATTAATGAACCTTTGTTACGTCCAGAAATTTCCCCTTTAAAAGGTTCGTATCCTATAAAACGGTGTGCCATAATAGCCTCACCAGCTGTTGCAGTTAACAATTGATTACGCAAACCAATAATTCCTCGAGATGGAATATTAAATTTTATAATCATACGCTCACCTTTAGTTTCCATACTTAACATTTCACCTTTACGTAAAGTAACAAATTCTACAGCTCTACCTGAAAGAGTTTCTGGTAAATCGATTGTTAATTCTTCTATTGGTTCACATTTTTTTCCATCAATTTCTTTGATGATTACTTGTGGTTGACCTATTTGCATTTCATATCCTTCTCTTCTCATGGTTTCAATAAGAACCGACAAGTGAAGAACTCCACGACCAAAAACCATAAACTTATCTGCAGAGTCAGTTTCACCCAACTTCATCGCTAAGTTTTTTTCTAATTCTTTTGTCAAACGATCTCTAATGTGTCTTGAAGTTACAAATTTTCCTTCTTTACCAAAAAATGGTGAGTCGTTAATGGTAAACAACATACTCATTGTAGGCTCATCGATTGCAATGGTTTGTAAAGCTTCTGGGTTTTCAAAATCAGCGATAGTATCGCCAATTTCAAATCCTTCAACACCAACAATAGCGCAAATATCTCCTGCAACAACTTCTTGAACTTTTTTACGACCAAGGCCTTCGAATGTATGTAATTCTTTAATTCTAGATTTCATTATTACACCATCTCTTTTGCAAAGAGAAATCGGCATTCCTTCTTTTAAAACACCTCTTTCTAAACGACCAATAGCAATTCGTCCTGTAAAAGAAGAGAAGTCTAGTGACGTTATAAGCATTTGAGGCGTTCCTTCCGAAACTTTAGGAGCAGGAACATTAGCAATAACCATATCTAATAATGGCTCTATATTTGAAGTTGGCTTTCTGAAATCATCAGACATCCAATTGTGTTTTGCTGAACCATAAACGGTTGGGAAATCCAACTGCCATTCTTCAGCGCCTAATTCATACATTAAATCAAAAACTTTTTCATGAACTTCTTCAGGAGTACAGTTTTCTTTATCCACTTTATTAATTACAACACATGGCTTCAAACCTAAGTCAATCGCTTTTTGCAAGACAAAACGGGTTTGAGGCATTGGACCTTCAAAAGCATCTACTAAAAGACAAACTCCATCAGCCATGTTTAATACTCTTTCAACTTCACCACCAAAATCGGCGTGACCAGGAGTATCAATAATATTGATTTTTGTTCCCTTATAAGAAACAGAAACGTTTTTAGAAGTAATTGTAATGCCTCTTTCACGTTCCAAATCATTGTTGTCAAGAATTAAATCTCCTGCATTTTCGTTTTCACGAAATAATTGACAGTGATACATAATTTTATCAACCAAAGTTGTTTTACCGTGATCGACGTGGGCAATAATTGCAATGTTTCTAATAGATTCCATCTGTTGTTTTTTGTGGGTGCAAAGGTACGCTTTATTTTGAATAAAAAAACCAATAATTAAACTGTTTGCGTTTTGATGATTTTAAATTAATGTGTGCAATAAAAATTCATTTTTTTTATTAGAAGTGAGTTGAAATTAAATTTCATTTATGTAAATTTGGGTAATGAAAAATATTTCTAATAAAACTATATATCTCTATATTGTTATTTTAATTATAGTTGTTATAATTGGCAACAGACTATTATTAATGTTTTCCGAAAATGAAACTGTAGAAAGCATACTTCAGTTTAACTATATTAAAGACATTGTAATTATTTTAATTTCTGTACTTGCTTTTAAATTTGTTTTACACAGAAATGAAGTTCGGAACCACTCTTTTTTTGAAAAAATAAGCACCGTAAATAATGAAATAAAAGATTCTAAAGAAAGGTATGATATCGTTGCAAAAGCTACTAGCGACACTATTTGGGACTGGAAATTGGATGATAATACAATAGTATGGAATAAAGGAATTCAAGGGGTTTTTGGGTATAAAAAAAATGAAATTGGACAAACATCAGAATGGTGGTTTGACCGAATTCATCCTGAGGATAGTTTGAAAATGTCGGTTAAATTATATTCCTTTATTGAACAAAAAACAGAAAAATGGCAAGATGAATACCGCTTTCAATGTGCCGATGGCAGTTATAAATATGTTCTTGATAGAGGATTTCTAGTTACCAATAAAGAAGGAAAACCAATTCGAATGATTGGAGCTATTCAAGATATTACAAAGCAAAAAGAGGAAGAACAACGACTTAGATTATTAGAGACTGTAATTACTCAAACTAAGGATGCGGTTATGATTACTGGAATTGATACTACTGAAAATGAAATTCCAAACATTCTATTTGTAAATGCTGCTTTTACCGACATGACAGGATATCAATCTAAAGATGTAATTGGCGTATCCCCAAAAATGTTTTTCGGGAAAAAGTCGGATGTTTTAGAAATCGAAAAATTAAAAACTGCAATTAACGATTACCGAGAATGCAAAATTGAGACTATTAGCTATAAAAAAGACGGTGAAGAATTTTGGGTAAACCTATCCATGATCCCTGTCACTGATAAAGAAGGTGAGCATTCTCATTGGATTTCTATACAAAGAGATATTACTGAAGAAAAGGAAAAAGAAAAGGAAAAAGAACAACTTATTAAAGAGTTGACTCAAAACAATAAAGATTTAAAACAATTCTCCTATATAACTTCTCACAATTTGAGAGCACCACTTTCAAATCTAACAGGCTTACTTAATTTAATTGCCGATATTCCAATAGAAAATCTTGAACTAAAAGAAATTATTAATGGTTTCAGTAAATCAACTCATTTATTAAATGAGACCATCAATGATCTAGTGAAAGTAATTATTATTAAAGACAACCCGTCCATTCAAAAAGAAACCATTTTAATTAAAGAGATATTTGAAAATGTATTTAATCAACTCAGCTTTTTAATTAGTTTACACAAACCAATACTTAAAATTGATTTAGATGACGTGACTATTTTAAATGTAAATAGATCCTATTTAGAAAGTATTTTCTTAAATTTGCTTACAAATTCCATAAAATACAGATCTACAACCCGACAGTTAAAGGTTACAGTTACATCAAAAAATTTTAAAAATGATTTAATATTGACTTTTAAAGACAACGGAATTGGAATTGATATGGAAAGGAATCGCGATAAAATTTTTGGACTTTATCAAAGGTTTCATAATCATTCTGACAGTAAAGGCTTAGGATTGTATTTAGTAAAATCACAAGTTGAGTCAATGAATGGAACAATTACTGTTGAGAGCAAAGTTGATGTAGGAACTACTTTTACAATTATTTTTAAAAATAATTAATAATGCTAAATAAAATTCTTTGTGTTGATGATGATCAAATTACACTCATGCTTTGTAAAAAAGTAATTGAGAGAGCGACTTTTGCCAACGAAATAATCACATTACAAAACGGAGAAGAAGCCTTTAACTATTTTAAAGATTTAAGTGTTGAAATTGCCAATAAAATTGAAGTTGATTATCCAAAATTGGTGTTTCTGGATCTAAACATGCCAATTATAGACGGCTGGGAATTTCTGGATTCCTATCTTGCAAATAAATTTTATGAGGTTTTTTCAACAAATTTTATTGTACTTTCTTCGACTATTGATCCTTTAGATTATATGAAGTCAAAAACCTATCCATTTGTAATCGATTTTATTGCAAAACCAATAACAAAAGAAATATTAGAAACTTTGAAAGAACGTTTCTAAAACAAAAAAGCCTCCAAAAATGGAGGCTTTTTTGTTTTGGAACTAGTTCTAACTATAGTTTTGTAACGTGCTTTGTTAATTTAGATTTCAAGTTAGAAGCTTTGTTGTCATGAATAATGTTTTTCTTAGCTAACTTGTCAATCATTGAAATTACAGCAGACAATTTAGCCGATGCATCAGATTTATCAGTAGCTAATCTTAATGCTTTTATAGCATTACGAGTAGTTTTATGTTGGTATTTATTTAATACTCTTTTCTTTTCGTTACTTCTAATTCTTTTTAAAGCTGACTTATGATTTGCCATTTTGTTTTTTTTTCTTAATTAATTTGTAGCCCGTAGGGGAATCGAACCCCTCTTACATGGATGAAAACCATGCGTCCTAACCGATAGACGAACGGGCCGTCTCTTTCAATGCGGATGCAAAAATACAATTATTTTTTATTTGCACAATAGTTGAGCAAAAGTTTTTTTAATTTATTTTTAATAAGCCTTTGCAAACAGGACTCTTCCTTGGGATTTCTCTCTAGTTAAAACACATTTTCCTTCAATATTTTCTCTATTTAGAGGTATACATCGTATGGTTGCCTTTGTTAATTCCTTTATTTTTTCTTCTGTTTCTGCTGTTCCATCCCAATGCGCAGCAATAAATCCGCCTTTGTTTTCCAATATTTCTATAAACTCCTCAAAAGAGTTGACTTCAGTACAATGATTGTTACGATAATTTAATGCTTTATCAAATAAATCCTTTTGAATTTGTTCTAATAAATCTGAAATATAATCTACTACTCCTTCTTTAGAGATTACCTCCTTACTTAAAGTGTCTCTACGAGCAATTTCAAAAGTTCCGTTCTCTAAATCTTTTGGCCCAATAGCAATACGAACAGGAACTCCTTTTAATTCCCATTCAGCAAATTTAAATCCTGGTTTTTGCGTTGTTCTGTTATCGTATTTTACAGAAATGCTTCTTTTTTTAAAGAATTCAATTAAATTATTTGCTACAATTGAAATTTTTTCAAACTCTTCGTCTGTCTTAAAAATTGGAACAATTACAACTTGAATCGGAGCTAAATTTGGCGGCAAAACCAATCCATTATCGTCTGAATGCGTCATCACTAAAGCACCCATTAATCGTGTTGAAACTCCCCAAGAAGTTCCCCAAACATACTCTTGATTTCCTACTGCATTAGCAAACTTTACATCAAATGCTTTCGCAAAATTCTGTCCTAAAAAATGTGAAGTTCCAGCTTGCAAAGCTTTCCCATCTTGCATCAAAGCTTCAATACAATAGGTTTCTTCCGCACCTGCAAAACGTTCGGTTTCCGTTTTCAATCCTTTTACAACAGGAATTGCCATGAAATTTTCAGCAAAATCAGCGTAAACATGCATCATTTTTTCAGATTCTTCGATAGCTTCCGCTTTGGTTGCATGAGCAGTATGCCCTTCTTGCCATAAAAATTCAGCAGTTCTAAGGAATAATCTTGTTCTCATTTCCCATCGCACTACATTTGCCCATTGGTTTATTAATAAGGGTAAATCTCTGTATGATTGAACCCATCCTTTATAAGTACTCCAAATAATTGCTTCACTCGTAGGACGAACAATTAGTTCTTCTTCCAATTTAGCATTTGGATCAACCATTAATTTCCCTGGTTTATCAGGATCATTTTTTAATCTATAATGTGTTACTATTGCACATTCTTTTGCAAAACCTTCAGCATTCTTTTCTTCAGCTTCAAACATACTTTTTGGAACAAAAAGTGGAAAATAGGCATTGCTATGTCCTGTTTCTTTAAACATTCTATCCAACTCTGCCTGCATTTTTTCCCAAATAGCATAGCCATACGGTTTGATAACCATACAACCTCTAACGCCTGAATTTTCAGCTAAATCTGCCTTGACAACCAGTTCGTTATACCATTTTGAATAATCTTCAGCTCTTGTAATTAGGTTCTTGCTCATAGTGAATAATTTGGCATAAAAATTGTTTAACTAATTTTAACTAAATAGTTTGGCAAAACTAACTATTTTTGTATAGTCCAACAATAAAAATGCTACAGATATGAAAACTTCTTATTTTTCCTCAAAAAAATTATCCATTTATTCCATACTTGGTTTTTTTTTACTTCTTGTAACCTCTTGTGGTTCCTATAAAAATACAAATTATTCAGAGAATGATGGCGTCTATGGCTCCTCTGAAAATAAAAGGACAAAATCAACTAATGATGATAAAGCTCAAAGCAGTAAATACCAAGAATATTTTAGCAATTTAAATAGCGAAAATGATATAGTATTTACAAATGTTGATAACTACACCTCTACTTCAAACGATTCAATTCAAAACAAAACTGAAACAACAAATTCAAATTCAAATAATGCCAGTTGGGGAAGTAATCCTCAAACCGTTACCATCCAAGTATACGATAACAACTGGGGTTATGGTTATTGGAATAATTATTGGCAAGGAAATTATTGGGGATTTAACAATTTTTATGGTCCAAGTTTGGGATTTGGTTGGAACAATTGGTATGGACCAGGTTGGAATTTAGGTTGGAATAGCTGGTATGGATATGGTTATTGTGGAGGTGGATTTTATGGCTATAATAATTGGTATGGTAACTATTGGAATAATGGGTATTACAACAATAATTACGCATATGCTGGAGGCAGAAGAGGCTCTTCTTCAAATACTTATTATGCAAACAGTTCAAGAAACGGGAATTATAGAAATGCATCAAACAATGGTGTAAGAAATAATTCATATACTATTAGAAACAATAATTCAGGAGGAACACGCTCAAATTCATTTAGCAACCCTCGAAGTAATTCAAATATTAGAAATAATTCTAATACTCCTACAAGAACAAACTCTTCGACTACTACTACAAGCAATCCTCGTCCACAATCAAACAATACTCGTTCTTACTCACCAAGTTCTGGTTCTAGTTATGGTGGCGGTGGCGGAAGATCTTCTGGAGGCGGTGGCGGAAGATCATCTGGAGGTAGAAGATAAACATTAAATATTCTAAATTAAACTAATGCTTTACATATAAAATGTACTGCGTTTTTTAAACCCTATACTTTTAAACTATGAAAAAAATTTTATTTATTATTATAGCAGGATTAACAGCAGTTTCTGTTCAATCGCAAGAAGTAACAGATGCATTGCGATATGCACAAGACAATTTTGATGGAACAGCAAGATTTAGAGCTATGAGTGGTGCTTTTGGCGCACTTGGCGGAGATTTATCGGCTATAAATGTAAATCCTGCGGGTTCCGCTATTTTTACAAAAATTATTGTAGGCGCTACAATTGGCAGTTACAATACTAAAAATAAATCAAATTATTTTGAAAATAAAACTTCTGAAAATAATTATACAATAGATTTAAATCAAGCAGGTGGTGTTTATATTTTTAATAATGAAGATGAGTCAAGCGATTGGAAAAAATTTGCTCTAAGTGCCAATTACGAAAATAATAATAATTTTGATAATTCCATTTTCTCAGCAGGAACTAACCCAACAAATTCAATTGACAAGTACTTTTTAGATTATGCCAACGGTGTTAAATTGAGTATTGTAGATGGCACTGATTATGACTATGGAAATTTATTTTTTAATGAACAACAAGCTTACTTAGGCTATCAAGCCTACATTATCAATCCTGCTGATGATACTAATACAAACAATACATTGTACACCTCAAACGTCCCAAGTGGAGGAAATTATTATCAAGAAAATTCATTTGAATCCTCTGGTTATAATGGTAAAATCAATTTTAATTTTGCCTCTGAATACAAAGATTTTTTATATTTAGGCATCAATCTTAATGCTCATTTTACTGAATATCGACAAAATACAAGTTTTTACGAAAGAAACAGTAATAACCAAAGCACCGATATATTAGTAAATAGACTTCGTTTTAACAATGACTTGTTTACTTATGGAAATGGGTTTTCTTTTCAATTAGGAGCTATAGCAAAAGTGACTAAAGAATTCCGTGTTGGACTTGCTTATGAATCCCCAACTTGGTATCGATTAAATGATGAGTTACACCAAAGTATCGTTGCAGTAAGCAGCAGCTCTGCTGGAGAGTTAAGTCCAGATGTTGTTGATCCAAACATTATTATGATATATGATACCTATAAACTACAAACACCTGGAAAAGTAACTGGAAGTTTGGCCTATATTTTTGGAAAAGAAGGATTGATCAGTTTTGACATTGCCATGAAAGATTATAGCAACACCCAATTTTTACCAAAAGAAGATTTTAGAACTGTAAATAATTCATTAGGCACTCTTTTAGACAATTCCCTTGAATATAGAATTGGCGTTGAAAAAAGATATAAAGAATGGAGTTTTAGAGCCGGTTATAGAATGGAAGAAAGCCCATATAAAAACAAAAAAACAATGGGCGACTTAAATGGATATTCAGGCGGATTGGGTTATAATTTTGGAAAGACCAGACTTGATATAGCCTATTCTTATGCAAAAAGAGATTATCAACAACAACTTTTTACAGTTGGTTTAACGGATAGTGCAAAAATCAATTCGATAAATAATAATGTTAGTATCACTTTATTGTTTGAAGTAGAATAACCTTAAAATTCTCTAAAATATAGTAACCATCTCCATTCAACGAGGTGGTTTTTTATTTAAAAGACTCTTTTTTTGAAAATTTAAAAATGAACTATTCAAACAAGTCCCATTTGAATAAAAAAACGTAGTTTTGCACTCCTATTTTAAATCTATGAGAACTAAATCTTTGAAGAAAAATAAAATTAACGTCATCACTCTAGGATGTTCTAAAAACACCTATGACAGTGAGGTTTTGATGGGACAATTGAAAGCTAGTGGCAAAGCCGTTGTACACGAACAAGAAGGGAATATTGTAGTAATTAACACTTGTGGATTTATAAATAATGCCAAAGCAGAATCGATAAATACCATCTTAGAATACGTCGATAAAAAAGAACAAGGATTAGTAGACAAAGTCTTTGTTACAGGATGTTTATCCGAAAGATACAGACCCGATTTAGAGAAAGAAATTCCTAATGTAGATCAATATTTTGGCACAACCGAATTACCTGGTTTATTAAAAGCTCTTGGTGCCGACTATAAATACGAACTGCTTGGTGAACGATTAACAACAACACCAAAAAATTACGCTTATTTAAAAATTGCTGAAGGCTGTGACCGTCCGTGCAGTTTTTGTGCCATTCCAATTATGCGTGGTAAACACGTTTCCCAAACCATTGAAAAGCTGGTTAAAGAAACAGAAGGATTAGCCAAAAATGGCGTGAAAGAATTGATTTTAATTGCCCAAGATTTGACCTATTATGGTTTGGATATTTACAAAAAAAGAAACCTTGCCGAATTACTTGAAAATTTAGTAAAAGTAGAAGGCATCGAATGGATTCGTTTGCATTATGCCTTCCCAACAGGTTTCCCGATGGATGTTTTGGAATTAATGAAACGCGAACCTAAAATTTGTAATTATATTGATATTCCTTTGCAACATATTTCAGACAGTATTTTAAAATCAATGCGTCGCGGAACTACAAAAGAAAAAACCACTAAATTGCTAAAAGAATTTCGTGAAGCTGTACCCGGAATGACCATTAGAACCACATTAATTGTGGGCTATCCTGGCGAGACTCAAGAAGATTTTGAAATCATGAGAGATTGGGTTCAAGAAATGAAATTTGAACGATTGGGTTGTTTCACTTATTCTCACGAAGAAAATACTCATGCTTATTTACTAGTTGACGATGTGCCCGAAGAAGTAAAACAAACTCGAGCTGCCGAAATAATGGATTTGCAATCGCAAATTTCTTGGGATTTAAATCAAGAAAAAATTGGACAAACTTTTAAATGCATCATCGATAGA
>Ga0114966_10005019_pt1 | contig 11263 bp, 18 predicted proteins | sample M_130207_XF_Meta_FD_87029 | JGI IMG/M metagenome (GOLD analysis project Ga0114966, IMG submission 87029) | Freshwater microbial communities from Lake Montjoie, Canada to study carbon cycling - M_130207_XF_MetaG | ecosystem: Environmental > Aquatic > Freshwater > Lake | place: Lake Montjoie...
AGCAATTCAGCAAGCAGATCCTTTTAGCAAGTTCAACAACAGTATGGACATTCTTAAAGAAAAACTTGGTAACGCTATTTTGCCTTTGATTGAAGATTTTGTTGCAGAAATAACTAAACCTGGCGGGCTGGTTGAGCAGGTTGGTAAGTTCCTTGAAGATTTGAGCAACCCTAGAACTGAAGCGGGGCAGATGTTTGTGGACATCAAGAACGCGGTAAAGGATGCTTTTGGTTATGTAAAAGATTTCTTTGCGCTGTTTGGTGGCGGTGATGCGATGGAAGGTTTCAAGAATATTGCGACAGCCCTGATTCAAGCTCTCCCTGCGCTTCTAGCCCTTAAGGGAATTATGATGTTGGCGAGTGCAGGAACTTCTATTGCTAATTTGGCTAAGGCGATTAGTTTGATGACTGCTGGTAATGCTGCTGGTAATGCTGCTGCTAACTCTCCACTAGCTAAGTTTTCAAAAAACGGAATGTTGAGTGTTGCGGTTAGGTATGCAATTCCTTTAGCAGTAACGATGGCTTCTCTATCTGCTATTGATGCTGAGTTTACTGATCCTAAGAAAAGGCAGCAATTGGCGGAAACTGCTAAAAGCAAGCTACCCGAATATAATCCTGGAATGAATAAGGGCATATTTGTTGATAAAAATGGTTTTGATAGTTCAGGAAAGTTTGTTGGAATACCGATTCCCCCTGGAACAAAAATAAACTGGGGTCAGGGTTGGACTTTAGATACTGCACCAAAGAACAATATTACTATCAATGTTCAGTCTGCTGATCCTAAAGCGGTTGTTGATGCTGTAAGTAAATACGCTAAAAACAATGGTGGTCTCCCGCCTATATTCTTTGGTAAGAAAAACTAAATGCCTGTTCCTACATATCTGATTTATCTTAGTTTCAGTTCTAGTGGATATATTGATGTAACCTCTTATGCAACTAATGTGACGATAGATCGCGGTAGCCCCCGTATCTATGACGATACTCAAGTTGGTCAAGCAACAGTTAGTTTTATAAATAACGATAGAACTTTTGACCCTTTCAATACAAGCTCTATTCTTTACAACTTTATTGGCGGTTATACGCTTGTTCAACCTAACGCTAAAGTGCAGATTTATTCTGGCGGTGTCGTTATCTTCACTGGTTGGGTTCAAAACTGGGATTTCACTAATGATGAGAAGGGTTTGGATGCTCGTGCAAGCCTGATGGCTACTGATGGTTTAGGTGTCCTTGCTAAAGCTAACTTCAACCCGACTCTTATTACTGCTGCTAATACTGCTGGGCAGTTGCCTACTCCTAGGATTGCTTCTGCTACTGCTATCTGGGGTTCAACCGCGATAACTGTTTCCATGGCTGGTAGCGCAGGTAAGACACCTTTAGTTGGGGATACTCTTAGTCAAGATCAAACAGTTCTAAGTTATTTGCAGAATGTTGCTAGAACTGAACCTGCAAACTTTTGGGGGACTAAAGATGGCAACGCTAAATGGGCTGATCGCAGTTATACCAATACAACTTGGAATCCATCGGCATCGTTGAGCTATAACTATCACCTAACCGCAGGTTTCTATAACGGAACAGCAACCGATTTAACTAACTGGATTCTTTCAACTGAAGGAACTCCTGTCGTAACGACTAACACTCAGTTCCCTGGTGAGTATGTTTTAGAGTCTGTTCTTTTAGGCTCTGAGCAGGGATTACAGTATCAGGAATATGACCCAATCAAATACAAACCTAACACTGCTTACAGTGTCGCGTTTTGGACTAATGCTGTTGATGTGAGTGCCGAAATACGATTGATTTATAAGAATCCTGCAACTGGTGCTTATGTAACTAAAAAAACTGAGGCTTATGCCAATACTTTCAGCAATAACGATTGGAAACGCATAGTTATTGAAAATGTTACAACCTCTCTTGTATGTAATTATTTCGAGTTTTATGTTTCAGATCTAAATGGAACTTTCCAAATAAAAGATTTGATTATTAGCCCAACATCTTCGGCTTCAAGTTCTTATTTTGATGGTGAACGCTATCAGGAAACTACAAGCACTTATTTGAATGAACAGCAACGCCCCTATTCTGGATGGGTTGGGCAAGAGCGCTTTTCAAATAGCGTCTATGCGGTAACTATTAAATCTGGAACTGCTACTGCAACTGCCATCGTGGACTTTGCAGATAATTTTGGAACTGCTGTTGTTGCTACTGCATTACCTATATCTGATTTGCAAGTTCAATACGCTTCAGATCAGTTCTATAATCAAGTGAATGTCGTTCGTGCTTCTGGTGGAACTGCTACAACTCAAAGCACCGCCAGCCAAGCTTTATATGGAATTAGAACTTATGCACAAACAGATAATTTAGGTATTAGTCCCGCTAGATCTACTGCGATGGTGAATGAGATTTATGGGCAGTTTGGAAGCCCCGATTATGTTTTGACTAGCCTTGATTTGCAGTTAGAAGCGATGGCGGGAACTGCTCAGGCTAGAGTTCAAGCAATTGATTTGTATGACCCCGCGAGAGTTGTTTTTAGACCTTCAAGCTCAGGTTCAAACATTGATAAAAAATATACCATTATTAGTATCAAGCAAGAGTTCACACCTGAAACGCATAAGGTTTCTTTAGGGTTAGCCCCGTTTGGTGCGGGTATGCTTTTGAACTCTACCTATATGGGTATTTTAGATACTCAAAAGGTTGTTTAGCACCCGATAAACTAAAGACTTAGGAGAATAAAAATGACTTTGAAAACTTGGGCTATCGGTGATGTTCTTACCGCAGCCGATTTGAATACTTATGTTAGTCAGCAGGTTGTTGGCACTTTTGGATCTTCAGCAGTTAGGGCTACCGCTATTGCTACTGCTGTTGCGGGGCAAGTTTCTTATTTGACTGATAAAGATCGCATTGAACATTACGACAACACTCAATGGCAACCGCTTCCCGCTGCTATGGCTGTCTTTAGCGCAACTGGACCTGCTACCGCTGTTGCTGCTGGTGGTTCTGCGCTTGTGTCTGTCGTTTTGCCTACATCCCGTTTTGGGACTACCCCAATTATTTGTGGGTTGAGTTCTACCGGTGCGATGTTCACTCCCGTTGTTAACGCTGTTACTACTGGCACTGCAACTATTGCCTTGGTCAATCAGGGTGGTGTTTCTCAGGCTGCTACCCAGACTTTGTATGGGGTGGCAATTATGATGGCTACTGGAACTGCTGCGGGATAAGGATGAAGATGTTTAGCTGTAAAACTGAAGGTTGCCCTATCAAGGGTGATGAGCATACTCCGCCTGCTGAAGGGATGCTTGTTTGTGGTTTGTGTGGTCAGGAAATGACCCCAATTGAGTGAACCAACTAAACCTACTAATCAAACTTTGTTGTTGCAGATTGTTCGCGACATCGAGATTCTAAAAGCAAACTCAATTCAAATACTTGATGCTTCACGCGATCACGAAACAAGAATTAGAGAACTAGAAAAACAAATCAACAGGTCAGCTTGGATACCTGCCCTCATTACTGCCGTTGTTACTAGCGTTGCTGTTGTAATGCTAAAAAGCGCTTTCGGGCTGTAACATCCCCTAATTTAGAATTGTCTTATGACTATCTATTTTGAGCCTTTTCCTGCAAATACCCGTAATGACGAGTTTGGTAATTTAGCCCCTTACCGTAATGGCAGACCGCATCGCGGACAAGACTGGTCGCCTAAAGAGAAGTCTGCAATCAAGGCAATCACTGATGGAACTGTTTTTGTTTCAACCTGGACTGATGTTTTAGGTTGGATTGTTATTCACTCAACTAAAGATGGTTATTGGGTGCTTTACGCTCACCTTGCTGAGAAGTCTGCGCTAGTGAAGGGCGATAAGGTTGTTGGCGGTAAGACTGTTTTAGGTAAGGTTGGGGGCGGTATAAACACCCCATCTGGATCTGCTTCAACAGGCGCACACCTACACTTGAGCATTGGTAAAGCTAACAAAGACTGGTCAAACCCGAACATTCACTTGAGCGCTTATGAAGATTTGATTGACCCGCTGAAACATATTCTAGAAAATAAAGGAAAATAATGAACCCGATTCTTGCAAGCTATCTTAGAAGCCTTTTGGCTACTTCTCTAACCGCTATTTTCGCTGTTGGCAAGTTACCTGTCCTATTTACTGCTCAAGATTGGCTTATTGTGGCTAACGCAGTATGGATTTCATTCATTCCAGTCATTATTAGGGCATTGAACCCTAAAGATGATGGTTTTGGTATCTCTACTCACAAACCTGAATAAAAGCCCGCTACGGGCGTTTTACGGCGTTTTTAGAGTTGTTGCTCAATCTTTAGTTGCCTGCGCTGTTTAGGTGTTGTTCCACCCCAAATGCCGTAATCTTCAGCCATCCCCACACGCAAACATTGAGCCATAACAGGGCAACGCATACAAATCTGCCTTGCAGTGTCTATCGCCATGTTATACATGTTGGTTGATTGGCTAGCACCCCTTGCAGCCCATTCTTCAGGGAAAAACACGTCGGGCACTTGCTCACATTCAACACCCCCGTTGTCCATAATGGCTTCGTGCAGTTCTATGGTTGCTTGATCTAATCTAATGTCTGCGGTCATAAGTAGAGTTTACCTATGACAACAACCAATAAACCTCCTTTTGAAATATCGGCAACCTTTTTAGGTGACTTTGAAAACAACAGCCCTGAATGGCACAAGCTACGCGATGAGCAAGGTGTTATTTCAGGATCGGAAATCGGCACAATTTTAGGGTTATCCCCGTTCACTTCAGCAATTACTTTGTGGGCGCAAAAAACCGGTAAACTACCTAACCAGGTTGAACCTAATACTGCAATGCGTTTAGGTCAGCTTGTTGAACCTGCGATTCGGCAACTGTATAAGGAACATCACCCAGAACATCAGGTTATTGAAGTAGGCTCTTATGCTCACGCCCAGCATGGTTGGGCACACGCTAACCCTGATGCTCTATGCGTAGATAAAGATAACAAGCCTTACATTCTTGAAATCAAGCACACTGCAACTTATTGGGATAGCGTTCCTGAACATTACCGGGCACAAGTGTTTTGGTATATGTGGGTTTTTGACATCAAGCGAGCAGTTTTTGCAGTAGTGAATGCCGGGCGTTACAAAGAGTATGAGGTTGTTTGGGATGAGTTTGAGTTTCAAGCAATCTTCAGTCGCGTAAATGATTTCCGTAATCGTGTTCTCAACAATCAGCAACCAGACTGGGATGGAAGCAATTCAACCTATGAAACAGTTAGAGCTTTATCGCCAGACATTGAGAACCTAAACGAAGAATTAGGCACGTTAGGTATTGAGTTGTTGAACGCTCAAGCTGAATTAGAAAAAATTGAGAAACATTTTACTGAACTCAAGTCACGCACTATTGCTGCGCTAAACGGTGCTAAAAATGGTTGTATTGATGGTGAGGTTGTTGTTTCAATTACTCAACGCGGAACAGGTTTACCGTATCTAACATTTAAGAAAGGCAATACATAATGGCACAATTCAATTTGCAAGACTATGAAACCGTTGCTGAACGCATCGCCAGGTTTTACAAAGACAACAACGATGGCAGAATCATTACCCGCAACATTACAACAAGCAACGATAGAGCTATAAGCACTTGGGTTGTTCAAGCTTACATTTACCTAAACTCAACAGATCAGGAAAAGAACCTTGCTAAAGCAACCGGTTTAGCTTTTGAAATTGATGGGGCAGGTATGGCAAACAAGACCAGTGCCCTTGAAAACGCAGAAACCTCAGCCATCGGAAGAGCCTTGGCTAACGCAGGCTATTCAGGCGATAAGCGTTCAACCCGTGAAGAAATGAGCAAGGTCAAGCGTGATGTTGCACCACCCCGAAACTGGCAGGCTGCCCTAGATAACATCAACGACATCGAAGGGCTACGCTCTCTTTATTTGGAAGCCAAACAGGGTAAAGCCCCTAATGCTATTCTGGAAGCAATCAAGGGTAAGGCTGATGGAATCGCAGGATCTACAAACAAAAATTAGTGTTTTGCAAGCCAACATACTTGAATTAGGTGAACTTGCTGTTGCCCTAACTGAAGACCCTGTTGCCCGAGCTAAAACACTTATGCGCCTAAACGAGCAGACTATACGCCTAAACTTTTTACACAATTTTGACCTAAATTAGGTGTTTTGCAAGTTTTTGTGGTTAGATACTTTGTATGCCACGAGATTTATTTGATGCCGATGAGCCGAAGCAAGAACCCATACTTTGTGTGCGTTGCGGGCAGTCCATCCCCGTTTCTACTTGGGTGAAACGTTTATCCCGTAAAGCTGAAAACTGGGATACCTGCAAAGACTGTTTGAGCACAAAACCAATAAAGCACATCCAATACAAGCACCCCAATTTAGGCTACATTTTTTGTTACCCACATCAGGGTGAGGTTGATGAACTGTTTAGACCGGTAGATGAATCAGGTAACTTGTTTAGACCAGGTGAACGGATTTGTGGGCATAAAGATTGCATAAATGTAAAACACATTCAAACACCTAAAGCACTTGTTGCAACACCTACCCGTAAGCGTAGGACTGTTGTTGATGATGATGAACTGTTTTGGGCGTTGCTGGAAGCTAAGAAGTATGACCGCAAGAAAGTTGGAGCGTAATGAGCAAACTAAAAATTGGTAGCCTGTTCTCCGGTTATGGGGGACTTGATTTAGCGGTTATGAATGTTCTTGATGCTGAAGTTGCTTGGCATTGTGAATGGGATAAAGCGCCTGGTGCAATTCTTGAACATCACTTTCCTGGTGTCCCTAACTTTAGGGATGTTAGATCAGTTGACTTTAGAACTGTTGAGCCAGTTGATGTTTTGACTGGCGGTTTTCCTTGTCAAGATTTGAGTTTGGCAGGTAAAAGGGCGGGGCTTGAAGAAGGAACACGCTCAGGCTTATGGATTGAGTTTGCTAGAGCAATACAACAGTTACAACCTAAATTAGTGATTATCGAGAATGTAAGGGGTTTGCTAAGTGCAAAAGCCAATAATGGAATGGAATACAGTCAAGAAGATTTGGATGTTATCTCAGGGAAACAACCTATTCGAGCGATGGGAGCTGTTCTCGGAGACTTGGCCGACATCGGGTACGATGCGCGATGGTGTGGTTTACGAGCTGCCGATGCAGGTGCGCCCCATAACAGATTCAGAATCTTTATCGTTGCCTACCCTTCCAACTCCTAATACGATGGAGCATAGGGAAATAAAAACGCCTGAAGAAATTGAAGCGTTGAAAGCTAAAAGTCCTGGGGGTTACAGGAACTTGCGTGAAGTCGTTATCAATGAGATGCCTGAAGATACTTTGTTTTCTACACCTACAACAATGGATGCTAAAGCCACTAATGACCCTGAAATTGCACAAAAGTTTTTAGATGCCGATAGACAAACCTGTTTGACTTATGAGGTTGTTTTGATGCCTACACCTGCTGTTGGCCACATTCGTAATCACGATGAACCAATTGAAGATTATTTGCAGCGCAGACAGGATTTTATTGATGGTAAAACCAAGGGTATGCCAGAGGCTAGTTTAGGTGTTGCTGTAAGGATGGAGATTACGAATGATGATGTTGTTGCCGACTCCGACCAGAAGGGACTATAAGGATGGGCGAGCAGAAAGAATCAGATTTGACCGGCTTCAAAATGACACTCTCGCAAGATGTATCTTCAACGCTATTCGGGGGGGGGAAATACTAATGCCAACTCCTAAAGCTTTAGATGGGGTGAAAGGTAATTTGAAGAGTTCTCAGGAGCGTGTTGATTCTGGGCATCAGGTTGATTTGCCTAATGTTGCTGTTGATTTAGTTTTGTTGAAAACTCCGCAAGTGGATGATGCTAAGAACACTGGGCATAATCAGGAGCGTAGAGCAACTTTAGCTAGTGAAGTTTGGCAAGCTCAGGAAACTATCAATTGGGGTAAGTTTACAGCTGCTATTAGGCGTTGGGAAGCCATAACAAGGCCTGCACCTGCACCTACTAAGCCTGATGGTAAAGATGGGGCGCACCGGTTGTCTGCCGAGTTCACTGAATGGATGATGGGTTTGCCTGAAGGTTGGATTACTGCCCCTGAGATCGGTTTGAAGCGTAATGATCAGCTGAAGGCTTGTGGTAATGGTGTTGTGCCACAACAAGCTGAAATGGCTTTAGCAATTCTGATAGATGATCAGATTATGAAACAGTTAGGAAAATAATGGAAAAGAAAAAATACTCAATTCTCACAGGTGACACTTTTGAAGTTGAAGCGACCTCCGCTAAAGAGGCTTTAGCAAAGTTTTGGGCTGATTGGAACTCTGAACCTTGCCCTTGCAATGAAGAAAATTGTGAATGCGTTGCCTTGGGCGAGGCTATGACTGTTGTTATCAATGCCGATCCTGAAGAAGATACTGAATGATAGTTTTTGATTTTTTTGCTGGCACAGGTTCAAGCACTAAAGCTTTTGCCGATGCAGGTCACCAGGTTTTTACTTTTGAAAAAGACCCATTTTTTGATGTCACTGAAACTTGCGACATTTTGGATTTGACTGTTGACTACCTGTTAGGCAAGTATGGGCAACCTGATTTTGTTTGGGCTTCTCCCCCTTGCACTGCTTTTAGTGTTGCCTCTATGGGTTACCACTGGTTGAAGGGTGGGGATCATCCTGTGCCTAAAACTAAAGATGCCGAATACAACCAGTTGCTTGTTGCTAAAGCTATTGAACTTGCTGAAGGGCTAAAACCTAAATACGGGTTTCTGATTGAGAACCCTCGTGGGATGTTACGTAAGTTGCCTGTTGTTGCTGGTTTGAATCGTAGAACTGTTACTTACTGCCAGTATGGTGATGATCGTATGAAGCCAACCGATTTGTGGGGCAATGTGCCTAACTGGGTTGCTAAAAACCCTTGTAAGAATGGCGATTCCTGCCATGTTGCTGCGCCTAGGGGTTCGGTTACCGGCACTCAGGGTTTGAAGAATGCAAAACTTAGGTCAATGATTCCTTATGCTTTAGGGCTTGAGATTTTGACTGCAATAACTAAATAGAAAGATTTGGGACAAAGTGAGTAAATCAAAGTGGCAAGAGTATGAAGCGGTTTGGCAGCACAGTCAGGCACAAGGCAATGACCTGTTGTTGTTGTTAGCTTTAGCGAAACTTAGGCAGGGTTCAGTTATGTATGCCACTAAAGAAACTTTGGCTGAACTGTTGAATTGCAGTGTTGATACCGTTGATAGATCTTTGAAGCGTTTGAAGCGTTTGGGTGAGTTGTCTTGGGTGAAGGGTTCAAGTCATTCAAAAAGGGCTAACCGCTACCAGATTCTTCTTCCAGGTTTAGACGCACATTCAACCGCAGTTTCAGCCGCAGATTCAAGTTTTATACCCCCGCAATCTGCACCTTTATACCCCCGCAGTTTGCCCCCCCTAAACAGTAATGAAACAGTAGTTAAAGAAGAAATAACTGTTTTTGAGTGTAGGCAGTTGAGTCCTTTGCATTTGCGTAGTTGTGATCGTGTTGCCGGGGTGCTTGCTCCGTTGCAGGTTTGGGAGTTGATGTTGGCGTTTGAGGGTTCGTATTCTTCCTCTAGTGCGTTCAATGACAAGGTTAGGCTTGAGCGTTGGTGGGGGTTTTTGGATAAGGCTGCAAAGGACAAAGAGTGAACATTGATTTTGAGGAACTTGTTATAGGGACAATACTGAACACGCAAGGGGCAGTGTTGGATCATGTGCATTTGGAGGCTAATGATTTTGATGCGCCTTGGTTTGCTGAAGCTTATACGGTGATTCGTGAGCTTGAGCGTAGTAACAAGGTTGTTGATGTTTTTGCTGTTTGTGCCAAATTGAATCCTGAAGCCCGGAGAAGGGTTGCTAGCAGTTTAGATTTTGGTGTTGTTCCTGCTCACGTTTCTTACTATGTGTCTAGGGTTGTTGAAGCCAGTGTTGATCGGCAGTTGAGTTTGCTTGCTCTTGAGATGCAAGCTGATGGGGATGTTTCTGCCCGCCTAGATAAAGTCAAAAACAAGTTAGATCAACTGAAGTTTGTTGAAGCGTTTGAACTACCTGATTTGCGGTTTGACCTAACGATGATGTTGAAGGAAATCCGTAACCCCCGTAAAACTATTCCTACCTGTTTCAAAGGCTTGAATAACCTTATTGTGGGTTTGAAGCAACAGGGTTTGTATGTGTTTGGTGCAAGACCTGGGGTAGGTAAGACTGTTGTTGGGTTGCAGTTAGCGTGGGAGATTGCCCGTAACGAAGATGTCTTGTTTTTCAGCTTAGAAATGGATAAGTCGAGCCTTTTAAATCGTGTTGTTGCCGGGGAACTAAACATTACACTTGATGCCATTGAACGAAGCAGTATTACCTCTGCACAAGTTCAAGCTATTGATGACCTGATTGTTTCTAGCCAAAACAGGTTGATTATTAGTGATAAGGGTGGGCAGACTGTTGCGCAGATCAGGGGCTACATTTTGGCTGTAATGTCTAAACGTCAGGTAAAGCTTGTTGTTGTTGATTATTTGCAGTTGATTACTGCTGCTAACCCTAGAGCACCTAAGTATGAGCAGATTTCGCAGATTAGCGTTGATTTGAAGAACCTTGCTAAAGAGTTAGGCATACCTATTGTTGCTTTAGCCCAGTTGAATCGTAGGGTAGATAACAAACCTGATGATAAACCTAATGCCAGTGATCTGCGTGATTCTGGGCAGATTGAACAAGATGCTGATGTGATTGTGATGTTGTCTAGGAAGCAAGCTGAGCAAGACATTATTCGTGACAACAAAATAACTAAAAATGATTTTCCCGATCTTGCATTGTTTGGGCAAAAGTCTTTGATTACTTTTGATGTAGTAAAAAACAGGCACGGTGCAACCGGTGTTTTTGATGCCTTGTTTGATGGACAGTATTCCAGGGTGAAGGAATTACACTAAATAGTGTGGAAGATAATCAGGTTGAGTGTCGCAGGTGCGGTTTCAAGTGGGCTGTAAACGCTGAAAAACGTAACCGTAAAGACTTGCTCTGCATTAGTTGCCGGGCTAAACCAGCCAAAGTTATTCAGTATGGCAAGTTACGCTGTATTCCCCATAATGGTAATCTGAACGACAAGCTACAACCCATAGACGATACTGGTGCTCTAGTTTTTGTTGGGGTGCGAGTTTGTGGTCATACAGATTGCGTGAACCCTAAACACATTGTCGCAGGCTAGCAGTAAACTATTTCAAGCAACAAACAAACCATTTATAGAAAAGGAAACTTATGGCTCAGGTCAAGGTAACAGGAAAAGTAAACAAAGTATTCG
>Ga0114966_10005022_pt1 | contig 11261 bp, 5 predicted proteins | sample M_130207_XF_Meta_FD_87029 | JGI IMG/M metagenome (GOLD analysis project Ga0114966, IMG submission 87029) | Freshwater microbial communities from Lake Montjoie, Canada to study carbon cycling - M_130207_XF_MetaG | ecosystem: Environmental > Aquatic > Freshwater > Lake | place: Lake Montjoie...
AGCACTGCGGATCGCCCCAGCCCATGTCATCGACGAGGATGATGAGGACATTGGGTTTGGCAGAGGGGGCGGCGTGGAGCGGTGCCAGCGGAGTGAGCAGGAGTGCGGAGAGGAGGATGCGTTTCACGGAAGGATTCATTTGCCTTTGCCCTTCTTCCCCTTCGTGGGCGTCGGGTTCTCCGTGTCGCCGTAGAGGGTGCGGAGGCGCGTCAGTTCGGTTTTTAGACTGGTGACGGTGGGCGCGTAGGCGGGATCGGCATAGACGCTACGCATCTGCAGCGGGTCCGTTTCGAGATCGAACAGTTCCCATTCGTTGGTGGCGGTGAAATAGGCCAACGTGTGGCGTGGCGTGCGCACGCCGTAGTGGATCGGGACCATGTGGCCGCCGGTGGAGAACCAGTGGTAGTAGATGCTTTGCCGCCAATCGGCGGGCGCTTCGCCTTTCAGCACGGGCACGAACGAGCGGCCGTGCAGGCCGGCCGGAGTCTTACCTCCGGTCATCTCCATGAAGGTCGGTGCGTAATCGATGTTCTGGATCATTTCAGTGAAGCGGGTGCCGGGCTTCACCACGCCGGGCCAACGGATGACGAAGGGCATGTGCAGCGACTCTTCGTAGATCCAGCGTTTGTCGAACCACCCGTGTTCGCCAGTGTAGAAGCCCTGGTCGGAGGAGTAGATGACGATGGTGTTTTGCGTCAGTCCGGCAGCTGCCAGCTCGGCGATGATTCGGCCGACACTGTCGTCCACGGCTTTCACGCAGCGCAGGTAGTCCTTGAGATAGAGCTGATACTTCCAGCGCACGAGGTCGCGGCCCTCGGGTTGGTGTTGGGTGTAGTCGGCGTTGCGTTTGGCGAACCGTGGATCGTCGGCCAGGCGTCCGCCGACCTTGAGATCGCTGTCCAGTGCCATGTGTCGGTCGATCTCCATTTTCTGGTTACGCGCGGGCGAGGCGCGATGGGTATAGTCGTCGAAGAGGTTGGTCGGCTCGGGAACTTCGACATCGTCGAGCCAGGTCGCGTAACGCGCAGGCGGAATCCAGTTCCGGTGCGGTGCCTTGTGTTGCACCGCCAGAAAGAACGGCTTGGACGGGTCGCGTTTCTTTAGCCAAGCGAGCGACAAATCGGTGACGACGTCGGTCGTGTAGCCGGGAAACCTTTCTTTGCCCGTGGCGCTTTCTAGCTCGGGATTATCGTAGGCTCCCTGACCGAACGAAATGCGCCAAGTCTGATAGTCGGGCTTCGACGCGAGATGCCATTTTCCAAAAAGGGCAGTCTGATAGCCGGCGTCATGCAAGCCCAACGGGAACGTCCACAGGCCCGGCGTGAGCGGTCTTTCCAAGTGCATGACCCCGTTTGCGTGACTGAGAAGACCAGTCAGCACCGAAGCGCGGCTGGGTGAACAGAGCGAATTTCCGCAGAAGCTGTTTACGAAATATCCGCCCTGCGCCGCCAGCTTGTCGATGTTCGGCGTGACGCCCTGCTGCTGACAGAACTCCGACAACCGCGCGCCGTAGGCACCGATGGCCTGGACGGCGTGGTCGTCTGAAAAGATGAAAATAATGTTGGGCTTCGCCGCCGGACTGGCGGCGTGAAGCCCCGCCAGAGAGGTGAGCAGCAGGGAAGAGAACGTGAAAATAATTTTGCGCATGGTGGCTGGGTACGGACGTTGACTGCTCACGGTGGTGGCGACTCGGGTTGGTTGGACGTTCTGATCAGGAGTGCCTCAGCGGACAAAGATTCCCCGGCTTGGAAGAGGCCCGCGAGTGCGGGAATGCTGCTGAGCGTGGCATAGTGATGCTTCGTGGCGTCGGCCTTTTCGCGGGGCATCAGGTAGCCGAGGAGTGAGATCGATTTCGCGCGCCCCTCGTAGTTCACATATTGCACACGGTTCGTGAAGGCAGCGTGTTTGGGATGGCCCACGGGATAGGGATTGGCGAACGGTTCCTTGCGATTGAGCAACGCGGGGTCGGTGGACAGATGGTAGCGCCCCGTGGCGGCTGCTTGCAGGAGAAAGAGCGGCTTCGCGTGTTTTACGGGCCGGGCGTAGAGCTGGCCGATGGCTTTCGCATCAGAAGCAGGAGCTTCGAGACTGGGGATATTTTGGCCTTGGTCCATCGGCTGCAAATAAAGCGGTAGCACCGAGGTGTTGGACTCGGTGAAATCCATGAGGTGATAGTCAGTGAACGGCTCCAGTTTGCGTCCCGCCTCGGCCACTTCCTCGAGCGTGCCGAGCACCATAAAAATGCGGCGGAAGAAGCTCTCGCCGGGGAGAATGGTCACCCGGGATGAAACATCCATCACAGTGTAATCGCGTGGACCGTGCCGTGCATCGCCCGCGCCATAGACCGTGGCCGAGTGTTGAAAACCGGGGGTCTGCGCGCGTTTGAGTTGCGCTTGCTCCGGCCAGTGCAGGTCGCGGCCAAACACGAGGCCCAGCGCAAACGCAGCGGGGTTCGCCGCGTTTTGGGTGGCGGCTGCCCAGCCTCCCGTCTTCGCGATGTCGCCATAGGTGCCGCGCTCCGCGATCGAAAACGGCGTGCGAAAACGGTAGCCGCCGTCGGGCTGCGACAGCACCAGCTCGGGAAACACCGACGTGCGCACGCCGCCCCAAGGTGTGTTCAGGCCATTGAGCGGAAAGTCGCCGAAGTTGAAACAAAGGTAGCTGATCTCGATGACCCCCGCACCGAGATCGCGTAGCTGCGTGCTGAAAAGCACATCGCCGCGATGAATACTCGCCGTGGGCACTTGGCCCCAGTTCATCACCGCATATGAGCGTGCTGCCGCATCTTCTCGCGTGGCCAGCAGCGGCGCATAAAACGGCAGCTTCGGCGAGTAGGTCTGCGGTTTCCCCACATACATCCCTGACTGATGAATGTAAGAGTTCGACTCCTCGCGAATCCGGCTCTTGCCGAGCTCCGGCATCCGATCGAGTAGGTCGCTGTTGATCGCCACCATCTGCCAGACTTCGTCGACAAACGGGGCGACGGCACTCTGGGGCGGCATCGCCTCACCGAACGAACTCACGATCGAGTAGAGCTGCCCGCCCTTGCCCAGGCGCAGCTCCCAACTGCGCTCGGCGGTGGACTTGTGTGTAAGGTAGGCATGAAACACCGCGCGCTCATCCACTCCCGCCGCCCACTGCGAGCGGCTCGTTCCCGGACGAAATTGCCGCGACACGACGAACTCGCTGGGCAGCGCATAGAACATCGGTGCTTTGGATGCGGGAAATACGTCCAGTAATGCGGCCCCTGCCGATGAAGACTCAGCGAGCGCAACGCTCGTCGTGAGCAGGGCCGCGGTTAAAAGGAAGCACCTCATGGTCGGCTCCCTCTGGGCGCCACGGCGCCGGAGGCCGGGGCGAGCGAGGCGCTGAAATCGGAACGGTGGTGCAACTTGGGGAAACGCCGCAATGGATGTCTCATCGAGTGCAGTTGTTTCAGCGGGGCCAGAACTCGGCGAACGGGATAAACACGGCCTCTCCAGGGCGGACGTGCCTCCCCTGCGCCACGTCGGCGGGGGTCATGGGTTGGACGCGAGCCACCTGCCAGCGCGGCGCGGCGTAAATCGCCAGCCGGCCGTCGTCGGTGACGTGCAGTCCGGCTGCAGCCGCGAAATCGCCCCAGCGATCGTAGCCGAGCACGTCGGCACCGAACTCCCGCGCGGCGACCTTGGTGATCGCCGGCATCGCGCGCAGATCATTTCGCGGATAATCCAACGCGAACAGCGTCGCGACGTGTAGGCCTGTGTAGCGGGACGCGTCCGGCTTCCGCTCATCGCGCACCCGGCTGAAGCTGACGAGGAACAACCTGTCGTCCCGCTGCGCCGCGAAATGAATGCTGGAGCCGTGGAACTTCACCCGCTCCTGACCGGGGGCGGCCAGAGCATCGCGTTCGTCGAACACCACTGCCGGTCGAGGCTCAAAGCCGTCGAGAAACTGGTCAGAACGGGAAAGGTAGAACGAGAGGTGCGTCGTGGTGCGCGATGCCACGAGGAAACGTCCGTCGCGCAGCCGCGTCATGGTCGCCCCGCCGGCCTTGTCCTGCACGGGCGGCGTCGTCCGGTCGATCCGCGGCGGGAGGAGAACAGGCTTCTCGGGCGTCGAGAGATCGTAGAACAGGAGCTGAGAGCAGACTTCGCCGTGGGCAGGATTGTAGTTCTCGACCGGCACGACGAGGACGTCGCCACAGACGCTGATCCCGCCGGGATGCCACAGCGTCGTGCCCGACGGCAGCACAATCCTCACGGCGAGGGCGGCCACGGCGTGATCGGACGCCGGCGGCTGCGCGTGGGCATCGAGGTTCGATCGCCACGCGCCGTTCGCGGCGCGCGAGGCGAGCCGCGCGACGATGAGATCGCCCTGCGGCGGAGGCAGCGCCTCCCAGCTGGCAGGCTGCGGCAGGCCCAATCGCGCCATGTTGCCGAGTCGGCCGATGTTTCCCCCTGAGACGACGATGTAGGGACCGGCGCGCAATCGCTGGATGCCCTGGAAGTGGTTGTCTCCGAAATCGTGCGCGGGATTGAGGGAATAGAACGGGTAGGGCAGCACCTCGCCGGACCACGAGCCAAGGCGGCTGCCGCCGGTGTCGATCTGTGCGAACGCCGCAGGCACATCTGCGATTACCGGGTTTGCCCAACGAGGCTCGGCGCCATCGGCGATCGCAAACAGGACGCAGGTCACCAGCGCATGGCTGGCTTGGACGCCGCGTCGCGGGCGCCGGCCTCGCGATCCTAAAGAGCGTTGAGAACAAGCCATGGAGGTCACGGGACTCACTTGTTGATCGGATTTTAGAGCGGCTCGATCTAGCGGGGGCACGCCAGGGTCATCGGGTCGTCTTGGGCGGTGAACGGCAGAGTCGGACCGGACTCGGCGAATGCTACCGGAACGAGATCGTGTAGGCGACATAGCTCGCGAAGCCGAGGCCGCGGGTGCGGTCGCCGAAGTAGTAGTCTTCGTCGAGGAGATTCTTGAGATTGAGCGCGGCCTTGTGGCTGAAGCGCGTGCCCGTTGTCTTCCAGGCATAACCGACTGATCCGTCGAGTTGCGTGTAGGCGGCCTGGCGGTAGTCCCGCTGGAATCCCGCGGTGGTGCTCGTTGTGATCGTGCCCACCGACTTGTAGCCCAGCGTAAGGAACAATCCTTTCAGGCGTCCGTCGCTGAGGTCGTAGCGCGCGGCGACGCCGTAGCTTTCGTCCGGCACAAACGGGATCTGGAAGCCGACCAGCGTCGGATCCTGTAGGTCGGCGGTGATGCGTGATTTCAGGTTCGTATATTGGCCGAAGAGCAACAGCGACCGTGTGACCTTGTATTGGAAATCAAGCTCCCAGCCTTTGGAATTTTCCCGACCGGTGAGTTCCTGCAGCCGCGTCACGGCATTGGTGCGAATCACGTTGAAGCGCGTGATGTCGAAATACGCCGTGGTGAGCGTGAGCTTCTGGTCGAAGAGCTCGGCCTTGAAACCACCTTCGCTGCCCTTGCCCTTTTGATTCTCCCAGGGCTTGCCGGTCGGATCGAGCCCGCTGTTCACGCGAAAGCTCGTCGAGTAGTTGGCGTAGACCGAGAGCGGCTCGTTGATTTTCCAATTGAGGCCGAGCTGGTAGGTGAGGGCTTGCCGGCGCTGGTCGGTCGTCGCGCCGTTCCGATAGTCGAGCGACGTGGACTTCACCCAATTCTGGCGGCCACCGAGCAGCAGCAGCCCGCGCTTTTCGGCGAAATAAATCCGGTCGCTGACAAAGACCGCGCTGGTGTCGCTCCGGCTGGTGTCGTTGCGGTAGAAATCGCGCAGCAGCGTTTTGTTGGAAACGACCAGGTAGTTCGGCGCGCCGACGTTGAGCGTGGGAACATTGTAGATCGGATTGTTCCGATCGGCCGCGAGCACGCGCCAGCGTTCGTCGCGAGAGGTGTCCCGCGCAAAATCGAACGTCGCCAGCAGTTTTTGCTGCACCGGGCCCGTGTCGAAGTCGATGAGCAGGTCGCTCTGCGCCGCGACGTAGCGGGTGCCGCCTTCCTGCAGGTCGGCGAGCCGATTCGCGACCGTGCGGGTTTCCACGGTGTAGAACTGATCCCCGCCGACGCGCAACGACGGATCGAGGCGCACGGAGGAATGAGCGGTCGCGCGGAACTGGATCCGATCCGTGAGTTTCTGCTCGAAGGTCAGGTTGCCGGCCTTGAGCTGCCGGTTGAGCCCGGTCTCCGGTGGCGCGGGATTGAAGCGGCCCAGTTCCTCCGCGAGCCGGCTGGTGGTGACTCCGCCCACCCGGCGGAAAAGCGTGTTGGCTCCATTGGCGCGCATCGGCTTGTCGAGCCAGTCCGCCTCGAACGTGAGTTTGCCGCCCGCATCAAACAGATACTGGAGCACACCCGAGGCGGTGTCTTGGCGGAAGTCTTCATTGTCGTAGTAGAACCGCTCCGTCTGATGCGCGAGATCGAGGCGGAAGAGGAGTTTTTTGGCGAAGAGCGGGCCGCTCGCGCCCAGCTCGTAGCGGCGGAATTGATTGTCACCGTAGCGCACGGTCGCCGACGACTGCAGGAACGGCGTCGGCATCTTGGTGACGACGTTGATGGCACCGCCCGGCGAGGCGCGACCATAGATGCCGGCATTCGGCCCCTTAATCACCTCGATGCGGTCCACGTTGGCCGCATCGAACATTCCGGCGCGGAAAAACCCGTTGCGGAGCTGGCCGTCGTTCTGCAAACCGCGCACGTAATAGGCCTGATTGTAATTGCCGCGGGAAGAGACGCCACTCGTGTAGGCGAGACTGTCCTTGTAGTCGTTGAAGGCGGCGAAGTCGCCGATGAAATCCGAGGTCACGATCCCCACGGAGAAAGGCAGCTCGCGAAGGTCCGCGCGGATTCGGGTGCCCGACGAGGTCATCGAAGAAGAATAGGATCCGCTCGTGTCGAGCACTTCGAAAGGCGACAGCTGGACGACGTCCTTGGCGGGAGCCTTCGGAGCGGAGGGGGCGGCCGGTTGGGCCAACAGCGTCGAGGTGGTCAACGCCAGGAACGCGCAAATCTGCCGGACAGGGTGGGTTTTTTTCATGGGACTTTTGGTGCGATTTGAGGATGGGTGAGGTGTGTGCATGGACTGCGCGTGAACGCCGGTTCCGGGCGACTGCGATCAACTAAGGTGAGTGTAGGTGGCCGCCAGCGAAGACCTGATAAAAACCTCAAACGCGCAAGCCTCCTGAAATCGTGGAATGAGAATGTCACAAGGATTCGCCGAAGAGTTTAGAAATCAAACGTCGTCGTGAGGATCAAACTCCGTGGGCGGCGCAATTCCCAGAGGGTAGGTACAATGGCGCTGACGGTGCCGTTCACGCCCAAGTTGTCGTAGCCCGCTGAGACGAGCCTGGGCGCCTGCCAGTTGGGCAGGTTCTGGATATTGAGTTGCACCTTGAGGTCGACGGCTTTGGACACGCGGCGTTTATGTGCAATCATGGCCCCAAGGTCCCAGTAATCGTCGCCTTGGAGTGACTTTGCCACATTGATGACGTTGTTGGGCAGGCCGGAGGAATCCGTGAACTGCTCGTAGCCAATCGTATTTGGGCTGCGCCAGCGGAAATTGCCGCCGACCGACCAACCCTTCAGCCGGCCTTCGTGAAAGACCCGGGTAACCAGACCGTTGATGGCGTACTTGCCGTTGCGCGCGGTGGTCACGCCCTGCAAGGCCATCGCATTCTCATAACGCGTTTGTTGCGTCGTCACATTGTTCGCGATTGAGCGGGCATCGGCGGCGGCTTGGGTTCGCGCTGCGGAACTGGCGGGATCGAGATCGAAGAAGGCGGAGCGCTGGCCGGCCGCGACCTTGTTTAATTCGTTGGCGAAATTGCTCCACGTCTCCAGCCCTTCGTACTTCGCCTTGGCTCCGAGGTAGCGTCCGACCCCGTCCAAGTAATGCCCAAGCATGTTGGTGTTGTCGCTTCCGGTCAGTGCCAGACGCCAGTTGCGCGACGGATTGAACGTGGCGCTCATCTCATAGCCTCGCGCCGCATAGTTCCACACGTCGGCGGACCCGCCGACTTCCAGTGGATAAGAACTCGCCATGTCAACGAAGTGCGAATCCCCGACGGTTTGGTAGTTGGATCGCAAGAGCCGCATGATGCCAATGGCTCCAGCCAGATAACCGTTGGCGTTTTGGGTCTGATTATTGGCCGAGGTCTTGAACCGATTCAGGCTGAGCGAGAGCCGGTCGCGCAGAAACGACAGTCGCAGCCCGAAATCCTCGGTCTGGCCAGACGCATTCGGGAGCGCCTCACCGAGCGGGTTCATCGCCGAGGCGTTGGTGTTCGGGAGGAAATTGCTCGAACGATTATAAGTGAGCGACAGCCCTGGGAGCGGCGTGTGATAGACGGCGCCATATGTGCGCGTGATGCCCGTCGAGGTTACCGCCGGCACCTTGTTCAGAGGTATGTTCCGCGACAGCTCGTAAAACCGGGAGAGCGGATTGGTGACCCCGCCGGGTACCGCCGGATCGATCACCTCGCGGAGGATAGGAGCATTGTAACTCTTGGTGGCATCGCGTCGATACCCCGCCACCGTCACCAGTCGGTCCTGCAGCCACCTGGCCATCCAGCCCAGCGACAGCGAGTCATTCTCCGAGCCGCTCTGGGCAGGAGCGAGGAATGGGCGGAGCGCAAGATCGAGCGGCGCGGCTTCGTTGCTGGTCGCGCCCACTAACCGGCCGTAGCTGTTGAGCTGCGCCATATTTTTTATGACCTGTATCTGATCCGGGAATACCGGCACGTTGCCGTCGACGAAATAGGTTCGCCGGCGGAGCGTGCTTGCCGCATTGATGGTATCCGGCGACCAGCCCGCGCCGGTGCGGCCGACGGTGGCGAGATTCATCACCCGCATCCGGTCCTGGTTCGAGGTGTCGCGGATGGATTGATACAGTCCGCTGAGGCTGTGTTGCCCGAGCCAGCGATTGAGCGTGGTTAGGTCCAGCTGGTAGGAGAGCGTCGCCCGATAGGCGTCCGAGTGGTCGAACTGCTCATTATATTGTCCGGCCGCATTTTCGTTGAACGGCACCAGGTAGCCCGGATTGAGCGATCCGTTCGGTAGGTAGCGATTGGGATCGATTTCGAGCGTCGTGAAGTTGTCCGGGGAGAATTGGCGATCGCGTTTCGCGACGTTGGACGCCAGCTCGAGATAGAGGCCCTCCGCGAGCTGCTGTTCGACCATGAATTGAGTCCAACGTCCCTGCTCCCGCGAGGACGGGTCGTCCCAGGTGCCGCCGTTCAGATTCGCGTCCTGCGGCAGCCCGAGCATCTGCCATGGATTCACTGACTGGTAATTGGCACTGGTGATCCCGCTGAACGTGGCGCGTTCCAGAGTGCCCTGGTACCGCAGATTCACCATCGGGTTCGTGAGCGGGAGTCCGACGATCCACGTCTGTGCCATCGATCCAAGAATGGCCAGGGCCGCATTCGGATCAAAGTCGTTGCGGGAGCGAATGAACCCATCCGTGCTGACCACGCCGGCGGCGACTGGGACCCGGCTCCCGCTTGCATCGACATACGGCCGGTTCGTCGCCCACGTCAGGCCCCCGGACACGAAGTTGACCGTCGGCTTTCCCGCGGCGAGCCAGCGCAGCACGTTGCCGTTGAACCCCCACATCAAACTCGAAGCGTTGGTGTGCAGACTGTAATTCTCGTGGTTGACCGTGATCGTCGTGCGGGCAAACGGCTTGGCGGTAAGACCCAAGGTGATCCGCTTCTGATCCTTCCCCTCATAATCGCGGAATTCGCGATGCTCATCGTGCAGGACGTTGAAGCGCATGGCCAGCTTGTCCCTGATCAGCGGTTGATTGTGATCCAACGCGCCGCGCCGCGACTTCCAGCGATCGACCTGGACCTCGACCGTGGTTTTTCGCCGCTGGACTTGAGCCCGCTTGGTCGTGGTGACCGCCGTGCCTTGCGGATTACCGACCCCGATCAAGAGTGCATTGGGTCCCAGCGCCAGCGTGACACGTTCGAGATTATAGACGTCAGTTGCTTCGAGTGCTGGGAAGAAATCGTGCGAAATCGACTGATTGCCGGCGTTCGAATTGAAACCACGGATCGAGTAGGACTGCCCGGTGCCAAAGCGCAATTGCGTGCCGCTGGCGCGATTGGCGTCGGTATTATCGCCTTCAGTCGAATCCACGCTGGCGGTGTACAGCAGGGCCTGCTCGAACGAATTCACCCCCAGGTCCTGCAGGAACTCAGGCGTGAGCACAGTGAGTGACGCGCCAACGTCGCGCAGGTTGGTGCGCATGCGGGTGCCAGCAAGGGTCTCGGTGGCGGCGTAGCCGCTATCCTTGTCGGTGGACACGGTGAAGGGCGAGAGGGTGATGGTCTCGGAAGCGGAGGCGGCGGGGCGAACGCTGGCGCCACTTGGCGCGTTCGGGCGGCTGCTGGTGGCGACCGCCCGTTGGACGTTTGCGTCGCGGGAGACGGTTAACGCGCCGGTCTTTTCGTTGGCGGTGACGACCAGCCCGGTATCGGCGAGCAATCGCGCCATCGCCTCGGTCGGGGTGAACGCGCCCTGCACGGCGTTGGTCCGCACCTGTGCCGCGGTCTCAGTGCCAAAAACAACCGGGATGCCGGACTTCAACTCGATTCCGTTCACCGATTTGTAGGGAACCGAGCGATCCGGCTGCACCTCGGCACCTTTCGAGGAGAGAGTCACTGTGATGGACAGCAGCAGGGCGGTGAGGGTGTGATTCATGGTTCGTTATTTCTCCGCCTTCGCAGCCGTCCAATCGAGCGACTGGAGCATCGGATTACCCTTCAGGTGTATCGACTTTCCTTTTTGAATGAATTCCAGCGTGAGGGTGGAAACGTTGCTCCAGTCCGGCATGGTTTGCTTCTTGGAATCAAGGAAATCAGCGAGGCCAACGACGACCTTGGTGTCACCAGGCTTGATGAGGACGTTTGCCACGTAATCCTGCTGCGTTGCTTTGACGTTTGTGAGGAAGTGGTTCTTCGTTATACGGTATCGCACGCCATAGCTATCGGTGACGCCGTTCAGAGTCAGCCGCAGTGCGCGATCTTTGCCGGGCAGTCTCATCTCAGGGTCGCGGAACCTGTAGGTGATGAGTCCGCCTTTGGGCGAATCGCCCCAGCCACGCTCAAAGGATGGCAGGAATTCATCACTGGTGGCCAGGGTCTTCAAGTTTTCCAGTTTCCACTCGGTGGGCAGATGCACCTGCTCCCTGGAGGTGATGGTATAGGTGGAAGTTCTGCCATCGAAGGATTCGCGTTCGGTGCCGAGCGGATAGG
>Ga0114966_10005023_pt1 | contig 11260 bp, 9 predicted proteins | sample M_130207_XF_Meta_FD_87029 | JGI IMG/M metagenome (GOLD analysis project Ga0114966, IMG submission 87029) | Freshwater microbial communities from Lake Montjoie, Canada to study carbon cycling - M_130207_XF_MetaG | ecosystem: Environmental > Aquatic > Freshwater > Lake | place: Lake Montjoie...
TCATGCCGACCATCATGTGGGCCCGGTAGTTCTCGGGGTCCACCGCGAGGGCGCGGGAGCCGAGCGTGATGCTGTCGCGCCAGTGCATGAGCTGCCCGCGTGCGGCGAACGACTGTCCGGCGAGCATGAGCGCCGTCGCCACCGCGAGGGCCCGACGCGGTCGGCCGGCAGGCACCAGGTCGGCGACGAGCCAGACCGCGGCGAGCGCGAGTCCGATCGTCGGCAGGTAGGTGAACCGGTCGGCGCGAGCCTGCTCGCCGACCTGCACGAGTCCCACGACCGGAAGCAGCAGAAGCACGTACCAGAGCCAGCCGACCGCGAGGTAGGGCCGGTCCTTCCCAGACTTCAGGCATGCGCCCGTCACGGCGGCGAGCGCGAGCGCGCAGGCGATGGCGACAGCGGGGGAGACCGGGTGCAGCGGATAGAAGAACGAGAGTCCGTCGGGCCAGAGCGTCTTGGCCGGGTACCAGGCGAACGACTGGAGGGCGTTGGCGAGCCGCTGGCCGAGACCGAGCGTGCCGATGGGCATGACGGCGCCGCGACCCTCCTGCACGAGATAGGTCACGACCGCGGCCAACGCGGAGATCGCGAAGAGCGGCACCTTCTCGCGCAGCAGCCCCGCGACGGCGCCGGTCGTCCAGCGGCCGGCGCCCACCCGTCGCAACGGCCAGAAGTCGAGCAGGAGCAGGACGAGCGGCATCGGCACGAGCATCGGCTTGGCGAGCAGGCCGGCGACGAAGGCCGCGAGGACGAGCGCATAGGCCCGCGGCGTGGGTCGGCGGACCCAGCCGACCCACGCCCCGATCATCGCGAACGCACCGAGCGAACTCAGCACGTCCTTGCGCTCCGTCACCCACGCCACCGACTCGACGCGAAGCGGGTGCAGGGCGAAGAGCGCGGCGACGACCCACGAACGCCAGGTCGCGCCGGTCATCGCCGCGAGGACGAGAAAGAGCACCGCCGCGTTCGTCGCGTGGAGCAGCAGGTTGGCCAGGTGGAATCCGCCCGACCCGGGCCCGAAAATTGCGCGGTCGAGCAGGAGCGAAAGCCAGGTGAGGGGGATGAAGTGGCCGGCATGCGGCGAGAACGAACGCCGCACGGCGGCGGGCAACGACGGCGCGTTCAGGATCGGGTTGTCGGTGACGTAGTCCGGGTCGTCGAAGTTGACCAGGCCGAAGTCGACCGCCGGGAGGTAGAGGAGCACGACCGCGCCGGCCAGGGCCAGGGCAAGCGCCAGGCGGCCGCCGCGAGTCCGTCCCGGATCGCCCCCGTCCATGGCGCGCCCGCCTAGCATGAAGCGGGCGCCGGGCGCGATCCGGCACCCGCGCGCGCACCCCGGGGCGCGCGCGGCCCGGCGCTCAGAGCGGCGTTCCCCAGTCCTCGGCGAAGCAGATCTCCTCGAGCGGTCGACGCGAAAGTTTTTGGGGAAACGGTCGCTCCGGCCAGCCGAGCGCGACCAGCGCCGCGGTCGCGATCCCCTCGGGGATGCCGAAAAGCTCCTTCACCTGAGGCTCGACCGCGCACAGGAGCGTGGTGAGCGCCGTCCCGAGTCCCTCGGCGCGCGCCGCGAGGAGGACGTTCTGGACCGCCGGGTAGACCGAGGCTCCACCGACGATCGTCAGGCGGTCGAGGTGGCGGTCGGTCGCGAGCAGGTCGGCGAGCCGCGCGCAGACCACGATCAGCGCCGGGATCTCGTCGAGATGCCGCGCCATGTGGTCGGCGTTCGCAAGCATCCGCGGCCGCGGTACGTCCGAAACATCCCTCGAGCGTTCGGCGTACTGCTCCCACAGAGGCAGGTACAGTTCCTTCAAGCGGCGGCGTCGCGCGGCATCCCGCACCACCAGGAAGCGAACTCCCTGGCGATTGCCGCCGGTCGGCGCCCAGCGCGCGCCGTCGAGGACGCGACGCAGCACGTCGTCGGGAACCGGATCCGGGCGATAGTAGCGACAGGTGGGCGTGGTGTGCAGGACGTCGAGGAATTCCATGCTCCACCCTACGACGCCACGGGGGCGCCTGTCACACTCCCGGGCGGGCGATCCGCCGCGCCCGGGAGTGGGTGCGCTCAGCGCGGCTGCTGCTGACTCAGGCAGTGAAAGGCGCCGAGCCCCCAGACGAGGTCGGTCGCGCGAATACCGGTCACGCGACGCCCCGGAAAGGCGTCGGTAAGGACCGACAGCGCGCGCGTGTCGTTCGGGTCGTCGAAGACCGGCACCAGGACCGCCGCGTTGCCGACGTAGAAGTTCGCGTAACTCGCCGGCATGCGCTGGTCCTGCTCGTGGAGCGGCCGCGGCATCGGCAACTCTAGCACTTCGAGGCGGCGTCCGCGGGCGTCGGTCATGCCGCGCAGGCGTTCGAGGTTTTCGCGCAGCGGCCGGTGATTCTCGTCGGCCGGGTCGTCCTCGACGACGGTGACCACGCGCGCGGGTGCGACAAAGCGCGTCAGGTCGTCGACGTGCCCGTCGGTGTCGTCGCCGAGGATGCCGTCGCCGAGCCAGAGGATCTTCTCGACGCCGAGGAACTCACGCAGCCGGCGCTCGATCGCGACGCGGTCGAGATGCGGGTTGCGATTCGGGTTCAGCAGGCAGGATTCGGTCGTGAGCAGCGTGCCCTCGCCGTCGCCCTCGATCGAACCGCCCTCGAGGATCATGCCCCCTGCGAAGGCCGGCACCGCGAGCCGGCGCGCGATCTCGCGCGAGACCAACTGATCGAGGTCCCATGGCGGGTACTTGCCGCCCCAGGCGTTGTAGCCCCAGGTCGTGGCAGCGACTTCGGTGCCCTGCCCGTCCGCTCGCGCGCGCTGGACGAAGATCGGTCCGTGGTCGCGGATCCATGCGTCGTCGGTCGGGAGGACGTGCAGGCGAACCACCGACCCATCGACTCCGCCCGCGCGCAGAAGCCGTCGCACCTCCGCGCCGTGCTCCTCGGAGAGCACCAGGATCTCGACGCGCTCCCCGGGCAGGAGGGCCCGCACCATCTCGACGAAGATGCCGGGCACAGGCTCGAACTTCCCCGGCCAGGAACTCTCCTTGTGCGGCCAGGCGAGCCAGGTCGCGTCGTGCGGCTCCCACTCGGCCGGCCAGCGGTAGCCGAGTTCGCGCGGCGTCGAGCCGGACTCAGCGGCCGCCATCGTCGAGCATGCGGCTGGTGATGCCCTGGTAGGCATCGATCCGCCGGTCGCGCAGGAAAGGCCAGTGCCGGCGGACCTCCTCGATCCGCCCCAGGTCGCATTCGACCACCACGACGCGCTCCTCCTCGTGCCCGGCGCGCGCGATGAGCGCCCCGGTCGGATCGGCGACGAAGGACCCGCCCCAGAACTGCAGGGTTCCCTCGCGGCCGATGCGGTTGGGCGTGGCGACGAAGACGCCGTTGGCGACCGCGTGTCCACGCTGCACGGTCTGCCATGCGTCATGCTGCCCCGCGCCGAACTCCTCCTTCTCCGAATCATGCCAGCCGATCGCCGTCGGATAGAAGAGGATTTCGGCACCGGCCAGCGCGGTCAGCCGTGCCGCCTCCGGGTACCACTGGTCCCAGCAGACGCAGACGCCGATGCGGCCGAAGCGGGTCTGGAACGAGCGAAAGCCGAGGTCTCCCGGCGTGAAGAAGAACTTCTCGTAATAGAGCGGATCGTCGGGGATGTGCATCTTGCGGTAGATGCCGAGCAGCTTCCCGTCCGCATCGAGCACGCAGGCGGTGTTGTGGTAGAGGCCCGGTGCGCGGCGCTCGAAGAGAGAGCCCACCACGACGACCCCGTGGCGCGCCGCCGCCGCCGACAACACCTCCGTGCTCGGACCCGGAATCGATTCGGCGAGGTCGAAGAAGGCGTGCTCCTCGGCCTGGCAGAAGTAGCGCGAGCGGAAGAGTTCGGGCAGGCAGACGATCTGCGCGCCGGCGGCGGCCGCTTCCCCGATCGCGGCGATCGCCCGGTCCACGTTCGCGCGCACCTCCTCGTCGCAGTGCATCTGGACGAGGCCGATCTTCACCTTCTTCGCCGGGCTGCTTCGGTCCATGGTGCGGGGGGTATAGCGGCCCGCGGGTTGCCGCGACAACGGGTGCGGGGAGCCGGGACGCGGGGTCAGGCGGGTCGATGCGCGCGGGGGCGGAGACGGTGGTCGAGGGGGCGGGCGCCGCGACCGATCGCCGGCGCGACGCGGATCGCTTCCCAGGTCCAGGCCTTCGCATCGCCGATCGCCTCGCGGAGGTCGCGACCCGAGGCGAGGCCCGCCACGATCGCGGCGGACAGGCTGCAACCGCCGCCGTGCAACGCACCCACGTCGAGGCGCTCGGCCGTGAATTCATGGAAGCCGTCGCCGTCGAGCAGCAGGTCCGTGGCCGGGCCGGCGGCGTGGCCACCCTTCACGAGAACGGCCGCGACACCGAGATCGCGGATCGCGCGGGCCGCCTCGCGGACCGATGCGGGTCCCTCGACCGGACGACCGGCGAGCGCGGCCGCCTCGGGCAGGTTCGGCGTCGCGAGGGCGGCGAGCGGCAGCAGGCGCGAGCGGATCGCCAGGATCGCGTCGGGCTCGACGAGCGCGTCGCCGCTCGTCGCGATCATGACCGGGTCGACGACGAGCGTCAGTGGCGCCGGGCGTGCGGCGATCGCGGCGGCGAGTGCAGCGACGATGCCCGCGGTGCCGAGCATGCCGGTCTTCATCGCGCCCACCACAATGTCGTCGAGCACGGCGTCGATCTGGGCGCGCACGAACTCCGGGGTCAGGTGCACCACCTCGCGCACCCCCACCGTGTTCTGGGCCGTGAGACAGGTGACCACCGCGGCCCCGTAGACGTCGAACGCGGCGAAGGTCTTCAGGTCGGCCTGCAGCCCGGCTCCGCCCGAGGGGTCCGAGCCGGCGACGGTGAGCGCGACGGGCGGGTTCACGACGAGAGATCCTCCTGGCAGCGGACATAGCGCCAGGCGGGTCCGCCGGCACCCGAGCCGGCCCGCACGTCGGCCTCGACGGCGACCCACAATTCGGGATGCGCCCAGGCGATCCTGCCGAGCGAGGGCCAGACTCCCGGCTCGGGAAACGGCGGTGCAGCCTCGCGACAACGCGCGGCCAGGCTGCGCCACTCGCGCGTCGGCCAGGTCACGCCGCCGAAGGCGAGTCCGTGGGTCGTGACGAACCCGAGGACGAGCGAGCCCGCGGAGGCGATCCCGCAAAGGACGAACTCGTGGAGCCGACGCGGCTCGAAGAGCACCCAGTCCCGGGAGAGCAGGCCGGGGCGGTAGGGTGCTTCGTCTCGGCGCGCGAGCAGTCCGTCGGCACCGGCCTTGCCGGCAAAGCGGCCCTGCGACCATGCGTCCGCCACGGCACCACGGAAGGCGGCCGCCATCCGCAGCCCGTCGCGCTCGCGCAGGCCCATGCCGCGCAACTCCTCGAGTCGTCCGCGGAGGCCGCGACCGGTGTGGTCGCGACCCTCTCGACAGAGGAGATCGACGACGTCGAGGCCGACGGCGGAAACTAGGCTCGCCGCCCCCTCTTCCCCTTCGGGCGGCGCCCGCAGTACGGCATCGAGGATCGTGGTCGTGCCCCGTGCAGCCCCCCGCGGGCGGTAGGGTTCGAGGGCCGCCGCGAGTGCCGGGACGAAGGGCGCTAGGTCGTGCCCGATCCGCGAGCGCAGGCGCACCCGGTCGTCGAGCAGGACGAGACATCGCCACCCGTCGGGCCACGGGGTGAGCAGCCAGCGGTCGTCGAGCGCCGCAGGATCCCGTCCGACGACCGGCCAGGTGGGTGCGAGCCCGGTGCGCGGACGCGCCGGACGTCGCACGCCCGGCCGCACGCCCGGCCGCACGCCCCGGGCCATCAGCCCTCGATCAGCGTGCGGAGATTCTGGCCCGTTCCGAAAGCACCGAGCGTCTGGCCGTAGAAGCCGATGATCGCGAGACCGGTGTTGTCGGTGTCGGGATCGTAGGCCGCATAGGCCGGACCTTCGTCCGCGTAGGTGACGATCGTCGCCGAGCTGTTGAGCGACGAGCCGGGGAAGAGGCCGCCGATCGAGGAGAAGAGTGCCGAGGACGACATATCGAAGGTGCGCTGGGCGATCAGCCCGTCGCCCGCGTTGCCGCGCAGCTCGATGGTGGCCTTCATGAGGATGCCCCCCGGCGGCGCGTTGCCGTTCGTGATCGAGGTGACGGTGCCCGCCGCCGCCGGATTGAGCGCGATCAGGATCAACTCGCTGTCCTGGAGCGAGGCCGGGTTGAACGTCGTACCGACGAGCGAAGGCGCGGCGGCAAGGCCGCCGATCACCCCGAAGCCGGCAGCCGAACCGCCGAAGGCGGCATTCGTCGAGGTGTTCGCGATCGTCCAGGCGCCGGCGAGCCAGGGCTGGTCGTTGCCGGTGACGACGACGAAGCCGCGCTTGCCGACGAAGCTTTGGATCGGGCCGGCCTCGACCAACTGGTTGTTCAGGTAGACGCGGTTCGACACCCGGCCGATATCGACGACGTCGGTGCCGCCGGCGCTCAGGATGGCGCGCGAGACCTGCGTCAGGAGCTTGCCGCTCTCGTCGTAGAAGAACCACTGCGCCGAGATGTCGTTGTTGCCGACGTAGCTCAGGGTGAAATAACTCACCCGGCTGCCGGTCGCGTCGAAGGGCATGACGACGTTGGCGTCGGGAAAGTCGGTATTGGGCCCGATGACGTTCTGCGCGGCGGCCGCGCCCGGCAACAGGTCGAGGGCGGCGAGCAGGGCCGCGACGAGGACGGATCTACGCATTTCGCACTCCAGCCGGCCGCCCGGACCACCGGGCGGGCTTCAAGTCGACCGAACCCTCTTAACACGGGGCCGCGTCGGGGGTGATAGGAAAAAACGCCTTGGGCCGGGGTCGCGACCCGGGACGGATTGCGGGGTCCGGCCGCAATGCGTAGCGTCGGCGTGATGGATCGGTCCCGAGATCGAGGTCGCCCGTCGTCCTTCGCGGCGTGGGCGGCCGGCCTGCTCCTGCTGCTCGGACTGCTCGGCCTCGGGGCCGCGCCAGCGCAGGCCGAGCGGGGCCGCAAGCGTTTCGGCGGCGACGAGGGAAACGGCCGCATCTACGACACCGAGCGCCTGCGCTCAGCGCGCAGTCGGGCGGCCCCGGGGCGCTACATGAGCCGCCCGGACATCCCTGAGCCCGATATCGAGCGGCCCCTGCGCTCGACGGCCGCAATCCCCGACCCGACCCCGCGCATGCAGGGCGGCAGCCGCTACAAGCGGGACGGCAAGTACTTCTATGCGACGGCCGACGATCCGGTCCTCAGTCACAAGACGGGAAAGCAGCAGTACCGCAACCTGATCCCGAGCCCCGAAACTCTCGAGTCGCGCCGCAAGAGTTCCGCGGCCACCCGCTGATCCGCGCGCTCCGGCGTCGGCCACCCGCCGCCCGTGGCACCCCGCGCCTGACTGCACTCGTTGCCGCTCGCACGAGCCTCGGCTAACCAGCGGGCGATGTCCGCCCTCGCGAACAAGCGCGCGCTGATCCTCGGCGTGGCGAACGAGCGGAGCACTCACTGGGAGATCGCGCGCGCCCTCGCGGAGGGGGGTGCGCGCCTCGGCCTGACCTGGGTCGGCGAGTCGATCGAGCGCCGGGTACGCCCGCTCGCGGCCGAGATCGGCGCCGAACTCGTGCTGCCCTGCGACGTCAGCGACGACGCGCAGATCGACGCCCTGTTCGCCGAGGTCGACCGGGCCTGGGGTGGTCTCGACGTCCTCGTCCACGCGGTCGCCTACGCCGAAAGGGAGGACCTCGTCGGGCGTTTCGTCGACACGTCGCGCGCCGGATTCCACACCGCCCTCGACGTGAGCGCATACTCGCTCGTCGGACTCGCCCGGGGCGCGCTGCCGCTGTTGCGCAAGGCGGGAGGCGGCAGCATCGTCACACTCACCTTCGACGGCAGCCGGCGCGTCTTTCCGAACTACAATGTCATGGGGGTCGCCAAGGCGGCGCTCGAATCCGCCGTCCGCTATCTGGCCGCCGATCTCGGACCCGAAGGCGTCCGGGTAAACGCCGTCAGCGCCGGGCCGATCAAGACGCTCTCCGCGGCCGGCATCCGCGACTTCCGACAGATGCTTCACGTCGTCGAGGAGCGCGCCCCACTGCGTCGCAACGTCACCGCCGACGAGGTCGCTTCCCTGGTCGCCTTGCTCGCCGGAAAAGGCGGCGAGGCGATCACCGGACAAGTCCTGCACGTCGATGCGGGACTGAGTATTCTCGGCGTATGACGGTCGGCGCCTGGATCGTCCTGGTCGTCGCGGCGCTCGCGGGCGCGGCACTCGTCCGCGCGCTCGGCGACCCCTGAGCGACGCACAAGCGCCCGCAGGCCCATCGCCCGAAGCCCCACGCACCGGTCCGGGCGCGACGCGACGCGACGCGATCGGAATGCGCCGATCAGCGAGCTGCGGCCGAGGCACCCGGCTCCGCCGCGCGCAGCGGCGGCGGCGCGGCGACCGCGGCCGAGGCGGCGCCCACCTCGCGGGCGAGCGAATCGAGGGCTGCGGCCGTGCGGCGATCGGCCGCGGCGTGCACGATGGCGAGATCCGCCGGCGACACGGCGAGCGCGGGCGTCGAGCCGTCGAGTCCGATGTCCGCGACCTCCTCGCCCATGATCCGCGACAGGCCGGCTAGCGCCATGTCGTAGTCGCGCACCGTTGTGTAGTAATCGGTCGAGACCCGGGAGTAGGTCGCGAGTGCCTCGATGATCTCGCGCGGCTCGCCGATCCCGACGTCGAAGTTGGTCACCGCGAGCGTGAGGATCGCACGCGAGGACTTGCGCGCCGCCTCGGCCGCGTCGAGCGCCGTGCGGCCGTCGACCACCCGGTCGTAGGCCGTCTTCAACTCGAGCGGGAGTCCGGTCGCCGCCTGTCGGCGCTGCGCCTCGAGCAGGCCGAGTTCCGCACGGGCAGTGTCCGCGCGGGCGGCCGTCACGTGGAAGTTGAGCGGCCAACGCACCCCGAACACGCCGCCGGGCCCCTCGAGGACGTTGAAGGTGTCGTAGGCGAACGGGTTCAACTGCCGGTCGCGGCGGGGCGCGTAGCCGTACTTGAAGTTGCCGGTCATGAAGAACATCGGGTAGAAGTCCGCCTCGACCGTGCGAACCTCCTGCGCCTTCGCCGCCATCCCGGCGTCGATCTGCCGCCACGAGGGGTTGTTGATGAACAGGCGCTCCGCGTAGGCCTCGAGCGGCTCGAGGTTCGCGTTCTCGACGCGCAGCCTGCGCTCGCGCACGTCCACCCGCGATTCCGGCGGCTCGCCCATCACGCGGCGCAGGGCGAGCAGCGCGTTCTCCGAGCCGCGGCGGATCTGCGGCAGTTCCTTCGCCGACTGAGCCTGGCCGACGCGCAGGTAGAGCACGCCGAGTTCGGTCACGTCGGGATCCCCCTGGTCGCGGCGGCGCCGGGCGGTCTCGAGGGCGGTCGTGAACGCATCGTTCACCTCCTCGACGACGCCCTGCACCGAGCGGGCGAAGATCACGTTGTAGTAAAGGCTCTTCACCTGCTGGGCGACCTCCGCGGCGACCCCCTGGCCCGCCGCGATCTGCGCCTCGACGGCGTGCGTCGCCGCCTCGATGCCCGCCGTGATCTTGCCCCAGGTGAAGAGCGGTTGAACCAGGTTCACCTCGACCTTGTTGAAGGGGCCGTAGGCATGGGTGTCGACCGTGTCCTTGGGGTCGAGTACGGTTCCCTCCGCGCGGCGCGCAAGCCCGAAGTAGTCGACGGCTTCCGCCTCCGGCAGGAAGCGGGAGACTTCGGCCTGGTGGAGTTTCGCCTGGCTCACCGCGACCCGGCTGCGTGCGACCTCGACCTCGGGGGCAAAGGCGAGGGCGCGGCGCACGCACTCGCCGAGCCCGAGACGCTCGAGCGGCGCCCGGCCCCGCCCGCCGTCGGCGCGCTGCCCGGGCGACGGCGCTTCGTCGCCCGCGGACGCGACGCGGCGAGCATCCTCGGTCGAACTGGACCGGGGATCGATGCGCCCGGCGCTCGCCGCCACTGCCTTCGCCGGATCCCCGGGGCCGGACCAGGCCGCCATCGCAGCGGCACCCGGCGAGGGAACCGGGCCCGGCGCGGAGCGATGGGCCGTTCGCGCCCCGACCGGGGCGGCACCCGCGAGCAGCAGGACGAGTGCTGCAGCGAGGCCGCGGAGACGAAGCTGCGCACCCGACGCGGGGCGACGGCCGAGCCAACGCCCCGCCCCACCCCCGTTCCCCTGCCCGGTCCGGCCGGGACCGCGACGAGCCCGCATTTCTCCCAGGCGCCCCCCTCCGCTCAGCGCGCGCTGTGCCTCGTTCGGAACAGCCAGAGACCGAGCAGCAGCGCTCCGAATCCATACAACAAGAGGGCCGAAACCGGAACGGCCATGGCCTCGAGCCCCCGGTCGCGCAAGACCAGGTCGTTCATGCCGTGCATCGCCCAGGTCGTGTAGGCGACCGGCGAGACGTCGCGCAGCCACTGCGGTTCAATCGACTTCGGCCACCAGAGTCCCCCCATGGCCGAGAGAAACATGACGAAGGCGAGGCTCAACGGCTGCGTCTGCTCACGCGTCCGCGCCAATCCCGCCACCACGAGACCGACCGCGACCGTGGCGAAGACCACGGCGCTGGCCAGCAGCAGGAAGGCGAGCTTCGAGGATCCGAGCGACACGCCGAACATCCAGTGGCCCCACGCGAAAAGGGCGATCATCTGCAGGAGGCCGAGGACGAAACGCGCCCCGAGCTTGCCGAGCAGGATCCAGGTGAAGCCGACCGGGGCGACGAGCAGGTGGGGCAGCGTTCCCCACTCGCGCTCGTCGTGCAGCGACATCGAGGTCCCGAAGATCACCGCGAGCAGCATGAACATGATCGAGAACCCCGGCACGTTCTGCTCGAAGTTGGTGACCTCCTTGCGATTTCCCGTCAGGTTCGACTCGCGCAGCGAGATCCGTTCCTCGTCGAGCGGATCGGCGAGCGCCGCGGCGTCCTTGTCCATGAGAAGGAGAAGGACCTTCACCTGGTTCAGGTCGACGGCCTGCGCCGGGTCGGTGAGCAGTTCGAGCGGCGTCGTCTTGCCCTGGAGATAGCGCTTGCTCAGCCCCTCGGGAAATACGATCGCCGCGGGTGCCCTGTTCTGGTCGCGCACCAGGTGCTCGGCCTCTGCGCGTCCCATCGGCTGCACGTCGGCGTACTCGCCGAGCAGCTTGATGAAGGTGTTCGCGACCGGGCCCTGGTCGTCGTTCACGACGGGGACGAGAAGCTTCGAGCCCCCGTCACTCTGGAAGAGGGCCGTCGCGATGATCGAGATGACCAGGA
>Ga0114966_10005025_pt1 | contig 11259 bp, 10 predicted proteins | sample M_130207_XF_Meta_FD_87029 | JGI IMG/M metagenome (GOLD analysis project Ga0114966, IMG submission 87029) | Freshwater microbial communities from Lake Montjoie, Canada to study carbon cycling - M_130207_XF_MetaG | ecosystem: Environmental > Aquatic > Freshwater > Lake | place: Lake Montjoie...
AACCAGACCCTGCAGCACCAGTGCCGACAGGTCGATCGGGTGGATGCCACTGAGGGCGCCCTTCTCAGGCTTTCCGACTCCGACTGGCGAGCGGACGGCACCGACGATGACGGCGTCACGACTGGTCATGGTTCCTCCTAGGTGAGTGGTGATTCATTCGGTCGATCGGTCGATTCTGATCAGGGCCTTGCCGAGATTGTTGCCGTTGAGCAGCCGCTCGATGGCCTCCGGAGCGCTTGGAACTCCGATGGTGACGTCCTCACGGAGGACGAGTTGGCCCGCGCTACTCCAAGTGTGGAGCCGCGCCAGAAGAGCGGGCACATCGCCCTCGTAGTGGCTCTGCAGGAAGCCCTGAATGCTCAACTGGCGGTCGAGGATCATTCGCTCCCATCGCGGCCCGGTTCCGGGTCGCTTGCTGTCGATGGAGATCGTTCCGCAGATGGTGATGCGTCCGTGCTCGTTCATCAGAGGGACCACGGCGTCGAGGGTGTGGCCACCCACATTATCGAAGAACACGTCGATTCCCTCGGGGGCGGCGAGCGCGATGTCGGCAGCGAGGTCTGTCGAGGCCCGATAGTCGATTGCTGCGTCAAAGCCGTAGACGTCAAGGCACAGGGCTACTTTCTCAGGGCCGCCAGCGACGCCAATCGTGCGACAGCCGAGGAGCTTCGCTATCTGCCCTGCCTGCGATCCAACCGCCCCCGCGGCCGACGACACGAGCACGGTGTCGCCGGGCTTCACGCGCGCAATCTCGGTGAGCCCGATCAGGGCGCTGAGGCCGATGTGGCCCACCGACCCGAGGGTCACCGACAACTGAGTCGGGACCGGTGACGGCCTCATGCGCACGTCTGATCCGTCGGAGAGGTGCCACTCCTGCAGGCCGAAGGGGCCCACCACGCAGTCGCCGATCGCGTAGTCGGGATGAGCTGACTCGGCGACCAAGCCCACGGCGTAGGCACGCATGACCGAGCCGAGCGGGGCGGCGACTCCGCGCCCCGGCGTGGCAGACGACCACGTGCGCATCGCGGGGTCGAGGGAGAGACACTCGATGCGAATGAGAAAGGTGCCAGACGAGAGGGCAGGCACCGCCACCGCATCGACTTCGAAGACGCCCGCCGTCGACCGACCATCGAGGTACGCGCGAAGCAGCAGCCGATGGTTGGTCAGAGGTGTCACGGGCGTGGTCATGGCTAGCTCAGATCGAGATACCGCCGTCGACGGGCAGTACGACACCTGTGATGTAGCCGGCCTCCTCGGACGCCAAAAACCCCACGGCGTCGCAGATCTCGGAGGGATGTGCGAAGCGGGCCAGGGGAATCTGCGCAGCGAGCTCGGCGAGCTTGTCCTGGGGGATGGTGGCCACCATGCGCGTCTCGGCATTGGGCGAGATGGCATTCACCGTGATGCCGAAGCGAGCGAGCTCCTTGGCTGCGGTCTTAGTGAAGCCGATGATGCCGGCCTTCGCGGTGGCGTAGTTGGCCTGGCCGGTGTTGCCGCGCAGCCCGGTGTACGAGGTGACGTTAACGACGCGTCCGTACCCCTTCTCGCGAAAGTGCGGAACGCAGGCTCGGGTGAACTTGAAGGTGCCGCCCGCGTGCACGCGCAGCACGGCCTCCCAGTCGTCGTCGCTCATCTTCCACAGCACCCCGTCACGCAGGATGCCAGCGTTGTTGATGAGAATGTCGACCTGCCCGAAGGCCTCGACCACCGCGGCGACCACGCGCGTGACATCAGCGGTGTCGCCGACGTCGGCCTGCAGACACAGGGCGCCCGTGGGGCCGGCCTCAGCCTCGAGCACGTCAGCGTCGAAGTCGACGGCGACTGTGTTCGCTTCGGCTGCGGCGAAGAATCGGGTGAGCTCGAGCCCAATTCCCCGCGCGGCGCCCGTGATGATGACCGTCCGACCAGCGAACGAATAGGTCAGGTTTCCCACGGAGTCTCCTCAGGTTGGTCGAAGATCCGGGCTCAGTATGTGCTCGCTCACACCCGGACAAAGGTCTGTGTGCAAAGCCCGTTCAGGGACTAAACTAACACCCGTTAGTTAGCGGGACCATCAGAGCCCGGATCTGATCGTCTCACCACCACATGAGCCGGCCGTCGGAACCAGAGGAGAGCGTCGTGGAGTTCGCATTCAGCCAGAAGGTCATCGACCTGCAGCAGCAGGTGACCGAGTTTCTCGAGAACGACATCATCCCTGCGGAGCCGGTCTACAAGGCGCAGTACAAGGAGATCGCCGAGTGGGAGACCCCTCCGATCATCGAGGAGCTGAAGGTCAAGGCGCGCGAGCGTGGACTCTGGAACCTCTTCCTCCCGAGCGTGGGCGGAGCAGGACTCACCAACATGGAGTACTCGCCCCTGGCCGAGATCTCCGGGCGCAGCCCGTGGATTCTGCCTGAGGCAATGAACTGCTCAGCGCCTGACACCGGCAACATGGAGGTGCTCGCGCACTTCGCCACCCCCGACGTGAGAGAGAGGTGGCTCACGCCACTTCTCGCCGGCGAGATTCGCTCGGTGTACTCGATGACTGAGCCGGCCGTGGCCAGCTCCGATGCCAACAACATCGCCACCGAGATCATTGAGGAGGGCGACGGATTCCGCGTTCGCGGCCGCAAGTGGTGGTCGAGTGGTGCCATGAGCCCGCGCGCCAAGATCGCCATCGTGATGGGCTGCTCGGCGCCCGACGGCGAGCGACACCAGCGCCACACCATGGTCGCGGTTCCGTTCGACACCCCCGGAATCACCATTGAGCGCTCCACGAGCGTCTTTGGCTACAGCGACAGCGGCCACGGCGGCCACGCGGTGATCTCGTACGACTGCTGGGTTCCGCGCGATCACCTGCTCGGCGAGTTGCACCGTGGATTCGCGATCGGCCAAGCGCGCCTGGGCCCCGGCCGCATCCACCACGCAATGCGCCTCATTGGCATGGCCGAGCGCGCCTTCGACATCATGTGCGAGCGGGCGAAGTCCCGCGTGGCGTTCGGCAAGCCCGTGTCCGATCAGGGCGTGGTGCAAGACTGGATCGCCGAGTCGCGCATCCGAATCGAGCAGACGCGCCTTCTCGTGCTCAAGACGGCCTGGCTGATGGACACCGTGGGCAACCGCGGTGCCGCGATCGAGATCTCCGCCATCAAGGTGGCCGCTCCTGCCATGGCTACGTGGGTCATCGACCGCGCGATTCAGACCTGTGGTGGCGGTGGCGTGAGCCAGGACTTCCCGCTCGCCGAGCTCTACGCCCAGGCGCGCATGCTGCAGCTCGCCGACGGTCCCGACGAGGTGCACAAGATGACCATCGCGCGTCGCGAGTTGCGTCGCTACGCCTAGGGTGACCAGCCAGACCATGGCCACCGCCGACGAGATCAGACAGGTGGCTCTCGCACAGTTCGCCCAGAACGGCTATGAGGCGACCAGCATGCGAGAAATCGCCGGCGGTGTGGGCATCAAGGCCGCAAGCCTCTACAACCATTTCGGCTCGAAAGAGGCGATCCTGTGGGACCTGACGTGCACCGCCCTGACGTCACTCACCCAGGCGCGCGACGAGGCGCTCGCGGAACTGCCGGCCGAGGCGTCGGCCCGCGAGCGCCTGTCGGTTTTCATCCGCACCCACGTGAGATTCCACGCGGAGAATTCGCACCAGGCCATGCTGGTCAACAGCCAGATGACGGCGCTGTCTGCTTCGCACTTCCAGCAGGCCGTGGAATTGCGCGACACGTACCAGTCGGAGATGCAGATCATTCTGCGAGCGGGAAAGCGGTCGGGGGAGTTCTCGTACCTCGACCTCGACCTCACCTCGTACGCGATTTTGCAGATGGGCATCGCGGTGTCGATGTGGTACCGACCCGAGGGACGCCTGCGCGTGGGGCAAGTGTGTGACGTGTACGCCGAACTCGCCGAAAGGCTCGTGTGCGCCCGAGATCCGGGTTTCGACTAGCTGGCCGATGGCGCTCCTACGACGCGCCTGCGACGGCGTGCCGCACGGCGAGCAGTTGAACGGGCAGCACCGGCTTGGCGACGATGGTGGAGACGCCGGCTTCGATGGCCGCGGCCACACCCTCGGCGGTCGAGAGCAGCGAGCCCCGGGCCACCGCTGCCCCGCGCAGGGCCGTGATGAGTTGCTCGCGTGTGGGGGCCGCAGACTCGGTGCCGACACCCAGCCCGAGGCGATCGAGGTCGAGCACCTGCGCGTCGGGCGGAACCGACTCGACCACCGTGAGCGGTGAGCGCTCCGCCACCCAGGCGGCAAAGCGAGACAGGTGTGGGTCGTCATCAACCCGAGTTTCGAGCAGCGGCATCTGCCCCTCGTACACGTGCCCGCTCGCGCCATCGACGGTGAGTAGCCGGCCCGCCAGGCTCTCGGCCACACCATCACCTACGCCGACCACACTGGGGCGCCCGAGCGCCCGGGTCACCACGGCTGCGTGTGAGGTTGAGCCGCCGAGGTCTGTCACCACCGCGACGGCCGCGATCATGCCGTGGACGTCGTTGGGGCTTGTCGTAGGGCGAACGAGCACAATCGACTCTCCCTCGGCCGCCCGCCGCTCGGCCTCGTCAGGGTCGACTACACCGATTCCGGAGGCAACCCCCGGACACGCGGGCTCGCCGCTTGCCACCCGGTGCTGGTCGATGTGCTGAGGGTCAAGCCGGGGCATCATGACGCTGCGAATCTGCTCGGGGGTAACCCGGGTGACGGCTTCGTCAATGCCGATGACGCCTTCGTCGACGAGGTCGACCGCGATGCGCACGGCAGCCTGGGGCGAGCGCTTGGCCGAGCGCGTCTGCAGAAGGAAGAGCTGACCCCGTTCCAGGGTGAATTCAATGTCCTGAACCTCGCCGTGCTCGCGCTCAAGGGTGGAGGCCCACTCCATCAACTCGTGATGAACCGCCGGCATCGCGTTCTGCAGAGTGATCATGTCCTGTACAGCGTGGGTACCTCCGACGACGTCGTCACCCTGCCCTCCGGGCAGCCATTCTCCGTAGGGAGCGCGATCTCCGCTGAGTGGGTTGCGGCTGAACAGCACTCCGGTTCCGGACTCCTCGCCCAGATTGCCGAAGACCATCATCTGAATGGTCACTGCCGTGCCGCCCGCGTCGGCAATTCCCCAGTGCCGCCGGTATGCCTTGGCTCGGGAGGAATCCCATGAGTCGAATACGGCTGAGATTGCTCCGCGCAACTGGTCGAGGGGCGCGCGTGGAACATCGCTGCCGGTGTCGGCGAGCACCAGGGCGCGCATGGCCTCGGCCGAGACACCGGCCGAGTAACTGTCGAGGTCGGCCTTCAGCACGATGTCGCCGAACTGGTGCAGGAAACGTGCGTGGGTGTCGCTGGCGTACGCAGGATCACCGGTGAGTGCGGCGAGCGCCAGCTCAATCTCATCGGTGATGCCGAGGTTGAGGACGGTGTCCATCATTCCAGGCATGCTGACCGCGGCACCCGAGCGAACTGACACCAGCAGTGGCGCCGCAGGGTCGCCGAAACGGCGTCCGGAACGCTGCTCGAGGTTGGCCACCCCGGCCTGCACGGCGTCCCACACCTCATCGTCGAGCGAGCGGCCCGCGTCGAGATAGGAACGACATTCGCTCACGGGGAGCACGAAGGCAGGAGGCACCCGAAGGCCGAGACTCATCATCCGAGCGACGCTCCACGCCTTGCCACCGATGAGTTCGCGAGAGGGCAGAACGGTACCGTCGAGGATGACCACCCGTGCCTCTGTCAACGTGACTCCCGTGTTCGTCATGGACTGTGATGTGGTGCCGGCTGCTCGCAACTACTCCTGGCGCATACGGCTACTCCTGACGTGTGCGGCCCAGCATGCGCAGTAGGTCTTCGTGCAGTTCGAACCACACCGTGTGGTAGCTGTCGATGCGGACTCCGCTGACGTAGTCGGTCTCGCCTGCTAGCACGCGGTCGTAGGCGCTCGCGAGCCGCTCGAGGTAGCGCGTGAGGCGAGACTCGGCCTCGGCGCATCGGCCCACCACCCGCTCGGCCTTCTCGTGCAGCGCACCGAGGCGGTCGATGATCCCGTGGTCGTAGTCGGCGTCGCTGTGGTCGTTCACGACACTGCCGCCTGCGGTAGGCACCGTCTGCCAGTCGGTGAACAGCGCCAGCAGGTCGGTGTTGACGCGCTCGAAGCGCTCGTAGGCCTCGGTGAGCTGTCCGTTGGCGCGGGCATCGGCGTAGAGAACCGGATACTGCTCGGCCAGCCAGGCCTGTCCGGCCGGCGTGCACATGAAGGTGCCGCGCGCACCGATCATGCGGCCCGCCTCAGTGGCCCGGTCGAAGGCGTCGCTCACTGACTGCTCATCGGTCCCGAGCAGGTCAGCCACGGTCGGCGGTCCGCCCGCCTTACGCACGGCCAGACCGTGCACCGCGAGGAAGTCGAGATCACTGCTGGTCATGGGAACTCCTTCAGAGGGGATGACAGGACCCTACTGCCGATCAAAGATCGGATCAATGCCGCGTTCCGTTGAGGCGGTTCTCATCGGGGAACGTGCGTCATCGGAGTACAGTCTCCGATTAGTCGGATGTCTGGGCGGCCACGAGGGCTGCCAACTCCTCAAGTGAGGCAACCATATGGAGGGGTGAGGCAGGGTGCAGTTCGTCGGCGCTATGAAGTCCGTGGGTGATGGCCACGGCAGTGACTCCCGCGGCCAGGCCCGCGCGAACGTCGACGGGGCCGTCACCCACGAACCAAACGTGCTCAGGTTCAACGCCCAAGGTTGCGAGCGCCGCGAGAACGCCTTCCGGATGGGGCTTGGCGTGGGTGACGTCGTCGCCGGTGACCATCACGTCGAGCAGCGTATCGAGACCGGTGATTTCGGCGTCGCGGTTGAAGCGAAGCTGAGTCTTCGACGTCACCACTCCCGTGCGAATCCCGCGAGCGCGAAGGGCCTCGAGCAGTTCCGTGGCGTGGTCGAAGGCCCGCACATGCACCGCCGCGAGCTCGAGGTAGGCGTCGGTGAAGGACTGGTCCATTGCGGCCAACACCGCGGGGTCATCGCTCAGCAGCGGAAAGCTATCGGCTCCTCGCATGGCCAAGAACTTTCTCCGGTCGGCCTCCTCGACCGGGAAGCGGTAGCCGAGCACCTGCTCGCTCATGCGATGCCAGCAGGTAATCAAGATGGCACCGGAATCAATCAGAGTCCCATCCCAGTCAAACAGCACCGCCTTCACGTTCTGTGCACCATCAAGTTCCGATTCGACGCTCACGCTTCACACACCCTTCCATTGCACTGTCCTGAGAGGTAGCAATCATGTCTGTAGCTCTTCCCGCCGTTCGCATTGAGGTGCTGGCCGACAGGTGGTCGCGTTCCACGGCGACCAATGTCGTCACGGTGCTCGGTGCCACAACGCTCACCGCGCTCTGCGCTCAGATCGCAATCCCGATTCCTGGATCGCCCGTGCCCGTCACAGGTCAGACGTTCGCGGTGCTGCTCACAGCCGCTGCACTCGGTCCGGTGCGAGGAGCTCTTGCTCAGGTGCTCTATCTGGCCCTGGCCCTCCTCGGCGTGCCGGTGCTGGCCGACGCGAAGTCCGGGGTCTCGGTGGTGACGGGAGCCACTGCCGGCTACCTCGTCGGATTCGTCGTCGCGGCTGCAGCGGTGGGCTGGCTGGCGCGTCAGGGCTGGAGTCGTAAGCCCCTGCAGGTGGCCCTCTCGTACCTTGCCGGAAGCGCGATCATTTACGTGCTGGGTGTGAGTTGGTTGGCCTACGCGACCGGTAACACTCTTGGATGGGCTGTCACTTATGGGCTCACCCCCTTCCTTGTTGGCGATCTGGTCAAGGCTCTCGTCGCGGCCGGACTGCTGCCACTCGCGTGGCGTGCGGGCGCCCAGATGAGGGGCGGCGACACGCAGGTGTAGCTGCACACCAACACGAAGGGGCGGGGAGTTCGACTCCCCGCCCCTTCGCTGTTGCTGGGTGTGACTAGCCGAGCGGCTCCTCGCCGCGGGCCCGACGGATGGCGTCGATGTCGGCCCGGTTGAGTCCAGCGCCCTTACCCGCGAGCGCGGGAGAGTTGGCCTGGGTCGCCCGGTAGAGCGCGTCGGCCTCTGGACGGTCGTAGTTGTTCTTGATCCACGTGTCGTCGTAGTACTTCGAACCGGCCGCCACCGCGCCCGAGGTGAACTCGCGCGCGGCCGCGTTGGCCTCGTCCTGCGTGAGCTTTCCGCGCGTGGTGGTGTAAAGACCCGTCTTCTTGGGCAGCGACGTACTTCCGCCGCGGATCGGGCCAACGCTCGAGGTCCACTCGTCGCCCTGGAGCACCGAGTAAGGAATAAGCGACCACATGTCGCTGTCGGCGTTCGACCACTTGCTCATGGTGTACGGGTTGTTCTTCTGGGAGGCCAGTGAGATGTACCCCACGAGCTCGGCGATGGAGTTGTTGCCGTACTCGTCGTTCATGATCGGCTTGAGCCGCTGAGTGCGGTCCTCCACCGTGAACCAGTCATCTTGGTCGTACACGCCCGCGAAGTGAGCGAGGTCCTTGGCGACGGCGTAGTACACCAGCAGTCCGGCGTCGATCATCTGGTCGCGCGACCAGCCGGAGATCACCTTCCAGAGCTCGGCGGTGGTCTTGCTCATCTCCTCGCGGCTGTGGTCGAGGAAGTCGGACATCGTGCTGGCATTGTCCATGGCCACCGGGAGATAGCCGTCGGACAGGTAGTCCGACGTGTAGAGGCCGACGGCGATCATGTTGTCGTGGTCGTACGACGGCGTGGCCTCGAACGAGCCCCAGTCGTCGACGATGCCGAAGTGCGTGTCCTTCATAATGACCGGCAGCGTGATGTTGTTGTGCTCGATGCCTGCGGCCACACCGTCGAGCCAGGGGTAGTCACCCTCGGCGAGGTCGACGAAGTCGCGCACCAGCATCTCGTTGTTGCCGACCTTGTAGGGGCCGCTGTTGTGAATGCCTAGGCGGCACTCGCAGTTCTTGAGGAACGCGTACTGCGAGGCGGTAGCAAGGTACTTAACCACCGAGGTGTGCAACTTGTCGCCTGGCTTGCAGCCGAGAGCATCGGCCTCGAAGACCTGGATACGACGCTCGGGCAGCAGGATGCCCTTGTTGTTGTTGTCGCTGTTGAGGACGTAGCCGTTCTCGCGGTGGATGCCGAGGTTAATGCGGCGCGCGAAGTCGAGAACGAACGCGAGGTCGTCGAGGCCGTCAGTTGGCCTGAGCATGCCCATGTCGATGAGGAACTGGCGGCCGCCCAAGTAGAACTGCTGGATGATGCCCATTGCGATCACGTTGACGTAGCTGGAGACCTCGCGAGCGCGGTCGCCAATCTCCTCGGCCGGCATGGCCGCGTCGATCTTGCGCAAAATCTCGGGGTAGCGGTACCAGCAGTTGTAGTACGACAGTGCGATGTATGGGTTCACCGGGAAGAGCTTGGACTCCTGCACGGTGCGGGTCGTGCACTGCCAGTAGAAGATGTCGCTGGACTTGCGAATCCATGCGTTGTCCTCGAGGAGGCGTGCGTAGCTGTAGTTCGATGCCATCGGTTCTCTACCTCCTGAAGTCAGTTCTTGAAGATGCGTACGCGGGCAGCGTCATCGCGCTCCGCATAGGCGTCGGCGGCGGGCTTGGAGTACTCGACGGTGATTGAGTCACCCTCGACGAGTCCGTCGAGTTCGGCAGCCATGATGCACGGGATGCCGTACTCGCGCGTGAGGATGCCGAGGTGCGACCGAATCGTTCCACCCATGCATACGACGCCCGTGAAGCTCTCGAGGATCGGGGCGGTCAGAGTGCCTCCCGAGTCGTCGATGATTGCGATCGTTCCCTCAGGCACACCATTCATCAGCATGTCCATCACGACGTCGATGGTGCCCACGTAGCGGGCCGTTCCGGTGATGTCGGTGGCCTGGAACACGTTGTCGCCATTGCCCACGATGAGGCGGCCCTGATCGTCGGTGGCCTGGTTACCCGAGTTGCCAACGCCAACCTGCGGCTTGTACTTGTCGGGCTCCTCGATGATCGAGATCTGCGCCGACATGTCGAACCGGTAGCCGGTGGCAAGCAGGTCGGCCTCGATCTTCTCGAAGTCGGCACGGGTGAGCTCGAGCGACGGGTCGCCCACCGCCTCTTCCCAGGTCTTGCCCGAGGCCGCGAGCCTCTCGGCCACGAGCTTGCGAATGGCGGAGTGGTAGGTCTCCACCACCGGGGTCATCGCCTGGCTGCCCCACTTGTCGGTCAGCACGCGCGGTTCACTCATGGATCCTCCTGTCGGTTGATGCAGACATCGGAGGTATAGCATCCATCCTTCGCGGGTGTCTGCGCAATGGTTTGGTAGACAGCAGACTGATCGCCCCATGAGGAATGGCTCACATCGGATGTTTGGCCCGTGCGTCAGCCCTCTTCGGCGATGGCCTCGGGTGCGTCTGTGTCATGGGGAGAGAGCGCGCCCAGTGCGATGGCGGAGATGATCAGCGCGCCACCGAGAAGCTGGCCGGCCAGTACTGGTTGGCCGAGCACGAGCGCCGAACCACTGACCGCCACCACCGTCTGCAGGCTGAGCAACACGGCCGTGCGAGGTGGCCCTAGGGCAGCGAGTGCCACGTACATGCCGGCGGTGCCGAGCCCCGTCAGAGCTCCGGAGATAAGAAGCAGCCACGCGGCACGGCCGCTAATGTCGTGAATTTGTCCCTGCGCGACGGCCACGGTCAGCGTCGAGGCTGCCACTCCGAACGACACCCAGGCCGACACCGACAGGGCAGGGCTGAGGGGGAGCAGTCGCTTGTTGATGAGAAGAAAAACGGTCACGAAGCAGGCGGACCCGAGGGCAAGGGCGATCCCGATTGGGTCAATGCCCACCTGTCTGCCGCTGACAACGACGAGCGCTGCGCCGACCGCCGACATCAGGGCCGCGGCGCCGGCGTACCAACTCCACCGACGCAGGCCTAGCGCCAGCGAGGCGATGAGGATGAGCGCGGGATACGTGTAGAACAGCAGCGAGACGGTTGCCACGGTTCCGTGCTGCAACGCTTGGTAGAAAAGCACTGCCTGCATCCCGTACAGGAGAGCCCCCAGCAGGAACGCCCTGAGGCGCTCGCCGCGCACGGGGGCCACGGGCCGTCGCAGCCCAGCAAGAATCACGAGGCACACCAGGCCACCGATCAGGTAGCGGAGTCCGACCGCTGCCTCGGTGGCGATACCCTCCTCAATCAGCACCCTCTGCATCACCACCACGGTCCCAAACATCATCACGGTGGCGAGGCCCACGATCAGTCCGCGCGAGGTTGACGTCATATCGAGAGGATCGCAC
>Ga0114966_10005026_pt1 | contig 11259 bp, 11 predicted proteins | sample M_130207_XF_Meta_FD_87029 | JGI IMG/M metagenome (GOLD analysis project Ga0114966, IMG submission 87029) | Freshwater microbial communities from Lake Montjoie, Canada to study carbon cycling - M_130207_XF_MetaG | ecosystem: Environmental > Aquatic > Freshwater > Lake | place: Lake Montjoie...
ATCTCTAAATAAAAAAGGATTAATAAATCAGGCATTTTTTATTGAAAAACCTAAAACTACTGATGGAGAACAAGGTGGTGATAAAGGTGAAATGATTAGCATTAGAACTTTTAATAATACAGATCCTTTATATTTAGCATTTGACAATAAAATAACTAAAGCATATCATGATATGCCTCAAGTACAAGCACATAATAATATGACATTTTTTGTTAAAGAAATTAAATATAAAATTATAGTAAAATTAATAACATTATATGATGGTAGTTTAAAATCAATGGGTGGAAATATTATTGGTGTTTTAGAATCAAATAATACTGACGGCACTTCATACATAGTTATACCTACAAATAAAATTAGTGGTAATTTTAATATATTTAAAAATCAATTTATGTTGCAAAATAAAGATACAGAAGCTTATGTTATTTCTGATGATGCTACAGGGTTTATTTATGATAGAGATATTATGCCAACATCGAATGGTATTTTTAATTTAGAAGCATCTAATGGTTATTATAAAATTTTAAATATAAAAAATCAAAATTTAATATTATATAATAAAAATTTAATTAAATTTGTAGAAAGCAATTCTATTAAATCAAATGAAAATTTATTTAAGATAGATATTCAGTATGAATTAATATAATTTATTATTTGTTATTTATCTAGATAAATAATAATAAATAATAATAAATAATAATAAATAATAATAAATAATAATAAATAATAATTATAAATTTGAGTAAAATGTCTAGTAATAGTCTTCCTACAATAAATATAAATCTTGATAATGATGGTATAGTAGAAATTATTGATATCTTACCAAAACATACTAACAAAACTAAACTTAATCCTATAAAAATAGATGACTCTAAAAAAATTATAAATAATTTTACATCAAATATTTTTAGAAATATTATAAATAATCTTAGGTTACCCTATTATTTAATTGCAAATTTAAAAGAGAAATTATATACACATAATTTTACTCCAGAAACAGAATGTTTTACTAATATAGAAGAGGAGGGAAAAACATCAATATATACAGGAAGTGAATCACTTAAAAATCAGAATATTGAAACTTATAAAACTATTGATACTTTTTTTTCTGATGATACATGTGAAGTTTGTGTTTTTTTTGTAAAAAATGGTTTTGATTCTAAAATTAAATCAGTTGGTAATAAATTTAAAAAAGGTATGAGACGTTTTGCAAATGTTCTATCATCATTTATGCCTATACCCAAAATCCCTGAAGGGCATCAAACACTATTCATTATTGATAAAAAAATAAAATCAATGATATACTTAGATACAACAGGCATACATTCAAAAACATCAGAATATGTTAAATTTAATGATGATATTTTTTATAATATTTTAGCAGATGGAAGAAGTAACTTAAAGCTAAAAAAAAATAAAAACAATAATAACAATAATAATAATGCTGATTTTGTTATGGTAAATAATACTAAATATAATAATACTTATCTAGATTATATAGCTATATTAAAAACTTATGATTTTATAGATATAGAAACTGAAAACATAATTCAATCAGGATTATTTGATGTATATTGTCAATCATATTCATTATATTCAGCATTATTATATTGTTTAAATAGAAACTTATTAACAATATCTAATAAAACTGTAATAAATAAAGTAAATGCAAATGAGTATGTTGATGTAGGTTCATATTATCACAATGAATATAATGAAAAGTTATTAAATAGATTATTTAGTAATGAGATACTTAATAAAAATAAAGTTGAATTATTTTTACAATATTTTTATGATCATATTTATAATAATGAAAAAACTGTATTTAATATCTGCCCTGATACAGTAATTAAAACGTATCATACTAATAATGCTACAGGTGGTCCTACTGCTAATAATGATTTTACTCTTATTGGTGGTAAAAACACACACAAATACAAAAACTGCAAAAATACAAAAACACAAAATCATAAAAACATAAAACACACAAATACAAAAACACAAACACAGAAAAACACAAAAACAGAAAAACACAAAAACACAAAAACACAAAACACAAATAATTAAACTTAAAAATTAATTTTATTATAAATCATATCTAGAATATATTATTATAATGTTATCTTCTAAATTAAAAAATATTATTTATCCAAAACCTACTCCAGATATAAATAATTATACCAATAATATTAATAATACCAACAATATTGATCATACTTACGCATTAAAATATCTAAATGGTGGTATTAGTGGTATGGTTGGAATCTTACTTAGTCACCCCGTTGATACTATTAAAACACACATACAAACAGGTCATAAATTAAATACTTTTAAACCATCATTTACAAATTTATATAAAGGTATAAGTGCTCCACTAATAGGTGTCGGTATTGAAAAAGCGATTGTATTTGGAACCTATAATTATATACATTCTAAAACAGATAATATACCTTTATCAGGAGCAATATCTGGGTTAATGGCAAGTCTTGTTGTTACACCTTATGAAAGAATAAAAATATTGAAGCAAAATTCACAAGTCATTGCTTTTAGAGATTTAAATATTAGATTTTTATATAAAGGTTTTACTCCTACATTTTTCAGGGAGATGCCAGGGTTTGCTATCTATTTTACAACTTATGAATACTTAAAAAAGAAAACTTTTACAGATCATGATAAGAAGATTGATTATACTAGGTCATTTATATATGGTGGAATAGCTGGTGTTACTAGTTGGATTTTTATATACCCTCAAGATAAAATTAAAACCATTTTACAATCACAATTACACTCTGGAATAGAAAAAACTAGTAGTAATACTATTAAAAGTATAATTAATACTATTTATAAAAATGGAGGTATTAAACATTTTTATAGCGGGTTTGGATGGGCTGCAGCAAGGGCAGTTTTACTACATAGTGGCACTTTTTGCATGATGGAATATCTAAGTAATAAATAATACCTAATATTGTTTCTAGATACTATTTTAATTATAAGTTTTATTTACATTTTATTTTTTATTTTAATTTATAATATAAAAATAACTACTTATTATTATTTAGTATTTATAAAAAATAATTATACTATCTAGAATACTAAGTATCCAGAATAATATTAGTATATAAATAATTATTTAATAAAATGTCATTATTAACTATAAAACTTTTTACTAAAGAATTAAATATTGTGGTAGCATATACTTTTGGTAAGCAAGGTATTGGTAAAGATGGTAAGCTACCTTGGAATATTCCAGAAGATATGACACATTTTAAACATATAACTAAACCAAAGGAGAATGATAATACTACTTTTAGTATAGTCATTATGGGAAGAAAAACATGGGATAGTATTCCAGAACAATTTAAACCTTTACAAAATCGTTATAATGTTATCTTATCCAATGATGATAATTATAGACTAGAACAAAATACTCTACATGATTTTGGTAAAATTTTGAAAACTGAAGAAAATAAATCTAAAAATACAGGGGTATTTTTTACTACGTGGGATAATTTTATTAATAAAGATTATATTAATATAGAAAATATAATAAATAATGATAATGTTAATTTTGTATATCATAGTGTTACATATACAAATAGTTTTAATTATTATGTTATAGGTGGAGAGCAAATCTATAAGAAAGCATTAGAAAGCAATTTAAATATAACTCTCTATACAACTGAAATATATCCTGTTGATAAGAGAGAAATAGAATGTGATTCATTTTTTCCTACTCTATTAAATTTAAATAATACAACTAATACTATTACTAATACTAATACTAATAGTATTACTACAATTACAAATGTATCACCTTTTCAAATATCTAAAACTAAAGATATAAATAATAATAATTATGTATATCGTTTTATAACTTACTATATCCAGAATAATAATACTAATAATAATAATAATACTATTTTTCCTTTTAAAAGTAGTGAAGATGATTATTTAAATTTAATGAGAAATATATTATATTCTGGAACAAGTAATGATGATAGAACTGGTGTAGGTACTCTAAGTCTTTTTGGATCTATGTTAAAATATGATTTACGCGATACATTCCCCTTATGTACTACCAAGCGGATGTTTTTTAGAGCTATATTCGAAGAACTAATCTTTTATTTAAGTGGAAAAACAGATAATAAAATATTACAAGCTAAAGGTATTCATGTATGGGATGGTAATACTTCCCGTGAATTTCTTGATAAAAGAGGGCTATCACATTACGAAGAAGGGGACATGGGACAAACATATGGGTTTAATTATAGACACTTTGGCGGAGATTATAAAGGCTGTAATATTGATTATGGACTAGGAACAGATACACATGTTGGGTATGACCAAGTGGCTAATATAATACATCTTATTAAGAATGAACCCTCAAGTAGGCGTATTATTATTGATTTATGGGATTGTTCAACGATTGATAAAGCTGCATTACCAAGTTGTCTTTGTAAATATCAATTTAATGTTAATACTAGTAAGAAAGAATTAAACTTAGCAATTTATTTGCGTAGTAGTGATTTTTTCTTAGCAAATAATTGGAATAGTACATGTGGAGCTTTATTTGTTCATCTATTATGTAATATGGAAGGTATAGATTTAACACCAGGTGATCTGACAGTATTTATTGCAGATGCTCATCTTTATAAATCACATATTGAACAAGTAAAATTAAACTTAGAAAGACAACCCTTACCCTTTCCTAAATTATTAATAAAATTAACAAATGGTGAAAAGAAACAAAATATATTAGATTTTAAATTTGAAGATTTAGATTTAATAGGATATAAATCATATCCTAATATTAAAGCAGAAATGGCAATCTAAAACTAAAACTAAAACTAAAATAATTATTTATTTATTTAATTATTTAATTATTTATTTTGTTATGTTTAATTTAAATTTTATTTTTATTTTTTATCTTTGTAAAATATAATATTTATAATAAATAAAATAATTGTAAAATATAATATATCTATAATTAATAATTAATTAAAACATAAAAAAAATGAGTTGGAATAGATTACGTAGTGATACTTGTAGTTATAAAAATGAGTTGGCGCAATCTGTAGGGTCTCTTGGTTGGATATTAGACCCCTCTAGATTTGAAAATAATTCAAAGTGTCGTATTGCTCATGGTATTGTTGGTGGTAATGATGTTAGTATTATTAAAGGTAATATGGTTGATTTAGAAAGCGACCTTAAAGGTGTTACCAGATTATCAAGCAAATGTCCAACATTACAATATATGAATCCTTGTCCTAATGGTTCAATGAATTCTTGCCAGCCACGTGAAGTTGTTATTCGTGGTAATCCAAGTAATATGGGACGTGTTGTTGATACACAACCTTTACATCTAAGAGAATGTCAAATGTTTAGATATACACCAATACCTATCCCGGCATCAATTAGAATGCCTAAATGCTAAATAAAATATACTATAAAATATACTATAAAATATACTATAAAATATTATATTTTATTTTTAAAACATATTTTAATTGTTTATATTTTTTAATATTTTTCTAATATAATTTCTAATATAACAATAGTTATAATATATACATACATACATACATACATATTTTCAAATGGATGATTTTATTACTAGTAAAGCACTATCATATGCTAATGACAAAATTGCAACTGATACAATACCCAATGAAGCAATGGCTAAAAATCCAATGAATACTACACCAATGAATACTACACCAATGAATACTACACCAATGAATACTAAACAAATAAATAATAAACCAATGGCTAATACACCAATGGATAATAAACAAATGAATAATAAACTTAAACCTACAAAACCTAGTACAAATATACAAGTTATTATTGATAAGATTAAAAATTTACCTATACCTAATGATGATAAAGTTATATTAATGAATCAATTTAAACAAAATATAATTAACCCTTCATTAAATGAAGATAGTAACTTAGCACATATTCAAAATAAATATTTACATACTAATCCAAATCAAATGTTTGATACTAATTATTTTAATCCACAACCACATCAATCATTTATGCAACAGCCACAATCACAACCACCATATATGCCACAATCACAACTACAAGGACAACAAAGTATGTATCAAGGTCAAGGTGAAGTTATGACAACAGCACATTTTGAGATTTTGAAAAATAAAATAGATTCATTACAATATGAATTAATTGATTTATTAAGACATGTTAAAGATTATACTCAAAGATATATGAATTCTATAAGGCAACAAGATCTTGATAAAATTGATGAATATATTAATGGATTATTTGAAGTTGATAAAGCAGTAAAGGAAACTAAAGCACAAGTTGCAGAAGTTGCTGCTTTACCTGCAGAAGAACCAGTAAAAGAAGAAAGTGTTATTGCAAGAGCATCTAATGGAATTAAAAATGCGATGGGTAGTATAGGAGCAAGTGTATCTGGTATAACAGATTTAGTATCATCTACAGCAAATATGGCAAATGGTTATTTATCTAAACCAATTATATCAAGTTCAAAAGATAAAGATGTTAAACCAAATTCAAAAACTAATGAAAAAAATAATACTACTGTAAAAACAAATACAAATAAAAATGTTGTTTCAATAGATGACTATATAAATGATAAAAATAAAGTAGAAAATAATACTACCAAATCAAATTTAGTGAAAGACAATGATGAAGAAGCAGATGAGCCTGAAGCTGAAAAAGATGAAAAAGAGAATGATGATGAGACTGAAGCTGAACCTGAAGCTGAAAAAGAGAATGATGAAGAAGCGGATGAGCCTGAAGCTGAATCTGAAAAAGAGAATGATGATGAGACTGAAGCTGAACCTGTAAAAGACAATGATGAGACTGAAGCTGAATCTGTAAAAGACAATGATGATGAGACTGAAGCTGAACCTGTAAAAGACAATGATAAAGAAGCAGATGAAACTGAACCTGAAGCTGAACCTGAAGCTAAACCTGAAGCTAAACCTGAAGCTGAACCTGAAGCTGAACCTGAAAAAGATACTAGTGATGAACCTAAAAGCGATAAAGCAAATGAAGCTGAGAAAAATACTAATACTACAAAAAAAGAACCAATATTAGATGATGCATTAAAAGAATTAAATAAAAAAATAAATAAAGATGAAGCTAAGAAAATAATAAAAGATACAATAAATACAGATAAACAAAGCGGTGGTGGAAGTTATAAAACACTTAAAAATAATATTGAAGTACTTAAATTAAAATTAACAAAAAAAAAATTACAACAAGAATTATATAAGAATAAAAGTAAAAATAAAAGGAAACATACACAACATAAATTTAAAAAACATAGTGTTAAAAAACATACTAAAAATAAAAATACAAATAATAAAAATACAAATAATACAAATAATAAAAATAATAAAAATAAATAGTTAAAATAATTATAAAAATAATATGTTAATATAATAATAATAAAGTATTATATAATATAATTTTATAAAAATGAGTTTTAATAGAAATAAATATGATATGTGTAGTTATAAATACCAATTAGCAGAAAGTGCTGGTACTGGTATATATCAACTTACACGTCCCAATAATGTATGTGAGCCTTGCCTACCAAATGATCCTCGTATTGTAGCCCAAACACAAGGTGTAAGTATAAGTAAAAATACATCTTTAATTGATATTGATAGTGAAATGATTGGTATTACACGTAATCTTTCAGATTGTCCCGAAAGACAATATATGCCTAATCAAAATTCAAGTTTTCAATGTGGTGCTCAAACCGGTAATGTGCGTAATGGATGTAGAAATACTGATAAACTGTGTATAGATAATACACAAGTTCTTAATTTTGGTGATTGTTTCACTCCTACTGAAGATACTCGTCTTTCTAACCCTCCTTCAACATTACGTGGTACAGGTTGGAATAGATGGCAATGGTTACCTGCTGACCCTCAAGATCGAGTTACAGAACCTTTTGATTTTCAAATAAATACTAAAATACTTAGCAAAGATAATCATCGTCCATGCTTACCTCGTCCAATAGGCCAACAATTAGTCTATCCTAAACCTAATAATGCTCCTATATGTGAAACTATTGTTCCTGTATGTCATGTTCCAACTATGCCTCCAAGTATTAGCTGGCAACGTGAAGATATTATTGCCCAGTACTAATTACACCAATATTGTTTTTCTGATATTTCAGATATATTTATATATTTATCACATATTATAGCTGATAATATTACATTATTAGGAATATTTACTACATTATTATAATATTCTGGTTTAATACACCAATGATGAGGCAGTATATGAGTATCAGTATTAGAATATTGTATTTTATGACCTATACCTCCTTGAAAACAATAAGGTTGTATAGACTCAATCCATTCTTTATATATATGTTCAGGTTCTTTTTTTTCAATAGTTACAAATTGTTTTACTATACTATTTTTAATATTTTTAAATGATTCATTTCTAATGTCATCTTCTAACCAAGATGATTTATCAATAATAATTGTTAAAGTTTCTATTTGATTATGTATGGGTTTAAATAAGTCAATAGAATTATACCAATCTTTAAATTTTGGATATCCATATTTTGTAAAATAATAAGATAATGGTTTAGGTATAAAATATTTCATTTTCATATTAATATTTATAAATTATTAATTTTTTATAGTTAAATCATAATATACTATTTTTATATTCAAATAAAATGTAAGTAATAGCTAATAAGTAATATACAAAAACTAAAAATAAAATGATTTTTAAATCTCATTATAAACATTATAAACACTATAAACCTTATGATACTACTTTTATTATAACAATTAAATGTATTATTTTAGGTACAATAGGTTTAATATTAGGAATTATAATTAATAATATAGTTATATATGTATCAAATAGTCTAGATATAAAAAATAGATTTCTACAAAATATACTACAAATAATATTATGTGCTATATTAATAGCAATTTTACATACATCTAGTAGATTAGTAGGTTGGGTATTACGTAATACAATACCTGGTTTTTTCTTTCTTACATTATTATTTAATGTTCAGTTTAAACTTATAGATAATCTACAAAATACATATTTAATAAAAAATAATACAGATATTAAAAAAAAATAAAAAATAGAAAAATTTCTAATTTTTTATGATGTAAGTGTTCTTATATCAATTTCAATAATTTTATCTTCATAAGGGGTCATTAATAAAAAATATATAATATTTTCATTATTGGTTTCTTTACATTTATTAATCTCATTAATAAATTCATCAGATAATAATTTTAATGCTATAAATGAAACATCAATTTTATTTGTAGTATCAAAATCATTAAAATTTATAAGTAATATGCCTTCACCTTCATTTTCTTCATTACCTTTAGTATGTTTTAGATAAATACTAACTAAATTTTGTTTATTATTAGTAATAAATTGAATAGTCATTTCACGATATTTAAGTATATCTACTTCACTCATTTTATACTTATATTAGAGTATATTAGCTTATATTAGCTTATATTAGCTTATCTTATAATCTAAAAGTATATTATTCTAATATAATAATTTAATTTTTATATTTTTATTTATTTTTTTTTTTATTAAAAATTTTATTATTTTTTTATTTTTTTTTTCTTTATATATTAATAAAACCATCATTATTATCACTATTATTATTACTATTATCATTACTATTATCATTACTAATAACTATAGTATTTGCATTATTGATACTTGTTTTTATATTATTATTTAATATTTTATTATTTTGTATTTTATTATTGTATTTTTTTTTATATTGCCTTTCTTTTGTAAAATTTAAATTATTTTGGTTTTCAATTATTACTTCATTATTAATTATAGATTTATCTATTATTTTCAATATAGGATTTTCAATAAGTTTATCCATAGGTTTTTCTATAAGTTTTTCCATAGGTTTATCAATACATTTTTCCATAGGTTTTTCTATTTGTATATCTAATGGTTTATCTAATGGTTTATCTAATGGTTTATCTAATGATGTTTTAAAAACTAATTTTGATAATGGTTTAGAATTTAATTTTAATGCATAATTTGTATTATATGGTTTTGTTTGTTGTGTCGCTTGTGGTGCTTGTGGTGCTTGTTGTGTCTGTGTGGGTTGTGTTGGTTGTGTTGGTTGTGTTAGTTGTGTTGCTTGTGGTGCTTGTTGTGTCTGTGTTAGTTGTGTTGATTGTGTTAGTTGTGTTGGTTGTGTTAGTTGTATTGCTTTCACTATTTTTAATTGTTCTACTTCTAAATTTTTCTCATATTTTTTTATTATATCTTGTATATCAAGTATTTTAAACTTAATTTTATTAGATATAGTATTAATATTATAAATTTGTTTTAATATGTCATTTAATAAATTTTTATCTTCTTCTGATAATATATTAAAAATAGTAGTATTTAAAGTTTCTAATATACCAAATAGCATATAAATCCGACTATTTAAATCATCCATATTAGTTGGCATCCAATCAATCATATTATATAACATATTTAAACACGATTTAATTTTTTTACATAATAGTTCTTCTGAAAAATAAAGATTTTTATTTAGTTTATCATTTTTTTGTATTAAATATAAATTTCCAATAATATTTCCAATATTATAATATTGTGTTATATCTTTAATATAGGATACATAATTATATTCATTTAATGCTATATTTTTATCAAATAGTATAAATGTTGATGAAATATAATTATCAATTAATTTATATAAATATTTACCAATATCATTTCCAAATCCATTTAAAAAATATAAATAATCTTTAATTAAATTTTCATCATTTAAACATTTTTTTATAACAGATTCAAATACATAATTAGTATATTCAGGTAATTGTCTAAAATTATCTTGTGTTAATGATTCTGTGATTTCTTTAACGATTGACATATAATTAGATTCTGTGATTTTATTCATACTTCTATTAATTAAATTAATATTATCATCATTATTAATTACTTTTGACAATAATTTAGGATTTTTCTTTTCTCTCCAATTAATAATGGATTGTCTTGTTGAATGTTGTATTTCACTATCAATAGCATTTACAATATCTTTTAAATAGGTTGATAAAATATTAATAAATTGATATGAATCTTTATTAATAACATTACCACAAATATCAAATAATTTTTTACGAGTATCATAAAATGTTTCTATTTTTAAAGACATCTTCAAAAATAGTATTCAATACAAACTATATAATAATTATTTTATAATAGTAAAATTAATTATTA
>Ga0114966_10005027_pt1 | contig 11258 bp, 5 predicted proteins | sample M_130207_XF_Meta_FD_87029 | JGI IMG/M metagenome (GOLD analysis project Ga0114966, IMG submission 87029) | Freshwater microbial communities from Lake Montjoie, Canada to study carbon cycling - M_130207_XF_MetaG | ecosystem: Environmental > Aquatic > Freshwater > Lake | place: Lake Montjoie...
CGAGGCCTGCGCTGCCGGCCTGGCCCCAATAGGCCCAATAGCCATGGGCCGCGGCAGGTACGACTGAGCATCGCGGCCGATCCGTCCGGCCAGGTCGGCCGGCATCAACAGGAGTTGGCCGCCGGCGCGGCGGAGCAGCGCCAGTTCGACCGCCGCCGCGGCGAACTCCAAGTCGTTCGCGGCCGTTCCGGGTGCCGATTCCCAAAGAGTGTCGTCGTGTTTGTTGTCGAAGCCGCTCATGGCATGGTCCTTTCGGCGGTCGCTCGTCCGTGACCGGCTCCTCCGCAGGCAGCCCGTCGGCGAGCGGCCAGCGTGCGTCGCAGGCTTTCAAGTCCGCGGCGAATGTGCGACTTGACCGTACCCAGAGGGAGGCCCGTCCGTACGGCGATCGCCGGATGCGAGAGGCCGTCGTAGATCGAAAGCCGAAGCACCCGCTGTTCTTCGGGCTTGAGTTGCTCCAGATGCTCGTCGGCAATGCTGGCCTCTTCGCCCAGTTCCAGACGGTGGCCCACCTGCTCGCCGCCTGCGACACCAACCACATCCGCTGCGATCGTGTCGTCAATCGAAGCCGTCTTCGGCAGCCCCGCCCGCTGACGGATCCTGTCGATGACGCGTCGCCTGGCGATCATCGCCACGAAGGTAATCTCCTCGGCCACCAGCGGGTCGAACCGGTCGGCCGACCTCCACAAATCGACAAATACATCCTGCACGACATCCTCGGCATCCTCTAGGCTCGCTAGTCGACGCCGCGCGAGCGTCCAGATCAGTCCGCCATACCGGGAGATGCACTCCGGCACGGCCGAATGGTCTCCGTTGGCGATCCTCATGAGTAGTGAGCCTTCCAAGATGAGCCTCTGCGTGTCAGGTTTCGTGCGGCCGCCGCTGGCAAGGGCTGTTCCGCCAGCAGCAAAACAGAGGATGCATTGTAACCTGTGGGGCGTTCGCGTGTCGGCCGGGGGGTAGGCATATGCCCGCCTCCCCGGCCGCTCGCTGACCTGCGGGCCATCGACTACGTGCCCGTGTGGGGCAGGATCACCGCGTCGATGACGTGGATCACGCCGTTGCTGGTCTCGATGTCGGTCTTCACGACCTTGGCGTTGTCGATCATCACAGTGCCGTCCGCGACCTTCACCTTGGCCTTGGAACCCTGAACCGTCGGAGCCTCGGTGAGCTTGACGACGTCGGCCGCCATCACCTTGCCCGGGACCACGTGGTAGGTGAGCACGGCGACGAGCTTCTCTTTGTTCTCCGGCTTGAGCAGCGACTCAACCGTGCCCGCGGGGAGCTTGGCGAAGGCCTCGTCGGTGGGGGCAAAGACCGTGAACGGACCGGCGCCTTTGAGGGTCTCGACCAGCCCGGCGGCCTGCACCGCAGCCACGAGCGTCTTGAAACTGCCGGCACCGACGGCCGTATCGACGATGTCCTTGCGGTCGGCGTTGAACGCCACTGTCTGCACATGGGTCTGTGCCTGGGCCTTGGCTTGGGCCATGGCTTGGGCTTTCTGCGCGGCGGCCACTGGGCACTCGTCGGCGACGGCCGACGCTACCATGGGCAGGACGAGGGCGGCCGCGAGGGCGAGACGGAACGATGAACAACGCATGAGGATTCCCTTTGAGGAGAGGTGAACGCGAGTCAGTCGACGCCACGCGGCCCCGACTACGAGGGATTCGTTGCCGCCACGCGACCAGATGCAAAAAATCTTCCGATCCCAGCGGAATATTTTCTCGACGCATGTCGCGTCATTCTGTCGTTGTACCCCCGGAACTCTTCCCGACCAATGTGATGAGTTTTTCCACGCCGGCCTGCAGGCCTTTCAGGTCGCTGGCGGTAATAGCCAACGATTGCGGCACGGGCTTCTCTTTCACCAGCGGCACCGGGGCGGGCTTGGGAGCGGCAGGATCCTCGGGCGCCGCCGGGTCGGCGGGCCAGCTTCCGGGCGTCCAGTCCTTGGTGTAGGGCCGGGTCAGTTGGATGATCGACCGCCCCGAACCGGGGAAGCTGTTGCTGACCATGACGGGCAGCCGCAACGTGTGCCCGCCCATGCCGCTGTGGACGCCGTATTGCGCGATCGAGCCGCTGGTGTCGCGGTTGCCGAGGACAATATCGGCCTCTTCGAGCTTGAGGAACTGCCGGCCCGCGTCCCAAAGAGGTTGTTGGCTGCTGACGATCCGCGGGCTGTTGCGGCTGATGCGAACGGGTTTGCCGAGGGCCTTGCCGAGTGCCTCGGCGAGCCGCTCGGCCGCCGGCAGGTGATCCGGCGCTTCGGCGGAGAGAATCAGTTCCTTGCCGACACGATGGCGGAGGAAATCGAGGATCGCCGCCTCGTCGAGCGTGATTGGGTCGACCCCGCCGGCTTCGACGGTCGCCAGTTTCCGCGTGTCGGCGCGGAGCTGCTCGTCAGTCCAACCGCCACGGGTGCGGGTGCCCTCGTAGCGGTTGACGATGCCATCGGCGCTGACGGCCAGCATCCGGGCGCACGATGGCTCGATCATCGTCACCACGCTCGTCACTTTTCGATTGCCCAGTGGCGTGATCTCAAAGGGCACTGGGCAGCCCAGCGACAGATCGTAGACCGCCTTGATGTCCGAGCGGGCCAGTTCCAGCCACACCTGTTTGCTGCTCGACTCGAACTCTGCCGCCCCGGGATCGAAACCGTACGAGCCCTCGCGGTTGAAGACCGTCACGTAAGTGGTCGGATTGTCGGCGGCCCTGCGTACAATGGTCTCGACCGACCGCGGGGGGCCGTCCGAGCGGCCGAAGCTCGCGGGCGGGGCCGCGCTGTCGGCCTGACGGGCAGTCGTCCAGAGCCAGTCGCGGTAGCATGGCATGGCGCGCGGCCAATGACGGCTGGGCCAGCTCGAATCCAGTGCCGCGCTCCGGGCGGCGACTTCCGCCACGATGGCGGCCTCCTTCAGCAGTCCCAGCTTTGGAAGCTGAAGTTCCAGCCAGTTGCACAACCCCTGCTGCATCCGCGATCCGTGGGGCAAATTGGGCCAATTGTTGCCATAGTGCTGGTGGTAGACATCGCTCAGGAAACTCTCCCGGCCGACGGGGTAGCCGATGACCATCGCCTTGCCCTGGCCGAAACTGTTGAGAATGACCGCCGGCTGACCGGTGGTAAACGACTCGATCACCTCGGCGCCATGTCGGGGGGCGAACGTGCAGTACACCGTTCGCAGAAAATCGGTCTTGCTCAAAGCACGGTTGCCGTTGGGTCCCCAAACCGATCTGGAGGAGTCGATCACCGGAGAGGTCATCGGCGTGTTGGCCACCATCGTCGGCGACAGGAACTCGACGAAGTCGGCCCCAAAAACGTCGGCTAACTGGCCGCTCTGCTTGAGTTCCATGTCGTCGCCCGCGATGGCCGGAGCGCTCGTGGCGAGGACGCTGCCGCCGGCGTTGACGAACTGCCGGATTTTCTCCGCCACATCCGCGGGCAAGGCCTGCACGGAGGGCATCACCAGCAGTTTGTAGCGGGAGAGACCGCCCTCGAGTATCTGCCGCTCGGTGATCATGTCCTGGCTGAGGTTCATCGAATCGAGCAGGCGGTTCCAGCCCACGCAATCGATCTTGTTGTAGTTGGCGGGGCCGATTCCGAATCCGTATGTGCCCCCGGCCCAATCTTTGAAGAATGCCTGGTATTTGGCCGAAGTGACCGACCACAGCATCGCCACCTGCGCCGCCGGATGCGTGGCCAACATTTCGGGAGCCATGCCGGCCGCCCGTTCCTGGAACCGCCGCCAGCCCAGCAACGCCGTCCACGGGAACCGGTAGTCGGGGTAAAGAATCAGGTCGCCCCAGGTGCCGCCCCGCACCTCCGGCAGCGAGTACATCCCCAGGGTCTCGTGCACGTAGCCGCTGAAAGCGTACTGGGAATAGGCATCGCCCGAGCCCGAGTGCGTGACCGCCACGCTGTAGCCCGCCGGCGAGAAGCAGCGTCGAAGGTTGTCCCAAATGTTCTCCTGGCTGAACCCGCCCGGCAACACGCCCAGTTCGCGGCAGAGCCGCTCGCTGTCGCGTCCCGCAAGCGAGTCGTTCGTCTCGCCGTCGTCGGACGTGCTGATGCTGATCGGCAGCGCCGCGTCGGCCTCGCGAACGGCCTGCACCTGCGGTCGCATGTAATCGATGTATTCCTGCTCGCGCCAGCGGGAAAAGTCGACGAGCATCCGCCGCGTGCCGGCATCGGCGTCGCTCGGATGTGCCGGGCGAGGCATGGGGGCGTCAGCCGCATCGAAGCTGGCCCCCCACCTCTGGCGTGGATCGATGCCGGTCGTCCTGATCCACGACCGCCACCGCGTCGTCGCTTCGTCTCCGCCGTACAATGGCAGATTGCCGACCAGATCGACCATGACCACTGCCGCGCCGTGCTGACGCACCCGGGCCAGCATGGCTTGGAGGAACCTGGCGAATCCTTCCCGCACCTTGGGCTCGAACAGATTGATCGGGTGCTTCACCGGCTGCTCGTCGCGCACGCCGAAATGATGGCTATCCCCCCCGAGCCCCTGATTCTGGATGCGTCTGCCATCGGGATCGAGCAGCACGGCCCTGTTGCCCGGTTCGGCGATCATCCACTCCGGAGGACTGGCTTGGACTGAGGGAACGATCAGCCACAGCCCCAGTTTTGCCTTCGCCAGTCGTTTGCACACTTCGTCCAGCCGCGACCAGTCGTACTGGCCCGGCCGCCTTTCCACGCTGGCCCAGTCGAAGGTGTTGGCGTCCCAGGCAGCGATGAAATCCAATCCCGCTTCCTGGGCCCGGCGAACCATCATGTCGTTGGACTGGCCGATGATGTCCTGATACTCGCTGAACCGCCCGCGCGGACACACGGGCATGCCCCAGCCGAGCCGGAAGCCCTCGCCGACGGCGGCCGCTGATCCGGCTCGCGGCCCCGCGGCGGGGGCTTTGAGCGGCACCAGCTCCATTGGGGCCCGTTGCCGACCGGCCGCGTTCACCTGCTCCTTGGCGGCTGCCAGCGCCGCAGCCGTGCGATCGTAATAGTCCAGCGTTCGCGCGGCCGCCTGCGGCAGGCAGGAGCGGAACAGCGCCAATTCCTGGGCGAGATTGGGATGCTGATCGGCTGTCGCGTACGACAGGAGCGAGATGCTCGTCACGTCCATGGCATGCAGGTATTCCAGCAGCCACTGTCCCTCGACGAGCATGTCCTCCGCGCGCGCCTCGGGCATCTCGAGGCCAAACCCGCGCCCGTAGAGGTACACCGTCTTCAGGTCCTGCGCCTGCCGCAGCCCGCGCATGGCCAGCGCCCGCACGTGGTCGAATTCCGCGAGGGTCGCGTTGACGTCGGCGATGCCCGGCGAGTTCCCGGCGGATGAATATCTCGACGGACCGGCGATCATCGCCACCACGACCACCACGACCACCAGGACCGTGGGAAGATGGAAGCCTCGCATGGAGCGTCCTTTCATGGGAGCCGTCATTCCGTTGTCCAGTCGATCTTGTCGTAGGCGGGATAGACGATCTCTCGGCCGTCGTCGTAATGCCAGACTACATCCTTCCACGTCCAAGGGCTGACGACGACGGTCTTCGTCCGGTCGGTGTCAGCAGCATAGGCGTGGGCGACCGGCGAGTCGCCCTGTCGGGAGTTCACTTCCACCGGCTGTCCCTGGGCAAGGTCGCGGAACTCGATCCAATCGGGCGGCCCATTCGTCTCGTAGAACCGACGCGCGAACCGCTGGACAGGATCGCAACCCGGGATGACGCCCATGGCGTTGTAAAGCTGATAGAGCTTGTGCACCGGCTCGGGCTTGCGCAGGCTCAAACCGTGGATGTAGGCCATGTTCACCATCCACAAGAAGTGTTCGTCGTCGTTGCCCACGTTGCAGACGTCCGCTCCTTTCCAGCCGCAGCTGCATTCGCCGACGAGGTCGATGCCGACGTGGTGCATGCTGCGGTACATCCGCCACCAGAACGGCTGGCAAGGCACGGCGTGGTCCGTCTTTCCCATCAACATGGGGGCGTAATCCACACCCTGGAGACCGCCGAAGCCACCGTCGTGCAGAACCCAGCGGTAGCCGATCGCCGCGCTGGTTTTTACCGCCGGCCACATGATGCGGTCCCACCATTCCGTGGCCAGGCTCATCGGGACCCATTGGTAATGGGTTTGGTAGGGCCACCCGCCGGTGGTGAGTCGTCGGATCCACTGTGGATTCTTGCGACACGCCTCGATGCCCTGCCGGGCGAGAATCTCCGGCCCGTCCGGGTAATCCGTCGCCTGCCCGATCACGGTGGTGTGGATGTGCTCGCCGAGAGCCGACGTGACGCTCGACTTCACCACGTCCGGGCGGAACCAAAATCCCGGCCGGTATCCCTGCGCCAACAGTGAGCGGCACATGGCTGCCAGGGCGGGATTGCAGTCGTGGTCGAGGCTCAGGCGATAAGCGTCGTCGACGATTTCCGGGGACGACTGCCAGGTATCCAGGAAGTTGCCGAGCATGTCGCAGCCGGTGGTGGCGTGCTGCTTGCCGAATTTCTCCGCAAAGGCGATCGGCCCCCCGGCATGCTTGATCTGCGAGTGCGGGCAAGCCATCGCCGTGCCCACGAGGCGGTCTTGCACGCCCATGCGCCGGGAGACGTCGCCATAGACCTCGAACCGGGCGTTGGAATACCGCTGCGGGAGCGGCTGGCTCGTGTCCGACGTGTAGAGATACTCGACCGTATCCACGGCAACGCGTTTGCCCGCCTCGCCGATGTCCCATGCCAGATTCGGCCAAACGCCGTCGGCACCCTTCTCGACGTAGCTGGCGGTCTTGTTGGCGCAGTGATAGTACAGGCTTCGGGCGGAGATCGTCAGGCTGCCGGCGCCCCAGTCATAGAAAATCAAGGGGCTGGCCTGAAGGCTGTCATGGTTGGGGTGGTAACCGTAGCCCTGTCGCGGCCGGAGCCCCAGATGCTGGAAGCCCACCTGCTCATTGAACTCACCAGAGTAGTCGATCACCTCGTGCGTCGGACCGCGGAAGCGGGTGTTGTAGCTGACGACGCCCTTGCGTGAGCCGGCCGGTCCAAATCCGTCGTTGAGCATCACCTGATAGCCGCGCTTGATTGAACCCGGCATCTCCACCTCGACCAGCCGCGCAAGGCCGTTATAGAGGCAGCCGTGCCGGTCACGCTGAACCGGCCACCACGTCTCCCACACGCGGACATACGTCATCGCGCGGTAGCCAAACGCGGCGATGGGAATCATGTACCGCAGCGTCACCCGATCATCCTCGATGGTCGGCTCCAGCCAGCGCGGTGCGGCATCGGGATTGTCGCGCCGGATCGGGAGCGTCATCGGGTCCGTGACATCCGGGTGCGCCGTACCCCACTGGTAGTCCTTGTAGCCGATGTTCACCACCTTCAACGGCGTCTGCGAGCCTTCCGTGATCCAGGGCTCCTGCTTGAACGGCTCGTCGGGCGGAGTGCGGCCAGTGGCGGCGGGGATCACCAGCGGCAAGCCGCGGTCGTCGAACATCCCGATATCCATCCCGTTGCCGAAGTGCCGCGGATAGAGGAGGTGGACGCCGTCGGCGGTTGTCCAGTCCACCGGGCGGAAACCGTCGTACACGAGTTCCTGTCCATCGGGAAAGACAATCCGCCACGCGTTCTGACCCAGGGGAATCTGCGAAAAATCTCCGAAGGACAGGGGGCCGCCGCCCCCCACGCGAACCACCTTGGCCTTGCCGACGGGGCGTGGAACGACCGTGGCCGTGTTGCTGGGCGGCGTCAGTCCGCCGTCGGCGAGCACCCCGACCACCCGGAATGTGTACGCGCTGCCGTTGGTGAGGGATTCCACGACACAGCACGGCTCGCGAAAAATGCCGCGCTCGTCCATGGCGCCTCTGACGCGGCCGGTCAGCTCGACAGGCTCCGGCCGGGCGGCGGCGTTGGGTTCGGTCTGGCGATCGACGCTCGCCGCCACCCGCCACCCGACGACACGCTCGTCCTCGAGTTGCAGGTTCCAGCGGAGAAAAGCCCGGCCGTCCCCGGCATCGCCACAGAGTGCCGTCGGTGGAAGAACTGGCAGCGGCGGCGGCGGCTGCTGCGAAGCCCCGGCATCGGCCGGCCGGGCCAACACATAAGGCAGCACCTCCGTGGGGTTGGCGGGGTTGGTGAAAACACGCGCCTCGAAGTTGACGGCATCCGGTTCACCCGCCACCAGAACCCCCGGCAGCCCGACCCCGGCCATCGCCGCGACCGCCACGAGCATCGCGTCCGTCTGGATAAATCTCATCGTTCGTCTCCAGTAGCCCGAATGTCCCATACGATTCCCCGCCGATGCCGTTTGCAGACGACAGATTCTTTTGGCGATCTCTCCTGACGACTTCGTCCTGATTGGCACGGGCTATTCCCGTGAACCTAGTGAATCAGGCATCCGTTGCCGCCACGCGATCGGATGCAAAACTTCTGCCGTCCCGGGGGAATGTCTTTTCAACGCCGCCGCGACCACCCCGAGGCCGGATCGTCCAGCGCGAGCCAGTCGACGTCGTGGTGTCATTTCGCGATTGGCGGCACCAGGTCGATCAGCCCGGCGGCATGGCGGCGGGCCTCGTCGGCCGCCTTCTTCGCGTCGCCGCTGCGGATGGCGGCAATGAGTTGCCGGTGGGCGTCGGCGGTCTCCTGCCTGGTGTGTTTCGTCACGGCGTTGTGCCGCAGCTGCATCTGCGCCAGCCACAGTTCCACCTGGTCCCGCAGGGCCGCCCAACAGAGAAGCAGGCGGCGGTTCTTCCCCGCCCTGACGATCCCGTCGTGAAATTCGGCGTCGAGCCGCGAGACCTCGGCGAGCGTCCGGGCCGACTTGGTGGCCTCGATGTTCGCCTCGAGCGCCGTGAACGTGGCGGCGTCGGCGTGCGCGGCGGCCAGCGACGCGGCCAGCGGGTCGAGGGCCATCCGCACCAGGTAGATCTCCTGGATGTCGGTGGGCGAGAGGGTCGGCACCCGCGTGCGGCCCTGCGGATCGAACTCCACAAGGCCGCGGAGCTCCAGTTCGATGAGCGCCTCGCGGACCGGCGCGCGGCTGACGCCGAGCTTCGCCGCCAGCGAGGGCTCCGAGAGCTTCGCTCCCGCGGGAAAATCCCCCGCCACGATCGCCCGCGAAAGCTGGGCGCTCACGGAATGGGCCAGGCTGACCCGACGGACTCGACTGAGCGGCATGGTGTGAAGCGTCTCCCCACGTGCGTGTTTCATTCCGGCCGGCTCGCTGCCGGACGGCTGGAGGCAGTCCAGGAAAGACCGCCTTGGAAACGAGGATTGAAGGTACCTTGGCACCGGCATATTGTCGACAGTATGATATGTTGGTTTGGACCGTGGCTGCAGCGTCAGGTGGAGTGAACCGCATGGCCCGACAAGCAAGGCATCTTTTCCTGGCCGCGGCCGGCCTGCTCGCCGCCTCGCCGGCGGCCTGCCGCGCGGCCGAGTCGGCCGGTCTCGCCGAGTCCCACGCGGCCGCCGCGGCTCTCGTCGCCAGGTATTGCCACGAGTGCCATGCCAACGGCGTCGCCGAGGGCGATCGGGATCTGGGCGCCGTCACATCGCTCGCCGCAATGCGGCGGGACGTGCGGCTGTGGGAGCGGGTGTCCGAGGTCGTCGCCGGCCGCGAGATGCCGCCGAAGGACGCCGACCAGCCGACCGCCGCCGAGCGGGAGACGATGGCGCGCGGGCTGCAGGCCTTCCTCGCCGCCGAGGCACGCGCCCATGCCGGCGATCCGGGCCGCATCGACCTGCGGCGGCTCTCCAACGCCGAATACACCTACACGATCCGCGATCTGACCGGCGTCGACTCGCTCGATCCGGCGAAGGAATTTCCAGCCGACGCCGGTGAGGGAGGCACCAACTCCGGCTCCATGGGGGAGGCGCTCGTGGCCAAGTTTCTCGATGCGGCCAAGGGCGTCGCGGCCCATGCCGTGCCCCTGCCCGACGGGCTGCGATTCTCGCCGTCGGCCGAACGGGGCGACTGGACCGAGGAGTCGCTAACGCGGCTGCGCGACTTCTACCGCCGGTTCACCGTGCCCCGGTCGGGGTTGCCCGCGGCGGCCGTGCATGGAATCCCGGTCGACCCCGGCCACGAGGGCTTCCTCCCGGTCGAAAAATATCTCGCGGCGACGCTCGCCGCCCGACAGCAGCTGCGGGACGGCGGCACGACGATCGAGAAGGTGGCCCGCGACGGGGGCCTGAGCCCCAAGTATCTCGGCATGCTCTGGCAGGCCCTCGACGGGGGCCCATCCGCCGGGGGCCGGTCCGGCGGGGGCCCGGCCGGAGGCGCCGCATCGTCGCTCCTGCTCGATCGCCTGCGAGCGCGGTGGCAGGCGGCACGCCCGGAGGAGGCGGCCGCGTTGGCGGCGGACGTCGCGGAGTGGCAGTCGGCCCTCTGGAAATTCAACCCGGTGGGCCACATCGCCCGGCAGTACGGCCGCGAGGGCGGTCCGGCGGCGTGGACGGAGCCGGCCTCGCCGCTGGTGGCGCAAAACGCGATATTTTTTATGGTTCCGCTGCAGCACAGGGAGTTTCGGATCCCGCTCAAGCCGGCCGGCGGCGGCGACATCCGCATCCGGCTGGCCGTCGGCGACGCGGGGGACGGCCGCGAACAGGATGTCGTCGTCTGGCGGAACCCGCGGATCGTCTCGCCCGGCGCGGCCGATCTGCCGCTGCGTGACGCAGCCCGGATCGGGGCGAAGCGGGCTGAAACAGTGGCGAGCCTGACGAACCAGACGGCGGCCTGCCTGGCCGCGATCGACGAGATGTGGCGGTCCGCTGGCGCCGCGGCCGCAAGCGGGCCGATCACCGACGGGGAGCGGCTGCGGGCGGCGGCACGCAAGCACGGTGTCGATCCGCTCTCGCTTGCCGGGTGGGCGGCCTGCCTCGGGATGACCCCGCCCGCCCAGCCGCGCCCGGCCGACGCGACGCCGCCGTGCGGCGAATTGATCAGGAAAACGTTCGACGGCGGCGGGGACCGCAAGGGAATCGTGGGTTGGGCCGGCTCCAGCGCGCTTTCGGTGATCGCCAACACCACCGACAAGGAGATTCGGATCCCCGGCGCGGTCCCGCCTGGAGGGCTCGTCGTCCATCCCGCGCCCGACCGGCGGGTGATCGTCGCCTGGCGGGCGCCGGCCGGGGGACTCTACCGAGCGAACACGACCGTGACCAAGGCCCACGTGGGCTGTGGCAACGGCGTCGAGTGGAGCCTCGAACTCCGCCGCGGATCGATGCGGCAGAGCCTGGCGGAGGGCACGATCACCGACGCCGTGAAGGACCGGGCCCCGCAGGAC
>Ga0114966_10005029_pt1 | contig 11258 bp, 11 predicted proteins | sample M_130207_XF_Meta_FD_87029 | JGI IMG/M metagenome (GOLD analysis project Ga0114966, IMG submission 87029) | Freshwater microbial communities from Lake Montjoie, Canada to study carbon cycling - M_130207_XF_MetaG | ecosystem: Environmental > Aquatic > Freshwater > Lake | place: Lake Montjoie...
GCAGCCGTGGTAGCTAGGGCTATGGACAAGCCCTGTATCGTAGGCTGCCTAGGCCTCCCCATCGAATTGTCTTACTTGGAGGGTAAGAAGGTGGCGCTTTGTGGAGCCACTGGCCGGGTATGGATCGACACAGAAGTCCCCGTGCAGGATGCTACATCTGACCCAGATTTGGCATGGTTCAAGGGGATTTGTATGAACACGCTTGGTTTTGTGGAAACCACTTCAGACCTGTCCGAAATAGGTAAAGGGCCAAGGAATATTCCACTGTCCGCGTATTGGGGGCAACCTGCAAAGCTACAAGAAATACTGGAGCGAGTTGCAGAAACCAAAGCAGCCGCTTTCACCTATATGGATGTCACGCCTCCCAAGGTTATCGGGCAGGATCACCAATTGCTTGCATGTGTCGGGGAAGCCCCATACGTTGACCCAGAATGGTTCAACATGAAAGGCTACCAATTTATGATAGTTGACGGGCAGGCATTGGGGACAGGACCAACCGTGTGCGGGGGGCCTTTAATGCCCCATACTGTGGTCAATTTGGAGACGAACGGTTACATAGTAACGGAGAAGGCTAAGACCCTGGCCGACACGTTGAACCGTGCCTGTGAGGTGTCTAACGAGTTCATTACAGATGTAATCGGGGGATCGCATGCTTGGGCAGTAATTAAGGCGGCTCTAAATAGTGCCGGCTACGCGGTCAAGACGGTTCCAATGGGTGCCCCTGTGGAGTATGCTGTGTATATGGCGTTGTCCAATGCCAAAGCAGCATAAGGATTGGCAGGATGCCTCTGGTATTGTCGTTGAAGACTGGTCAGGATTTCTACGTAGGGGAGGAGCAATTCTATGTCCATAACGTAACCGCTGATACCCAATTTGTTCTACGCAGGGCAGTAAACGGTGATTTGTTCACCATTACGGATGAACGCGCTGTGGAGATAATGGCCGACGTGTTCGTTTCAGCCGGCACCAAGCCAGACGCGGTTTTAGCTCGCTTGGCTATTGAAGCCCCTCGAAGGCTAGCAATCGTTCGAGGCCGGCTGTATCGAGGGGAGAGGAATACGTAATTTATGGCCGGGTTTAGGGAGTTTGAAATTTCCCCTGCGGCCATGGAGCAGGCAGGGGCCTTGGGTATAACAGGGATTGAGCTAGCTAGACTCGCGCGGTGGAGCGCGCCAGTCACGCATGCTTGGGGTAACCGCCGCAATGGGGGCTACGTGCTCCGAGTGGAGGCGGGGGTAGTAGAAGGAGTGCACACTTTGGTAACGGTGGTATCCAGCCACCGGACAGAAGAACAACGCCTGCTGGATAAAGAACGAGTTATACAGGCTATAGCTAAACACTTTCCTGACAGTAAATAACCTTGAATGCCAAGGAGGGCATGATGCAGCAGATAAAAAAACTTCCCGGAGCTAATGGCGTTCTTGTTTTGAACAAGCGACCTTTAGCGTTTCTCCCGCAGGTGATTATGCATGGGGGTCCTTACCGGAACCGATACATGACAGACCTCGACATGATGGGGTTCTGCCTGTTGGAGGTCCCCAACAGTTTTACCCAGCAGCCGGGCACATTTAGTATGCCAATCGCTGATTTCTCGGTCCCAGCAGACATTAATCGCCTGAACGCTGCCTTACTGAGGGTATACATCGAAGCTTCAGAAGGTCGCCCGGTGTATGTGGGGTGCGCCGGGGGAATTGGCCGCACAGGATTGTTCCTGTCTCTAGTGGCGAAGATACACGGAATTGCGTTCCCAATATTGCATGTGCGTGCAGCTTACTTGGGTCACGCGGTTGAGACCAATCAGCAAGAAGCTTTCATTGACCGTTACGATATTAGGCCCGTGCGGCGTGCGTTTATGTTGTATGGCATTCGCAAGCTCATGGGATTGAGTGTCACAATACCTATTTGACCCACCCCGGCATCCAGTTAGTATAGTTCTACCACCTAACCACCCAGGAAGTCGGATATGGCCCTGACAGACCCGCAAGACACTCTTGCTTTCCACACCTCACGACCGCTGACTACTTCGCGGGACTTGAGTGCGGTCCCCACTTGGAAAGTAACCCAGGCCATATCCGCCTTTATGAAGACAGACATTCAGGCCACATGCCAACCTGATACAGAGGCCCTGGTGTTTTACGGAATGAACCACGGGGTGGCGGAGATAGCCAAGAAGTTCGACCCCTACGAGCCTTTGGCCCCCGGTGCCCGAGACTTCGTCGAACAGTATTACGACATTATGAGTGAGATGGCTGTGCGTGCGTTTTACTACCTAACCTTGATATGCACTCGTGAGAGCCGTCACGTATACAAGAACGAAAAACTGTATTCGAACGTTGCGGATACATTTGGTGTGGAGTTCAGTTCGTTCAACAAGCAAATATCGGGGTGCGGTTCCACGGACGCTTACAAAAATCTCCTGGCCAGTCACATGTTAGGAGGCCTGGGGGATTACGTGAACAGTCTGAGGCACATATTCTACAATGGTAAATTTAACGGCGGTTACGGTGGCCCTGCATGGGGTCAGGTGACCGACTGTCTATGCCGCTTCGTGTCGGGTGAATTTACAGCGGAAATGATGCTGGACACCGTATGGACGCTGTCCCACAATAACGGACCGATATTCAATAAAGGTATGCTGTATTCAAAGCATAGTTCTGAGTTACTGGAAATATTGGATATTCAGCGGTCTGGGCAGATACCTGAGGCCGTGCTATCCGGTAAGTATTCCCTGCACACTCCCAGCCACCTGAGCACGAACATGACTTTGGTGAAGACGTGGAGCAACGGAACTGTCGGGGATTACATTGACTGGTTCAAGGTGGAGGCTCTCGGCTCCAACAAAAAATACCCCATGTATAAGACTGAGCAACTCCAGAAGCACGGGGCCTCTACATGGTCTACAGACGCAGACAAGATGCAGGCTAATAAGGCAGCCTTGGTAAAGGCGAAGGCCATTGCAGACGCCAAGTTTGCCGAGGAGAAGAAGGCACAATTCCTGAAAGACAATTGGGAGATTATGCCTGGGCAATACGTTCCGAAATTCAAACCCGCTAGAGCGGCGTAAGGAGACTGGGTATGGCAAAGCAGAACTGGTGGGAATTGGAGCCACAAGACGAAGAACATTGGGGGTCTAAAAGACAGCCTTCACACAAATGCTACGAAACGCACAAACCCATGCTAGTGGGGGACCATTTTATCCATGGAGGGTCGTGCATCCATCCAAAAGTGACAGACGCGCACGTATACGTAGGGTTCGACTCGGGTATGCGTCTTTCACGGAAGTCTTTGCCTTGGGTTCCGGGGCAAGACCTTTTCATCGAAATACCCGACATGGGCGTCCCGCGTAACAAGGCCGACTTCGATGAAGCCTTGCTGTTCGTGGCTGACTCGTTGAAAGCCGGTTTGAAGGTTCATTGTGGGTGCATCGGAGGGCACGGTCGCACAGGTATGTTCTTCGCGGCCCTGGTGTGCCAGATGACGGGGGAGAAAGATGCCACAACGTATGTCCGTGAGCATTACTGCCATAAGGCCGTGGAGAGCGCAGAGCAGGTTAACTGGCTGCATAAATTCTACGGCGTGAAGAAGATCACCGGGCACAAAGAGCATTCTCATGTAATGCAAGCACCCGACACTGTTTTCCATAACCAAGCCAAGAAACCAGCAAGCAAGGTTACGTCACCGTTCCCCGACAAAACCACGGCACGTCACCAGTTTGATCTACGGTCGGTGTGGAATGCCCCGAAGGGTTTGCAGCTAACTGCAAATTGACACTCCCACGCATTACTAAGACGATAGACACATAAACCAATACCTACAGGAGTTGATACAGTGGCCATAACGGTGAAAGGGGTGTCTCCACAGGAACTTCTGATACTGCTTGCCGTCGATCCACATCTAGTGGCAGAGGCAATTGCGGCAGGCGTGCAGGTGTTCGTCATGGCCAACGAAATTAGGGTCCAGAGCAAGGACGCTTCAATCAGCCTATCAGTCCCGGTGAAGATGCAACACCTGCTAGCCCTGAAACAAGGGACATTATCGGGGCTTGCTAAGCAAGCATTGCGTATGCAGGTGCAGTCCTCGATCAAACAGGTGCATGCTGCTGGCTCTGCTTCCGACCTTGTAAGCCTGGGATTGACCGATGCTGGTGGAGGTAACGTAGGATTTTACAGCCAGACGGTTAAGCCCCCCGGATACGGTAAGGGGTTAGAACCTGTAAAGGTGGCTTCTCTGGGGGAGGTAGCTAAAGCCTTCGGAGTCGGGGGTTTGCCGATAGGTCCGGATGTCGCTTTCGCATCCGCTATGACTTTGCTGAAGAAACACAAAGACATAGCTGAAACTCCAGACACAGACATTTCGGATGACGCTGCTGGTGACAAGGCGGAGGGGTCTCCTACAGCACTTTGGTCACCTGTGTCTGTTGACGCTATGGATTTGGCAGAGACCGTCAAGCTGCGGGACGCAACGCACCTGTATCAGCCGGTGAGTGCTAGTTCTTCAGGCAGCCGTTATTTTCTGATGGCTGGTAACACGAACATCAAGCTTGCGGCCCGGTATCTGCAAAGCCAACTGTCTATGCGGGTGGAAGGTGCTAACTGGAAAAAATATGGGACGGCCCTTGATAGTCTAGGTTTCGGGGCGCACCTAGCGAATGGATCAGAATACGCTTCGTTGCATTTATCAGTAGGCGACCACTTGACTGCTGCCAAGTGCTTAGGTGCCGTGTTGCTCGGTGTTGGGGCTGTGTTCAACACGAGCATACCCAATATATTTTTAATCGTGAATAAGGGCAAGTGATCAAGGAGGATCAGAATGTTAGACGCTGACACGCTACGCAGTCTGGACGTATCCGATGTTGTCGAAGTCGGCCCGCTGTTTGCCGGACTATCAACCGCTCAGGTATCGTTACACACCGCTGTTGTCGAGAAAGAAGAACCCTACACGGTAGGTTTCCTGGCCAGCTATATGGGGATACATATGGGGACCTGGGTGGCCACCATCAAAAAAGACAAGGTGGTTTGGTCCGGCATTGCAGGGGGGCAACTATCGTGAAGATGATAGAACCACTATACACCGACATGTATATGCTAGCAGACGTTGTAGGCATGGACCTCACCCGCGACGGGCAAAGACTCACCGGGAACAGCGACCAGACCGTCAAGTTCGGCAACAGTAAGCTGAAGGTCAAGTGTGCCGTGCTATCGTCACGCATCGGTCCTGACCACGTATCCATGATTGTGGAGACTATGCACGATGTCGGCCTATTTATGACAATGCCTTTGACTGGGCGGGAGGAGGCACACAACGTCTACGCAGCCATACTTAACCTACCTATGCTTCCCCAGCGGGGGTTGGGCCTGTTGGAGGCAGCGGGCGACCAGAAGGGGGCAGCACACCACCGGGCCTTGGTGAAGCCCGCTGAAGTGGCCACGTTTTTACGTCTAGGCTCCGGGGCTTGGTCTGTGCTAAAGTAGTATCCGGACAAGGAGGACCGTGCCATCATTATATTCTGGACTAGCGCGAAGACCGACTCGATAACGAAGACTATCGGGGAAGCGTTGAAGGCTATGAAGCCCAACATCCCCGAACATGAGTTCCGGCCTATCGTGGAAGGCGAAGTAGTTACTGGCGGTCCTAACGACATTGTTGTTTGTTGCGGGGCCAAGACGCTAGATATACTGAAAGCTAGTAACCTAATCCAGAAGAACCGCACCTTGGGAAGTTTGCGGGAGAAGGCCTTCAAGCCGTTCGCGGCAGGTGGCTTTTACATGATGACGTATGACCCTGGTGTCATTGCCAGCGAACCGGACAAGCGTGACCTCATTCAATACGATGTCCGTCTTGTGAAGCGTTTGATGGACACGGGCAACCTGATACCCAAGCTCGGGGACTATAGGTGGGTGTCAGACTTCTCCGACATTATAGCTCGTATCAAAGTTCTGTATACCCAGACTGGAGTCCCGGTCCCCGTATCAACGGACACGGAGACCATGGGCCTGTATCCGTATTACGAAGGCAAGGACATCCTCACCATAGGCTTTACCGTCGATAAAGGTAGGGCCGACATGCTGGTAACCAGTGACCAGTATCCCGACCCTGTCCCTTCGGGAGACCCAGACCTGATATGGGATCAAATTCGCTGGTTGCTAACTAGCCCCATGATTACGCTGCGCTTGGCCAACGGCAAGTATGACCTGACATGGATCGCAGAAAAATGGGGCATTGAATGCACAAACTTCAAGTTTGACACGGCGCTTGTTGGAAGTCTGCTCAACGAGAACAGGTCGAACGGCTTGACCACGCACACGAAGACAATGACCGATCTGGGCGGCTACGACACCGAACTGAACTCCACATATGATAAGGGGGAAATGGAGAAGATACCTGTTACTAAGATGACCTCGTATTTCGGGGGAGACTTGGACGGAACATTCCAAGTTGCAGAGGTTCTGCGGGACGAACTGCTAGAGGACGGCGAACTAGCCCGGTTCTATATCCGGGTAGTGCACCCCGCTGCGCGGGCCTTCGAAAAGCTAGAGCGCAGAGGCGTTCTGGTAGACCAGCAGAAAATGGCAGTGCTCAGCACTGAATTGGCCGTGGAGATTAAGGAATGTGAGTTAGAGGCCTTGGACCTCATTCCCCGCAGACTTAGACTAAAACACTTTGACAAGATTGCCAGCCAACGGGATCGCGGGAAAAGCCCGTTCACGCCGGCCTTAATCAAGGAATACTTCTTCACGCCTCTAGGTTTGAATTTGAAGCCTGTGATGAAGACTGGCAAGACTAATGAACCCAGCACTGCGCGTGCACATTTGAAGATGTTTGCACATAACCCCCTAGCCTCGTCCATGATTTCAGTAATGGAGCGCATGGGGTCAGCATCGAAGACCAAGTCCACTTTCGTGGATGGCTTTATGAAGCACATCCGCCCGGATGGTAAACTACATCCGACATACATGCTGTTCCACGGCGGGTTCAACGACGACGAGGAAGATGAGAGCGGGACGGTGTCGGGCCGTCTGTCATGTAAGGACCCCGCATTCCAGACGCTGCCTAAAAAGACGAAGTGGGCTAAGCGTATCCGTGAATGCTTCCCCGCACCTCCAGGCAAGGTTATTGTCGTTCTTGACTACAGTCAGGGCGAGTTGCGGGTTGTTGCCTGCATTGCCCCAGAGAAGATGATGATTGCCGCCTACGAGCAGGGGTTGGACTTGCACGCTGTTACAGGGGCCAAGCTTGGGGGCTACACATACGCCACCTTTGCCGCCCTCAAGATTTCTGATCCATCCCTATATAGTCTGATCCGAGACAAGGCTAAACCGGCCAATTTCGGACTCCTTTACGGTATGGGTGTGGAAGGGTTCCAAATCTTCTGCTGGGCCAGTTACGGGTTGGAGCTTACCCACGAAGAAGCCGAAGCCATGCGCAACGCATTCTTCGAACTCTACCCAGGCTTGATCAACTACCACGAAGCCATGCGCAAATTCGTCAGGGCCTATCAGTTTGTCCGGTCCCCTATGGGCCGTATACGCCACCTAGAGACGATACGTTCGTGGGATCGCAAGGTGGCCTCAAAAGCAGAACGGCAGGCTATCAACAGTCCTGTTCAAGCCGCGCTGACGGATATGATGATATGGGCTATTGCTGAGATTGAGGCTAATATACCGGAAGAAAAATTCGCTGTTGTTGGGATGATCCACGATGCTTTGATTGCATACGCTGATGCCACTGATTATGCTTACTGGGCGGGGCAGGCAGGGCAAGTAATGCAGCACCTCCCGCTTGGTGAATTAGATTGGGTTCCGCAGCTTGCCTTCCCGGCAGATGGGGAAGCTGGTCCTACTTTGGCATCACTTTCCAAACTGAAACTTGCGGCCTGAACCAATAAGGTGTTACCTCTGGGGCTATACATGCCCTGGAGGATTGCACCGTGTCAGACACCCCCGAAACTAACAAGCAGAAGTCACAAGTAATTCATTTCGCCAACTTGCGAAAAGACGCCATGACATCCTCCATCGGCATTGCTATGGGGATGGCTTCGGACGCCCCGCCTGCCGATCCGCCGAACGCGTCCAGGGCGATGCAGTCAAACCTGTATGAGCGTGAAGACGAGTATTCTCGGTTCTACACAGGCGGGGTGAATAACCGGGGTGTTATCGAACCGCCCTACGTGTTGCGGGTCCTTGACCGCCTATCCCAAGAGAACAACGCCCTCAGCCCCTGCATAGAAGCCATGGTGACCAATATTGAGGGCACCGGCTTCGTGTTCGAACCCGTGCACGGCAACACCACCGACGCTGTTGAGTTAATTGCTACGCAAGAATTGGTGGACTTCTTTGACGAGCCTTGGCCTGGAGTATCGTTCAAAGAAATGCGCCAGAATGTTCGCCGGGATATTGAGCGCACGGGCAACGGCTATTTCGAGGTGATCCGCAACGCCGCCGACGTGATAATGTTCATGCGCGTTGCTGACTCAAAGATGGTGCGCTGCATCAAACTGGACGACTCCACCGTTGTCACGAAGACAGTAATTCGCAGAGGGCAAGCGGTTCGGGTGAAAATATCCGTCCGTGAACGCCGGTTCGTCCAGATATTGAACGGGCGCACCCTCGTATACTTCAAAGACTTCGGATCAAGGCGGGACCTGAATAAGGTCACAGGGGTATGGGCCAAGCCTGGGGAACGGCTACCCGCAAACCTTAGGGCCAGTGAGCTATTGCATTTAACTGCACTGCCTGACGCACACACCCCTTACGGTGTCCCCCGCTGGGCCTCGCAGTTACCGTCCGTGTTGGGAAGTCGGAAGGCCGAGGAATTCAATCTGGACTTCTTCGACAATGGTGGAGTGCCGCCGATTATGATATTGCTGCAGGGCGGCGTCCTGGCCCCCGAAACCCGTAACGCTATCAACCTAGGCCTCACACAGGGGGCGAAGCGGGCCAACCGAGTGCAGGTTATCGAAGCCGAACCTACAGGCGGCTCCCTGGACTCCGCATCGAATGCTCGCATCACTGTTGAGCGGTTTGGGCACGAGCGTCAGAATGACAGCATGTTCGAAAAATATGACGACAAGTGCGAGCTTCGAGTCCGTCGAGCATTCCGGCTCCCGTCCATATTTGTGGGGACAACTCACGACTATTCGTTCGCCACTGCGTATGCGAGCTACACGGTTGCAGAAGCCCAGGTGTTCCGCCCCGAGCGAGACAAGATTGACGAAATGATAACACTGCGCGTGTTGCCCGAGATGGGTTACTCCGGTTATCGTATGCGCAGCCACAACATGCACATCAACGACGTGACTGCTCAGTTGACAGGAATAACCCTGGCTAACTCCACCAACTACGTGGCGCAATCAGAAGTCATTACCGCTGTCAACGCAGTGTGTGGGCTGAAGCTGCGTGTATCTGACGGACCCGTATTGCCGTGGCTGGTGCCGGGGACAAATCCGAATTCTGGACTGCCCCTCAGAGGCGCTGAGGCAGCCTCAAAAGTCCAGCCTACCCCCCTACCAGGGCCTCCGTCCCCAGTCGGGAAAGGCGTTACCAGCAGTCCAAAAGGGTCATCCTCAGGCACACCCCACCAACCCCCCAGGGCCACACCATCCAGAACAGCCACAACGTCCACTAAATCGGACGCAACGGACGACGAGGACACACTTGTGGATGCAGCCTTGGAAGTTGGAACCTTTGCGGCGGGCGGGACATACGCAGACAGCCTGAAGACTGGGGTTCGTAAACTTAGGGACAAGGCCAAGGACACGCACTAGAGACACGTAACCACGTGTAATGGGGCATCGACTATACCGAGCGTTTGCACTTAACTGCACGAGTGGTTGCCTAGAAGCCGGCAGTCCTGCCATAAGCACGATTGTATTTATGAGGTAGCCAACGTGCAGACCATTGGAGAGAGCCGCAAGACAGTGTCGGGAGCAGCAGCGCAAGCATCTGCCCCAACCACTGTTGCTTTCTCCAAGGCTGACGAAGAACTGCAGGTTGTTTGGGGCGAGGTGTATGCCCCAAACATCCCAGACAGCCAGGGCGACTTTATGACCGTAGAAGACGTGCGGATTATGATGTGGCGCTTTATGAAGGCAGATCGCCTGAAGAAGCTCGACACGCAGCACAGCCAGATGGATAACGGTTGCCACATCATCGAATGTTTCCAGGCGCGGGACACAGACTCAGATTTCATTCCGGGGTCCTGGGTTATCGGGGTATGGTGCCCTGATGACGTGTGGAGACTGGTGAAAAGTGGCGAACTCAACGGCTTCTCCCTGGACGGTATTGGAGTCCGTATCGAGACCGCGCTTGAGATGGACATCCCTGACTCCATGGAAGGTGACACCACCGAAGTGGCAGGTCACGCCCACAGGTTTGTGGTGAAGTTTGATGCTGACGGCGGGTATCTCGGGGGATACACGCTGCCGGGCGGAACTGATGGACACGTGCACCGCATCATAAAGGGAGCGGCAACCGAGAAGACGGGCGACCATAGTCACAGGTTCTCATTTGTTGAGGGTATCATAAATGGCTAAGGTTCTCGTGGACGTGACTAGATTGGCTGGCACCGACGTAGCTCGGGTGTCTCTGGTGAAACACAATGCGACACGCATCCCGTTCCGCATTACCAAAGGGGAAGACGATATGATCGACTTGGCGCAAATTGGACGGTCGCTTTTCCGCAAGGCGGATGCTCCCGTTGCTGTTGCTTCCGTCATGCTTTCGAAGACCGCAGACGTGGCCAGTATTGTCGAGGTCCTGAAGGCGCAGGGCTTCAACATGGACACCCAGACCGAGGTTGACGACGCGTGGGTATACGCCCAGCCGGGTGTTGTCGCCGGTTCGCGCTCTGGCGTGCTGAAATGCAACGACGATGTGGCCTTTATCGTGTCTGGTCTGGCCAATGTCCCGCAGGCCGTGACCAAGGATTTCCAGGCGTGGAACCTCGAAAGCACGAACTTCACCGAAGTCCTGAACACCAACGGGTTCTATCCGGCAGTATACATGGCCATGGAGTCGGTGGCGAAATGTGTATCCAATATTATGGACGACGCTGCTGACCCAGCCGAAGCCCAGGCTATGATCTCCACCACCTTCGACGACGCGAAGGCGTATATCTCGGGCATACTTTCGGGCATCCCCGTCACGGCGTTCAAGGCCGATTCCGCGTTGCAGAAAGCCGCCAAGGCAGTTGTAACGGTAGATGCGGTTGCAGAAGTTGCGAAGGGTGACGCCACCCAGACTGAGGCCACTACCGAGGCC
>Ga0114966_10005030_pt1 | contig 11255 bp, 8 predicted proteins | sample M_130207_XF_Meta_FD_87029 | JGI IMG/M metagenome (GOLD analysis project Ga0114966, IMG submission 87029) | Freshwater microbial communities from Lake Montjoie, Canada to study carbon cycling - M_130207_XF_MetaG | ecosystem: Environmental > Aquatic > Freshwater > Lake | place: Lake Montjoie...
AGTTCGGCAAGTGCTTCGCGCGTCAGAAGTGGGTCGTGAATGGTCGGAACCTCCTACTGTCACTCGGCGATGCCGTGAGTTAGCCATGAAACGGGAGGCTTGTAGTCGGAGATTCCGCCGAAGGGGGTAGACCAGAGATAATTGTCAGTTTATTTGAATAAAGTGAATATTTTCGCCCCCGCTCGCCTGTAATGCGCAATAACCTAGCCCTGATGAATCAGGGCAGGGATCGAAATCCTTTTCGGTTGATTGCGCGATACGCAGCACGAATCTTAATCATCCATTCGAATTACATTTGGATCCGGATCACTCATATCCCCGAAATGACCCCTGTGAAGCCACTTTGAAGTCTGTCCATGGCTCAATCGAACTACATTCCGGTTGCCAGACCAATAGGTTATTCGACAGTATTTCCCCGGCTTCACCCCAACCTGACGTGACCTGATGGCTGAACAATCATCACCCATCGATATTCGTACCCCAGGCCTCCGCGAGGCCTTGGCGAACGTCAACCACCTCTGCGCGTTTGAGATTCTGCGGCGCTTTGGGCGCCCGGCAACCATCGCGGAAGTGGCATTGAGCGCGCAGCGTTCGACCAAGGAAATCCAGGTGGCGATGGATGCCCTTCAAGTCGTCGGGCTCACGTCGATGCTTCGAGCTGGTCGTGGAAGGCGCCTTCCAACGTGGGTGGTGACCTGCCAAGCCATCGTTGCCACCTATGAAATTGGCGATCCCGCCGACGAAGCGGCGCTCGCATCCATGGCGCCACTCTTTAACGAAGAGCGACGCCGGGAGATCCTCGGATTGATCAAACCTCGCGCGGACAGGACCCCGAGCGATTTCAATTGGAACAGTCTCCACGCAGGAAACTTCAACAAAGACGAGATTCGCGAACTGTATGGACTGTTCCAGCAGCTGGAGTCATTCCTGTACCGATGTAACCAACGGCACACCATCACCGATCCAGAAGTGCCCCAGGTATGTAACTACCACGTGACGGTGGATGTCGAGCCTTTGCTCCCGGGCGCACTGCCCCTACCAACCCTCCAAATCCTGGGGCGCCATTCCGGCAAGGAGTTGCCAAAGAGTATCGCTACGGTGGCCCCGTCAGACCTGTCTGAGCGTGAAATCGAAATTGCGGAACTGTTGGTGAAGGGATCCACCAAACGTGAGGTCGCCAGCCAGTGCGGCATCTCACAACACACCGTTGCTGAATTGACGCGGCGTGTGTATCGGAAACTTGGAATCAACCGGCGTGCTCAGTTGGCGGTAGCGCTCGGGCAGGCCCGGGCTGCATAGTGGACATGCTTAACGTTTCACCGGCTGCGCTCTGACGCTTCCATGCATTCCGCAAACCGCTGCAGGCCATCGCCGTAACCCATACGCACACGGGGCATGCGATACAGCAGCGGTTCGCCGATTGATGAATCCGCATCGGCACGCACCGCGCATTGGTACCCCGCTACCCGCGCCGCTTGCATGACCGTGCCATCATGCAATCCAAATGGATATGCAAGCGCCTGTACCTGATGATGCATTTCCGCCTCGATCTTGCGGCGGCTTTCCTGCATTTCACGCTGTAACTGTTCGGGCAACACCTCTGTCAAGCGTGCATGGGACACCGTGTGCGACTGCACTTCATGTCCGGCCGCTTCCAATTCGCGCAGTTCTGGCCACGAAACATATCCAGACCCATTCGGCACCGGACCAACTGCGGCCGTGTAGACGAAGAAGGTGGCACGCAATCCGCGCGGCATCAATTCATCACGAGCCACCGCACATTGCGCAGCCCAACCGTCATCGAAGGAAATGATGACCGGCTTGCCGACCGGTGCCACACCACGTGATGAGCACTCAATCAATTCACGAAAGCTGATGGTTCGGTAGCCGTGCTGTACTAGCCAGTCCATCTGCGCGCGAAAGTCTTCAGGCAGCACTACCCATGGAGCCCAGTCTGGGCGCGCCGGGCCCCAATTGCCAACATGGTGGTACATCAGGATGGGAACCACGATCGAAGCAGCCCTGCGGTCCGCGGCGACACGCGCGCACCACAGCGCGAGTACGGCAGCAGAGACACAAGCAATGACGGAAATAACGCGCTTCACGGTTTACAGAAGCCGCGCAGAGCGGCAGCAATGAGCATGATTCTTTAGCTTTCGGGACACGCGGTGAGTTTACAGCCGCCCTGCGCGCAGAATCCAACATCGCCGCCCACCCCTACAGCACAGGGATTCACCACGGACGTCCGCGCAACGCTTTCTGGCACCACACTCATCGCCCAGTTTGCGTTGATGCGCGACCCTGCTGGCCTGCAAGAATTGGAGTGGGCCTCGGGAATCAACATACAAGGAAGCACATTCCTTTCTCCTAACTTTCAGGTGTTCGGTGAAGGCTGCTGGATGGACGGTGCTGATGTTCCGTGGATGGCACAGTGCGGCACCAATTTCTACTTCAGCGATCGCCAAGTAAAACTCACCACGGCGTGTCATCATGGAAGGCGCGCCATTGATCCGCGCTACGCTGCACCGAGCACATATCCATGAACAATGAACGCGTCATTACCAAGGCACTGGAGGATTCGCGAAACGGACGCATCGAGCAAGCGATCGCCTCGCTGCGGCTATTCCTCCGCATCAATCGCGGACAGCAAGATGTGATTGGCCTGCTTGGCATGTTGCTCGTGCAGAATGGTCAATCCGAGCAGGCGGTTCATCACCTAGCGCAAGCCGCTGTGAGTGATCCAAATTCGGCAACGGCGCACAACAACCTCGCCAATGCCCTGCATTCGTTGCGACGAAATGCCGAGGCAGCGAAGCACTATGAACGAGCACTGGCGATCGATCCGAACCATCGTCAAGCCATGCTCGGACTGACCAGTGTTCGCATTGATCTGCATGATGTCGAAGGCGCCATTGCCATCGCTGATCGTGGACTTCTGCTCAACCCACAGTGGACACAGATGCAACTTAATCGATCAACGGCGCTTGCAAGCGGCGATCGCATCGACGAAGCCATTGCAAGCATGATGCGCGTGCTTGAGGAGCGCCCCAATGACCGGGCACTCCGCGGGACGATGCTTTACGCACTGAATTCAACTTCGCGCACGACCGCAGATATCTTCGCCGAGCACCGCAAGTACGCGCTCGGCGCGGCGCCGCCTGCGGCAGCGGTGATCACTGACGCGGATCCAGATCGGCCACTCCGTATCGGCGTCCTCTCTGGCGACTTGAGAACTCATTCAGTGGGCTATTTTGCGGAAGCATTCATGCGAAACATGCCCGCCGGGTGGACATTGGTGGCATTCTCCACCACCGCCGACCGCGGAAACGATGCCATGACAACGCGATTCCGCGCAATGTGCAGTGCATGGGTCGACGCAAGTCCGCTGAATGACGCAGCACTTGACGCTGCCATTCGCGAACACCGGATTGACGTACTGGTGGAACTCAGTGGACATACATCCGGCGGACGGCTGACAGCCCTCGACCGCAAGCCAGCACCTGTGATCGTCTCTGCAATCGGATACCCAAATACCACCGGGCATCCGTGCGTCGACTGGCGAATCGTCGACTCCGCAACGGATCCCGCAGGAGCCGAAGCACTTTGCACCGAGCGGCTCGCGCGGATTGATCCGTGCTTCCTCTGCTACACGCCGCCCGCCAACGCGCCGATTCCGGAAATGCCACCCGCCGATCAGCCCGTGACATTTGGGTCGTTCAACCTCACCTCCAAGATCCGCGACGAAACGATCGCTGTGTGGGCGCGGGTGCTCGCTGCAGTTCCAGGTTCACGGCTCCTTCTCAAATCGAAGTCGATTGCAGATCCAACGACGCTTGGACGCCTGCTGGCACGTATGCAGGCCGGCGGCATCGACCCGTCGCGCATTGATCCCATCGCCTACACGAAGACCGTCGAAGAACACCTCCGGCTTTATGCGCGCGTCCATATCGCGCTCGACACGATGCCCTACAACGGAACCACCACCACCTGCGAAGCACTGTGGATGGGCGTTCCGGTGGTATGCATAGAGGGCGACCGCCACGCGGCGCGCGTCGGCACCAGCCTGCTGCGCGCGACCGGATGCGAACAACTGCTCGGACGCACAACAGATGAGTTCGTGGAAATCGCCGTGAAACTTTCGAACGATCGCGCGCAACTCACTGCATTGCGCTCCGAATTACGCGCCCGCCTGAGCGCCTCGCCGCTCATGGATTCCCGCGGGTATGCAGAGCGATTCCACGGCGCGCTCCGCGAGTGCTACCGCGCCCAGCATGCGCTCGCGTTCCCCAGCAGGTAGCCGCTCCATCAATCCAAGCTTCGCGTGTGTATCCACGCGAGACGCCGCATCGATGCCCGCATAGATAGTTGCGGCATTGATGATCGGACGACCCATGATGTCCTCGAGCTGCTTCTGCGTGTAGGTTGGCCTGACCGCCGCAGTGCTCTTCGCTCCATACTGATTGAGGTTGGAAGCAAAGATGCCAGCGGCGCTGACCGGAAGGAAATCTTCGTAGCGCAATCCTTCGTACTGGACATAACCGTGCCGGATCAGTTCCATCATGTCCGTCGACGTCACTGCGCCGATCTGCGCAGCGGCGATACCCGCAGCGGTTGGCTCAAAGCGCGCAAAGACAAGGTCGCGCGCGATGAGTTCCGGAAGCGTCTTCGGGAACGGCGCAAATGGCGCTGCATAGAGTGCTTCATATGCAGCGAAGTCTCGCTGCGGCAACTTTGGATCCTTGTCACGCGCTGCGTCCGCCTGCGCAAGACACTGGTCGTACATCTCGCGGCCCTTTGGCGTGCATGCGTAGAAGCGCTCTTCTATCTCGCCAAAGCGCGCCGTGTGCGTTGCCGCCACGGTGCTGCCGTCTTCTTGCGTGAATGTCACTGGCTCAGTGAGCGCCCTGTACGCATCCTGCCGAAGCAAGATCGGGATGTCTTGGGGCGGGCCTTCGGTAAAGTCATTGAATCCAGCGTGATTCAGCTTCTTAAGTTGGAAAGTCTCGCCACGGAAGGTGGTCGCGAGTCCATTGACAAGCGCGGCAATGTCCACCGCGGTGATTATTCCTGGTTGATAGGAGTCCATCTCCGCACGACTCACATGCTTAAAGTGGAGACACAGCCAATCGTGATCAGCAACTGCCGCAAGCCGCGTGAGTGCAAGCGTTGCGCGGAGACGGAACGCGGCCTCGTCCAACTCGCCGAGGCAATGCTTCATGGATGTTGTGTACAGGTCCATCAGAAGCGTATTTGGCGTCAGGTGGTTCAGGTGGTGATTCTCGACGCACGCGATATCTGCGGCAATCTTGAAACCAGCGTCGCATAGGTCCTTGTAGAGCCCAATATCGCGCGCCGCACCGGACCACTTGAAGATCCGCTCCACACCCTCGCGAACGAGCGCTTCTCCGTCATCAGTGAAAAGACCGCCCTGTCGCTCGCAACGCTCTATGAGTTCCTTGGCGCGGTCAGAGAAGACCGTACGCTTCGCTAACAATGCATCAATGCGCGCGCGTGTGGCGGGGTCGTAGTAGTCCGTCATCAATAATGATGTAAACACCCGATGCTCCGGACGCAATACGGAGCGAAACGCCGTGGCGATGATCGGCTGACTCTTCGACCCAATGACCGTCATGTCATAGAAGTTGTGCGGTTCCATGCCGAACGCACCGAAGAAGCGCGCTACCCATCGGAATTCATCGGGGCGACCAATGCGGATTGCACCGTGCCGCTCGCCGCTCGTTCGTTCCAGCTGGTCCGCAGTGATATGAAAGCCGCGATGCAGCTTCGAAATCGCCTCGCAGACCGCCTCGTTGGTAGCACGATTCACCAAGAGCGCACGGTCATAGAGCGGCACCTCGATCCCGAACGTTCGTGACAACTCCGCGAACAGGCGATTCTGCAGGACAATGCGATCAGCGAACGTGTGTGTCATGGCTCGATCACTTTATCCCCGCAAGTCCCCGCCTATCTTTCGAGATAGTCAAGATCGCGATGAAATGTTTCATCCAGCGCGAGCGCAGCAACTATTCCTACTGCCACACAGCAAATTCCGAGCGTGAGAGTGGCCTGCACGACGCCCATGCCGGGTTTCATTGCTAACCAAATGGATGTGATTGGGACGGCCATGGCTCGCACAAAGTTCGGTGCACTCGTAGCCGCTGTCGCGCGAAGGTTGGTTCCAAACTGTTCGCTGGCGGTGGTGACAAACACCGCCCAATAGCCGGTCGACGCGCCGACAAGACACATCATCCAATAGAAGGCGCGATCACTCTGTGGCGCAATCGCGAAGAACAGCGCGATGGACGCGGCTAAGAATGCAAGAAACAACAGAATGGTGCGAGTGCGACTCTTCAGCCACTGCGAGATGGCACCGCTCGAAACATCGCCGACAACCACCCCAACGTACGCCCAGAAGATGACCTTCGCCGGCATGATGGGCTCTGCAATTCCCATCGCCTTGCCGATCTCTGGCCCGAAGATGAACATGACGCCGCCGACAAACCAGATGGGCATTGCGGAGAGGACCACCGCCGCGAAGCGCACAAAGCGCCGCGGCGGCCAGAGCAATTGCAATGGATTGCCACGCGAGACATTCTGTGATTCCGTGCTGCGGAACAGTCCACTCTCGACAACGCCAACACGAAGCCCGAGCAACGCTAGCCCCATGATTCCCCCCACCAAGTAACACCATTTCCACTCGATGTATGTGCCAACCATCCCCGCAACCACTGCGCCCGACAGCCCAACCGCGGCAACGATCGTGGTGCCGATGCCGCGCTTGGAGGTTGGCAGCAATTCCGCAACGAGCGTGATCCCCGCACCGAGTTCTCCTGCAAGTCCAAAGCCAGCAACAAACCGAAGCACTTCGTACTGCCAGACATCGGTCACGAACGCATTCAATATGTTCGCCACGGAATAGAGCAGGATGGAACCAAACAAAACCTTAATGCGCCCAAGTCGGTCGCCGAGCATTCCGAATGCAATGCCGCCAAGAAGCATTCCAATTAACTGAATGTCTAGCAAGCGCTTCCCTACGAGCGTCAACTGTTCCGGGTCGGTGATGCCAAGAGCCTTCAGGCTGGGGATCCGGACAATCGAGAACAGCACCAAGTCAAAGAGGTCAACGAAGTAACCCAATGCGGCGACAAGCACCGCAAGGATGGTTGCGCGCGGCAGGCGTGTGCGGGCTGTCAGAATTTTCGGAAAGCCTGACGAATCAGGTGGTTGCAAGGGAGCTTCAGGCGCGGGCATGTCGCGAAGTGTATTTGCCGGGTACCCTTCCCGCCCATCGGGATCACGATGCCTTTGATGCACCATCCACTGAATTTCACTACGAGTCACCAGATGAAACACTCCACCATTCTCGCCGCGATCGCCCTCGCCTTCGCAACCGCTCTGCCAAACACCGTTGTCGCGCAGGTGTCTTCCACGGCATCCCCGGCGCAAACGGCGCAAGCCGCGGCAAGCACGGCGGATGACAGCACGGTCACTGCCAAAGACAAAGAGATGTTTGGACTTTCCTGGTTTGGCTCGGATCCAGAGAATCCCCGCCCACTCCTTCGGGACCCTGCCGTAGTGAGCAGCGAGAATGGTGTCTGCAAGGCAACGGTTCATATTCGCAAGCAAGAAGTGCAAGCAGGCGACCAGAAGCTCAATACATCTTGCTTCAACGGTCGCTACACCGGACCGACGCTGCGCTTCCGTGCGGGCGACACGCTCGAACTCAATGTCATCAACGATGGTGAATACAACACCAACATCCACTTTCACGGGATGCAGGTCTCCCCCGATGACTACGGCGACAGCGTGTTCACAATCATCCCGATTGGACACGAGTACACGTACCGCATCAAGATCCCGGAGTACCAACAGCCCGGCATCTACTGGTACCACGCGCATTCCCACCAGACCAGCCAGCGTCAGGTGATGCAAGGCGTGACTGGAACAATCATTGTCGAAGGTGCACTTGACGCCTACCCCGCGCTCAAGGATGTCAAGGAGCACATCGTTGTGCTGCACGACTACCAAAAGGGTCTGAGTGGCGAAGTGGTGCTGGGCATCCAGATATCTTGGCCCACTTACCGACTGGTGAATGACCAAAAATTCCCCGACGTCGAGATCAAACCTGGTGAAGTGCAATTCTTGCGCATCGCCAATGAATCCACCAACATCTATTACAACCTTGACTTCGGCGGAGAGAAATTCTGGATCATGGGCGTGGACGGCAACCCCACCGTCAAGATGTTCGAGGCCACGCGCTGGCCGCTCGCGGCGGGCGGGCGGGTCGAGATCATGGTTCGTTTCGACAAGCCCGGTCGCTACAAGTTGCACACGTCTGAGATTCGTACCGGACCGAACGGCGACGGATACTCCGCTGAGAATCTTCTCAGCATGGTGTGCGTTGGCGATCCGGTTGCAAACCCAATCGCGCTGCCACAGGCACGAATCGGACCCTCACCGCTTGATGATCTGAGCAAGGTGAAGCCCGATGTTGTGCGCACCATCGTCTTCAGCGAAACGCCGAATGACTTCCGTATCGACAACCGCTATTTCGATGGCACGCGCATCGACCAACTCGTGCGTTATGGAGATACGGAGAAGTGGATCGTTCGCAACTCCTCCGACGAACTGCATGTCTTCCATATCCATCAACTTGATTTCCAGATTCTGAAGATCAACGGCGTTCCGCAGCCGTTCAATATTCACAACGACACATTCTCCATGCCCGTCCGCGGTGAAGTGGAGATCATGATTCCCTTCACACGCCCGTGCGTTGTGGGTGACTTCGTGTTCCACTGCCACATCCTCTGCCATGAAGATGGTGGCATGATGCAGAAGATCCGCGTCTACGACCCAAGCAAACCAATGCCCCCCGTGCGACCAGGCGATGGCTACGGACCAGAGCCTGCCGACGCGCATTTGCCGCTAAAAGCAGCCGATGCCAACGCTGTTGGTGGTCCATTCGCGCTGCGCGACGCGCAGGGCGTGGAGTTCACTGACGACCAACTCTCTGACGGCCTCGCGCTCCTGTGCTTCGGCTACACCGAGTGCACCGGCGCGTGCCCCCGCAACATGGCCACCTATTCGGATGTCGCTGACATTCTGAAGGCCGAGCCGAATCCGCCAGAGTTGCGCTACGTCTTCGTGAGCGTTGATCCGTCACGCGATGAAGGAGCGAAGCTCAGGGACTACGTGTCCAAGGCGCCGGTTCCTTTGATTGCGCTCACTGGTGATCCAGAAACCATCGTGCGAACTTCCCGCACGTTCGGTGCTGCCTACGAGCCTCAACCAAAGCGAGCCGATGGTTCGTACACAGTTCGACACTCCACGGACACCTGCCTCGTTGGTCCGGGCGGACGCATCTTCAAGCGCTTTGAGCTTGGAGCAGATCCCAAGGTGATCGCTGCAGCCGTCAATGAGTTTGCGATGCGCGTGCCACGCAAGGCCGTAGCCAGCGCCGGTGTTAACACACCTATCACCGAAGGAGGTTCAAAGTGACTTTCCGAATCTCTCCATACATCCGAACGCTGTGCGCAGCAGTCATTGCACTCGCTGCATTTGCAGTGCCAAACACTTGCTTCGCGCAAGGCGGTGGCGGCACGCCAGATCCGCGACCATTCGCATTATTCCGGGATATGTTCGACACCTTCGGTGAGTGGCACGGACCGATCGTCAACATGGCCTACCAGCCGCAGGTGCAGTACACCTACTCCGATACCCCTGGAAACAAGAACAATTTCAACGGTTCCATCGCTTGGGGTAGTTACATCTGGGTGACCCCAGAAATCAACGTCAACATCAATCTCAGCCTTGATCAGATTGATTCGCCAAAGACTGAGGACCAATGGTTCTTCAACGGCGAAGGCATCAATGCTGGTGACATCTGGGTGCAATGGAGCGACCAGCGAACTGGCATTTTGGCGGGACGATTCACCGCGCCATTCGGTATCGCGCCGTTGATCTTGCCCGGTCTGTTCGATCTGAACTCGGTTGGTGCATACAACTTCGGCGGACTCATGGGAACCATGGGCACGCTGTCCACGGGTGACGAAGGCGGTGGTATTCACTCACTCAGCGTTGCTGGCTTCGGCATTGATACGACCTTCATGTCACAGAGTTACATCGTCTCTACTCCAAGCCCAACCGGCCCCGGAACGGGTGGCGGCGTCGACAGTTACTGCATCTCATACAACGGCGTGAATATCCCGCTCCTCTTTCCAACCTTGCAGGTTGCCGTGTCGTACATCGACTTCGGAACGGGCATCGGAGCGGACGCCAATCAGAAGGGCTTCACTGCTGGCTTCGACTGGCAATACGTCGTGAATGGCGATGCCACTCAGACGCTTGATGCTGGCTACATGAGTATCGGGCCGCTGTTTGAGTACGTGAAGTTCTGGAATGTCGATGGCGTTCAGGATGCTTCGAGTGACTTCTACACACTCGGAATCATCGGCAACGCTGGCAACTGGCAGTCCGATGTTGCGCTGACTTGGAACAACACTTCAGCCACATCCGGTGCGCCTGCGTATAACAATTTCCTTGCATCAGCAAGCATTGGTTACAACTTCTTCGGGCCGCAGTCGCTCGTGGAATTTGGTTATGCGTACCAGGTGCAAGATGGGCAAGTGGACAACCAAGTGGGCGTCCAAGTGAGTTTCCCAATCAATGCGCTTGAGTACTTCCCGCTTTGGAATTGATGGAATAGGACCGGATTACGAGATCCAAAGGCAAAGACGAACGGCTTTCGAGCGTCGTTGTGGTTGTATTGTTTCCATTGATTGTCCCGGTTGAACAGTCGAAAGCAAGTATCGTTGCCAACTGCGCCGTACATCGATCACACATCCTGAAAGGAATCTCGCTCTCATGGCTTCATTCATTCGCATTGCTCCAAGCCTTCTTGCCTGCGTATTCGTAAGCACTTCGGTCGCATTTGCAACCCAAGCTGGCACTGGCCAGGTCCCCCCGAAGAATCCCGGTGGCGCTGGCGAGCCAGGTGGCCCAGCAGGTCCCGGCGGCGCCGGTAAGCCTGAAAAGCCAGTTGGCCCTGGCGGCCCTGGTGGCGCGGGTGAACCCGGTGGCCCACGTGGTCCCGGCGGTGCAGGCAAGCCCGGTGGTCCGCGCGGTCCCGGCGGTGCAGGTGAACCCGGTGGCCCACGCGGCCCTGGTGGCGCTGGTGAACCCGGCGGCCCACGTGGTCCCGGCGGCGCTGGTGAACCCGGCGGCCCACGTGGTCCCGGCGGTGCAGGCAAGCCCGG
>Ga0114966_10005032_pt1 | contig 11251 bp, 12 predicted proteins | sample M_130207_XF_Meta_FD_87029 | JGI IMG/M metagenome (GOLD analysis project Ga0114966, IMG submission 87029) | Freshwater microbial communities from Lake Montjoie, Canada to study carbon cycling - M_130207_XF_MetaG | ecosystem: Environmental > Aquatic > Freshwater > Lake | place: Lake Montjoie...
TAAACATAATACTCAATTTTGTAAAGCGTATAAAGAACACTTACATGACTACATAAGACAGGGCAAAAAGAGGTAAATCGTTGAGGCGCAATCACTTCCGGTCAAAACGGGCAGGAAGATCCGCCCGACGGGGCGACTCAGATCAATAGCAAAATCGCGGTTCAAAAGGAGGCGAGTACCGTATGGCACATCCACGGCCGCCTCCCAGTATTCCAGCACGAAGAAACGGCTGTGCCGAGTTTTCGCGCCGCGGCGCTCACCAATCCGCGCATCCTGCGCCGAAAGCGTGACAAATAGGCTGAATAAAAATGGAAACGCGGATCTCATATTGAAGAGCAGAATACTTCTCCACCTGTCAAACAAATAACTCACAAGCGACGACAAACAATCCCAAATCATTCGAACTTCCGAGTTCAGCGAACACGTTCACGAGTGGAAAGTGGTCTTTTAGGCTCACTCTTTCCACGCTTTTCGGAGAACAATCCACTCCCCCATAATCTATCAATACGCTGTAAAGACCAAGCCCCGTCCGTTTGCCCGTCCAGTGGGCGTCCTCGCCGAACTCTGTCACAGAGACAATCCCCATAACCGCGGCCTTATCGTCCGGTTTCGTTCATCGCACATTTTCAAAGATCTACAATATTTTGTAACTCCACCAGTTGCAACAATATACAACTACATAAAAAACGGTAAAGTTCGTTTTCGCCCCTCCGCCTGCTATAACAAAACTAGATAACGCGCTCCGTGCGTGTCACAAAATCCGAAAAAGGCCCTCGGCAATACGATGGCCTTTTTCCATTTCAAAAGGAGAATTGTATGACCAAGGAACAACGCGCCAAAAGCAAGGGTCCAATCACCCCGGAAGGGGAGGAGAAATCCGCCCGCAACGCCATCGAGCACGGTCTCCGCGCCGAAAAACTTAAACATTTCGCCCCGCCCCACTGCGTCGCCCTATGCAATGTTAGCGATCATCTAAAAACGTATTTTTTTGAACGCCGGGCCGATTGGGAAGGGATCAATCCATGAACTTTGGCGACCGCAGACGGCGCATCGGCAAAGCGTTTGGGGCTGGGCGGAACTCGGCGAGGTGATTTCGATCTGTCGCCGTAGGAAAAGCCGCCGGGAAAGATGACGGCGTCGTGGTGCCAGAGCATCTCAGCCCTTTCCCCAAGATTGGCCGTTACGCTGAAATGCGCGTAGTTATCACAGTTGGAGCAGGGGAAGACAACTACGCCGAATTTGACTTTCCTTTAGTTTAGCATCGCGCCTCGGCGTTACCGTGAACCGGAAATGCCGGGACGTGTACTGAAAGAAAAACGTTTGTGCCCGAAGAAGCTAAAGAACACTCCTAAGCCGATGATGATCGCGCCAGCGATATAGGGAGCTTGCGTGGCGAAAGCGGTGTGGCGACGGAGGAGGACAACGACGACGGGGAGCGCCAAAAGCGAAAAGACGATTGAAACACTATAGACGCCCAGGCAGCGGAGCCATTCCCGCAGGTAGTTGCCGCGGGTGCGAAAGACGAACCACTTATAGCCCAGAAAGGAAACCGAAATGTTAAGGAAGTTTGAAAGAAGGCTGGCGGCGAGGTAGCTTTCTGGAATGCGGCTGGCCAAGAGCGCCGTGAGTCCGGCGAAGCAAAGATAGCCGAATAGAGTGTTCCAGACGCCGACCAGGAGGTAGCGCAGCAATTGGTTGCCGGGAACGGCGCTACGGAGTTTATGCAGCATGTGCGGAAACTGGTTGAAATTCAAAGTTCACCCGTTCTCGCTCCACCACGAGTGGACGGTTTTGCACGTAGGTATGCATTGAGCCGAGATATTCGCCTTTTATGCCTAAAGCCAACATTTGCACCGAACTGAAGAAAAACAGGCCTAGAACCAGCGGAGCGATGCCCACTGAGAAAGTGTACCAGAAGACAAATTTTGTAGATAAAGTAGCTTACGCCAAGATAACGCGCTCCGTGCGTCTCACAAAATCCAAAAAAGGCCCTCGCCAATACGAGGGCCTTTTTCCATTTCAAACGGAGAATTGTATGACCAAGGAACAACGCGCCAAAATCGCCCGCGAAAACGGCACTAAAAGCAAGGGTCCAATCACCCCGGCCACGGTAAATTTGTTCTCAACGGGCGAACTCCCTGGGGATCGAGTTTTTCGTCATGCGCAAGTAGTCGAAGACGAGACGCGTCCTGAAGGTGAAGTTGCGCATCCTCTCAGCGATGGATTGCGCGGGTTTCTGAAATGATTTGAGGATGCCCACGGCAAAGCGGCGCAGGCGCGTGATATTTTCCGGGCCAAAGCCCGTGCGGATTTGGCTGTGATCCTCATCGTAGTTCCAGTCGATTATGTGATGAACGCTTTCGATGCTCCAATGGCCGCAGTTCACAACCAGCACGCGTTGCGGCGAGGCCTCTTGCGGTGCACGGCTCGTGATTCCCAGCGCGATCTCTCGGCTGCGCGCACCAGTCTTTTTGTCGATGGTTTCGCGCTCGATTTCCGCTTTTCCCTATTGACCTCAGCCCTATCCCGGGCTAGAGTATTAGTATTACCATTACCAAAACTCAAGCTCTTTAAGTTTGGATTACGAGTTGTCGCCAGCGACCTGAAAAGGTTATTTGGCGACTAGGACGTGCGAGATTTTATGATTTGACATAGACGAGTGCCTCTGGGTGGCCTCGGGCGGCAGCTTTTGATAATTTGTTGCGGCCTGCACAGCACTAAATTGTGTGTACATAGCTTTAGTCACACCGCAATCGCCTGAAACCAATCCCTGCGGGCTTGGGCCTGCGAGCGCTTCCCAGATTCCCCACAAGTCAATGCTAGAGATCGTTCGTGATGAAAGCAACCAAGGCCAAGCGGACGGCTTTGATATCTTGACGTCCGTCCATAGACGGTTTTCTTTTTGAAAATCCGGTTTAATTGTTCCGCTGCCGCCTGATTTTCTGCTCTGACGCAAAAAGTACCTGTGCTCTATCCACCACGAATCGTCCTCCTCGGATTCGCCGAAGCACCACCTCGCGCTTTCGAGTGAAGCTCCACCCCTGATTCGGTCCAAAGGGTCCGGGTCCCGGAGGCCGGGTAGTGCTTTTGCGTTTTCCTCCTTTACGTTTTGTATCTTAAGGATTTCGGTCAGTCAGCAATGGTAGATTCTCGGTTCTTGCAATTTGCCAACTACCTTTTAACGCGCGAACGTGAGTACCAACAAGGTGAGGAATTGGCAGGACACTCTCATGGTCAGCTAGGCCATCTTGCTCAGGTTCTCGACAAATCTGTTAGAAAATCATTTCTTTTCCCCAGCGTTAGGTTCGCACGAGCGCGCGATGCGTGCGGTGTGCACGGGCATTGTTTTCGTCGGTTCAATGCGTCTGAGCATAGTCTGCCGTCGCAAGAAGTCCTGTTGCTTGGCCCCCAATTGTGGGCAGTTGTATTGCCAGAGCTACTGAAAGTCTTCCTTGAGCAGGTGGACGCGGACCGCCTGCAAGTTGTAGCGGAGCAGATCGCAAAGGCAGACTTGCTGTTTGCCCGTGAAGTTTTCTTTGCGCCTGAGGATGCACCGTCGCCTTGCGCGCCGGTCGTAGGGCGAATGTTCGCAGGTCCTTTGTGGGCGCGGTGATTGTGATCAAGCTCGACGATGTAGCGGTTGACTTTGTCCGGCGGATCGATGCGCTGTTTGCGATGGATCGAGAGGCTTCGGCAGCCAAGATCACGCAGACTAACTGGCGGATGTCCTGCGAGCGTTGGCGGATCGAAAACCTTTCGAAATGGCTGCCCTGACAGAGATGGCGTCGATGTTACATCGCCAAGGCTAACCCGCCAATCCCTGCTACGCAAGACTCAAATTGCCGAGCGGATCCCAGGTAAGGCGCCAAGAATGGTTCAGAGGAGGCACAGTTTTGGAAGGTTGGAATGTACTGCTCGTGCGTCCCGGACATGAGTTGCGCGTAGAATACTCCGTGATCAATGGTCGCGGCGCTGAGGCTTATGTCCCTTGTAGTCGGGAGGTTCGGTACCTGTCGGACCGAACGAAGGTGGTGCGTCAGCCCTTATTTAAGGGTTATACCTTCGTTCGAGGGAGCGTGCCAGTATCCGGTCGGCTGGTGACGTTACCGGCTGTAATTGGGTTTCTGCGTTTTGGTGAGCAGATGGCGGCCGTGACGGACGCAGAGATGGATACTGTTCGGATCATGGCGGAAAAGTCTGCAGCGGTTGAAACATGGTGTGATCTGACCCCGGGTCGACGCATCCGGGTCCTATCGGGTCCGTTGACTGGTTGTGAGGGGGAGATCGTAAATCGCAAGACAGGGAGTTTTTTTACAGTTAGGCTGGGCATCCTGGGCAGGCAACTCGCCACGCCCTTCGACCTCAGCCAGACGAAACTGGAAACTCTTGTTGACGCGGGAAGATCGTAGATAGAGATCCGGCTAAACTCATGGCGGCGACCGGGTGGCGTCGACACTACGTTAGCCCTGTCAGTACAACTCTGGCTGCTGGAACTGGGGAGCCATCGCTAAACCCGCTTACTGACAGCACACTGGGGCTCGAAAAAAGGAACATAACGAAAATGGCCATTAAAGGGGTTGTCTTAGCTGGCGGTACTGGAAGCCGGCTTTTTCCCTTAACAAAGATCACAAACAAACATCTGCTCCCGATCTACGACAAGCCGATGATCTATTACCCGATCCAGACGCTTGTCGACGCGGGTATTGATGAGATCCTCATTGTCACCGGCGGACGCAACGCCGGGGACTTCCTCCGCCTCCTTGCCAACGGCAAAGAGTTCGGCAACATCCATCTCGACTACACCTACCAGGAAGGCGAAGGCGGCATCGCTGAAGCGCTCGGGCTCGCGCATCACTTCGGCGCCGGACATCGCCTGTGCGTCATCCTCGGCGACAACATCATTGAGGGTTCCATCCGCCCTGCGGTCGAAGATTTCCGTCGGCAGCCGGCGGGCGCCAAGATCCTCCTCAAGGAGGTTCCCGACGCCGAACGGTTCGGCGTCGCCGAGATAGAAGGCGGACGAATACTCGGCATCGAGGAAAAGCCCCATAATCCCAAATCCAACCTCGCCGTCACCGGCATTTATATGTACGACGAGACGGTTTTCGACAAGGTCCAGAAGCTGAAGCGCTCCGACCGCGGCGAACTCGAGATCACCGACGTCAACAACGCCTACATCGCCGAGGGCACCATGAGCTTCGCTCACCTCGACGGCTGGTGGACCGACGCCGGCACCTTCGAGTCCCTCCTCCGAGCCAACAATCTCGTCGCCGCCACCCGAGGGTACGCAGCGTGAGCCTTCCCGTCGAGTACGGCCTCCCCGCGAACGAACAGCGCGGCATCGGCAATATCATCCTGAAGCCCGACGCCGAACAACTCATCCCCGGCGTCAAAGTGATCGCCTGCGCCCTCTGGCCCGACGACCGTGGCTACTTCCTCGAAGTCGGCCGCATCGGACAGGGCGGCATCACCGGGTTCCCGCCCGAATCCACCCAGGTTTCCGCCGCTCTCTCCCTCCCCAGCACCATCAAAGCCTTCCACATCCACCGTTTCCAGACCGACTACTGGTCCCCCGCCTCCGGCATGTTCCAGGTCGCCCTCGTTGACCTCCGCCCGGACTCCCCCGTCTTCGGCCGCCGGAATACCCTCTACGTCGGCGCCCTCCGCCCCTGGCAGATCCTCATCCCTCCCGGCGTCGGTCACGGCTATAAGGTGATCAGCCACGAACCCGGCATGCTCGTCTACGTCACCGACCGGGTCTATAACCCCGCAGACGAAGGGCGTATCCTCTACAACGACCCCGGCATTAACTACGATTGGGAACTGCAACACAAATGACAATTCTCGTTACCGGTGGCGCCGGCTTCATCGGCTCCGCCTTCGTTCGGTTGGCGCTGGCCGCGCCCGGCGATCTCCGGATTGCAAACCTCGACGCCCTCACCTACGCCGGCAACCTCGAAAACCTCGCCGCTGTTTCAGGCGATCCCCGGTACTCCTTCCACAAAGCCGACATCACCGACCCCGCCGCCATCGAAGCCATCTTTGCCGAAGTCCAGCCCGACGCCGTCGTCCATTTCGCCGCCGAGTCGCACGTCGACCGCTCCATCATTTCCCCCGAACCGGTCATCCGCACCAACCTCCACGGGACCTTTACCCTCCTCGAAGCCGCCCGGCGTCACAAAACCGTCCGCTTCCTCCACGTATCCACCGACGAGGTCTACGGCTCCATCGAAGAACCGCATGAGGCCGACGAAGATTATCCGCTGCGTGCCAGCAGTCCCTACTCGGCGTCGAAAGCGGGCAGTGACCTTCTCGCCCTCTCCTACTACACAACCTACAAGATGAACGTGAGCGTCACCCGGGCGTCCAACAACTACGGGCCGTTCCAGTTCCCCGAGAAACTGATTCCGCTTATGATCGCCAACGCCCTCGAAGGCAAGCAACTGCCGGTGTATGGCGACGGCATGCAGATCCGCGATTGGCTCTACGTCGACGATCACTGCCGCGGGATTAGCGCCCTTCTCGAAAAAGGCCGCGCAGGCGAAGTCTACAACATCGGCGGCTCCCGCGCCTTGCCTAATATCGAAGTAGTGCAGCGCATTCTCGCCGCCACCGACCAGCCCGAATCGCTCATCAAATACGTCAATGACCGGCCCGGCCATGATCGCCGCTACGCGATCACCTCCGACAAGGTCGAGCGGGAAACCGGCTGGAAGCCGCAGGTCGAATTCGAGCAAGGTCTCGCCAATACTGTTCGCTGGTACCGCGAAAATGAAAGCTGGATCGCCGATGTCCGCTCCGGAGACTACCGCGATTTCTACGAACGCAACTACGCCGGGCGTTAAGCTATGGCTACTACGAATTTGACAGCCGCCGACTCGCGAGCAACTCATCTCCGCACGTGCTGATACTCTTGCGGCCGTAGGCCGCGCAAGCGGTCATTTTCTTCAAACTCTGTCCCCATGTTGGTCATCATAAATCGACCAGTAACGGCTGCCTCAGCGACACAAGTCCTTAATGAGACCAGTTCTCGCCTCGACAAATTCCACGCGCACCACAGAATCCGATGAGTCCCGAGAAGCAACGCGCCTTTCCTGGCGATTCTATCCTCGCCGGTCACGATAATCGTTTCGTTTGCGATGGAGCGGATCGCAACGCCCAACTATTGGATAACTTGTTGCCCGTTCTAGACCGGCTGGATAAGCGACTCGCGCGTGTTGAAAACAGCATAATCTTTAAAAGTCTGCGCGGTATTGGGCGGCTATGGTCAGTGGCTAGCAAAGCAATCCGCGGCGGGGAGAAGCCCCAGTCTCTCCTCAAGTGGCAAGTAAGCAACTCGATGTCGACCGAGAAACTGGCAAGTCTTCATCGCAACCTAACGGAAAGCGGAGACTTGCCTCTCGTTTCGATCTTGGCTTTTGCACGACCGGGGACAACAAGCAGCGACTACGACTCGCTGCGTAGATCTCTTGAAATCCAACCGTACAAACGGTGGGAACTGTTGCTTGCGAACAACCGGAATGAAAGCGGAGTCGCCGATTCCGGACCGTCGCGCCGGGCATTAGAACAACTATTCGATCAGGACCGCCACGAGAACGAAAGAGTATGGCCCTCGATGGAGGGTGCCGCTGGTCAACTGGTCGTGTTTGTCCGGTTGGGTGACATTCTGCAGCCAGAGGCGCTGACGCTGATTGCTCAACACTTCCTGACATCCGGGGCTGACGTGATCTACACCGATGAAGCCGTATTGATGTCTGACGGCCGCACTATCCTCCCTGTTTTCAAGCCCGATTACTCTCCGCATCTACTACCAGGGCCCTCCTATCCTGGGAGTCTCCTCGCTGTCCACAGGTTAAAAGCAATGGAGGCTGGCTCCCTTCGACCCGAGTTTCTCGCAGTCGCCGATTATGACCTATTCCTTCGCATGGCCGACCGAGGATGTACCATCTCCCATCTGCCGAAAGTGCTGTATACCCGGAAAACGTCCCCGCCCGACAATGACAACCTAGCTATTGACACCTTGCAGCAATCTTTGGTTCGCCGGGAAGAAAATGCTGCTGTCGTTCAGGACCGTGCAACGGGACTGTATCAAATTATAAGAGTTCCTAAGACTGAGCCCCAAGCTTCCATCATTATCGTCTCAAAGACTCCCTCGCTACTAGAAGCCTGCCTTGAGGGTGTCACTAAACAAACTGCATACAAAAACTACGAAATCATCATTGCTCACCATGAGTGCGAAGACGAGGCGGCTAACCAAGCAATTCGGCAATTGATTAGCGTCTACTCCGCCGCTTCCACTGCTTACTCTGGCCCGTTTAATTACTCTCTACTGAACAACCGCGCCGCCGCCATTGCCAGCGGCGAACTGCTTGTATTCCTGAACGACGACGTGACCCCCCTAGTTCCAGAGTGGCTTCACCGGCTTGCTGGCACGCTTGCGACACCAACCGTTGGCGTTGTTGGCGCCCGGCTTCAATACCCGAATGGTTCAATCCAACACGCGGGCATCGTCGTAGGGCTACTTGGCTGCCTCGGCCACGTTGGTCGCCACTCGCGCCATGTCGAAATGTTCCGATGGCTCTCGCTTACGCGTAATGTCAGTGCGGTTACTGGCGCCTGCCTTGCCATACGTCGTGAGTTGTTTGATTCCCTCGGCGGATTTGATGAAGACTTCGATGTCAATTTCAATGACGTCGACCTCTGCTTCCGTGCAAGGAGATATGGATTTGAAGTTCTCGTTGAAGGGGGCGCGCTACTGCAGCATGACGAATGTCAAACGCGTGACGCCACCGTTCGTTTGAACGAATTGTACCGATTACACCTCCGCTGGGGCGCGGTATTATCCCAGGCCGATCCTTACTACTCGGCGGCTCTGGCGCTGGACAACGAAGTCCCTGCATTGCGTTTCGAATAAGGCAACGACGAAAACCAGTCACTCAGTCAAACTGCAGTGACTTGGCCGGCGCTATGAGGCGCGATCAACGCCTCTACAAAACCTCAGGGACGTGCACTACTGTCCAAATTAGCCAATGGCCAGCTAGTGCTGACTTAAAAGCAGAGGAATTGTAGTGGTGATCTCTTGGGTCTGGATCTGAGGTGGACAATTGGGAGCGCGGGGGCTGGCTTCCTACTGTTCCGCCTCGACTAGTGCCGTTACCGGAAAAACCGCTTCCTCACGGTCGCGGTTCTGTGACGGACAATCCGGGCTGAGGGTCCAGCGCATTCGCACGAATTCAAGCGATCGGGGTACTAGGGCGTTTGGGCTCAGGTAAGGGCATAGTCTTTGCGCAGAGCTGGTGGCCCTTCTGGCCGGGTGGCCGGTCGCGCGTGGCGCTGGCCTCCGTTCGAGGCGACGGTACGCCCAGCGAAATTGTCTTGACAAGAAATCACGTCTTGATGCCTCTCATGCCCACTGATTCGAAGCAAAAAATGAAACATTCACTGGCCATTTTTGGCATCCTCGCTGTTTGGTGTGGGTAAGGCCGGATAGAGCGGCAGCGTTCGTCGGTTTGAGTTGCGGGGTCGGCTGGAATCGAGGGACCTCGGAGTGTGCGGTGTTCCTGTTCGGGTTTGAACAGGGAAGCGGCAGCATCTCCGTCCGCCGCGGTTGGAATGTGGAAATCGGACCTTTGGGCGATTTCCAAGGGCGGTGGGACGAGAGTGAAAACCTGGTTTTGGTTTTCTTCGCTTTCCACGGCCCGTCATTTCTACGGCCGACTTCGGGGCCAAGTACGCTTACTCGCCCCTCGCTGGCGAATTTTGTCCGGCGCTTCTACCCACGGCAAATAGCGAAGAACCCAAAAATCCTCACCTTACCCTGCCAAAGGTTCCTCTAGAATGTTACGCTAACGGTTTCCCGAGTGTTGCTAGGCAGAAGCGGTCTAAGTAAGCTTAAACGTTGCGGAACGATAAAAACTAGCGCTATGCCCAGAACAAAGCTTCGCAGTCGTGATGAACGACGTTTCATGTCACCGAGCGATGATGACAATGTTTCGTGTATCTCTGTTCCGCGAAATGTCCTTCTTGCAACCAATCACCTTGTGTCCTATGCAGGCTCCGAATTGGTGATCATCGAACTCGCCGAGGAATTCCGCCGACTAGGGTCACAAGTCTCTGTTTTCGCTAATCAGGTGGGGGATCTCTTGCGGTCGGAACCTGTACTGCAAGGGTCATTGTTGACAGATAGACCAGACTTGGCAAGCTTCGACTTTGTGTGGTCCCAACACCTCACGCTAGGTCAATTGCTGCCTTCTAAGCCCGATTTATTGCCAAATGTGGTTACGGTACACCTGTCGCCTTTTGAGTTGTTCGAAATGCCACTCCCCCGTGTCGAGAATGCTGTCGCCTCGCTTGTAGTCGCAAACAGCGCGGAGACCTCTGCTGAACTGGTCCGCCTCGGAATCGATCCGAATCTGGTTCACGTCTTTCCCAACCCCGCCCCTTTTACCTTTGCAGAGATCCGGCGTCGTTCGATCTCGCCACTGAAAAACGTTCTTCTTGTTAGTCATCATCCACCTGCGGAGGTAGTGGCCTTGGCTGACCGTCTTCGGATTCAAGGCCTCCAGGTGGAGCAACTCGGGACTGGGTATGAGCATCGACGATTACGACCGCAAGATCTACAGAACGCTAGTGCTGTAATCAGCATTGGGAAAACTGTTCAATATTGCATTCAGGCTGGCGTGCCGGTGTTTTGCTACGACCATTTTGGTGGCCCTGGCTGGCTTACCGCCGAGAACTTTGAGACAGCGGGCTCGTTCAATTTTTCTGGCCGGGGACTCCAAACTCGAAGAGAGGCCCCTGAATTGTTATCAGAATTCGTGAACGGCTACGTGAGAGCGGCCGAATTCGCTGCTAATCAACGTTCGGAAGTGACGGCATCCTACAGTCTCAGCGACTGTCTCAGCACCGTTCTTGCCTCCAGGCGCCGACCGACTGAGTTGTTATCGAAGGCGGAGTGGGAAACGGCACGGCGGTTTTCTTGCCTCGTTGGTCGTGAATCTGCCGATCGGTTGAAGGCGTGTACTTCTCTAGCGACAGTCCAGGAACAAAGAAATCAGGAACAGGCTGTTTCGGATGAATACATTGCCGACCTCCGGCGAGCCCTTACGGATAACGAGAGCGCTGTTGAGCAACTGGAGCGGCAGGCTGAGCTAAAGGAAGAGGACTCCAAGCGGTATGTGGATTCGCTGTTGCTTTCGATCAGCGAAAAAGAAAAGCACCTGCACGCTGCTTGGGAGCATTCCGAGGAGCA
>Ga0114966_10005035_pt1 | contig 11248 bp, 10 predicted proteins | sample M_130207_XF_Meta_FD_87029 | JGI IMG/M metagenome (GOLD analysis project Ga0114966, IMG submission 87029) | Freshwater microbial communities from Lake Montjoie, Canada to study carbon cycling - M_130207_XF_MetaG | ecosystem: Environmental > Aquatic > Freshwater > Lake | place: Lake Montjoie...
AATATCTTTTGAATAAGTATTTGAATTAATATTTGGAATTTAAAAAAAACAGAATCAAAGATATTGTTTTTTTATCAGTAGTTAGTTTTTTAAAGGAAATTGGCCTATGTAAAAACACAACAAAAGAGGTTTTTTTAATCTATTTATTGGTGTTTCTTCTAAGTCGTTCTGTCTTCAATAAATTAAGCTCTCTACTAGTTTGTCCTGCTACCGATGTGTTTTCTTCTGCTCTTCGGATAAGATACGGCATAACATCGCGAACAGGTCCAAATGGTAAATATTTCGCAACATTATAGCCTTTTTCTGCTAAGTTATAGCTGATATTATCACTCATTCCGTATAATTGCCCGTACCAAATACGTGGATCATTTTTAGAAATAGTATTTGCCAATTGCATTTCCATTAATTTATATGAACTTTCTTCATTGTGTGTTCCTGCAAAGATTGCCATTGTATTGATGTGTTTCATCATATACTCTAAAGCAACATTATAATTATCGTCTGTAGCTTGTTTTGACTCGCAAATGGGTGTTGGATAACCTTTTTCCTCAGCACGTTTATGTTCTTTTTCCATATAAGCACCACGCACAAGCTTCATTCCTATATAAAATCCTTCCGATTTGGCTCTATCATGTAATTTTTTCAAATACGCCACTCTATCCCAACGATACAACTGCAAAGTATTGAAAACAATAACTTTTTCTTTGTTGTATTTTCGCATCATATCTTCAACTAAATCGTCAGCCGCATCTTGCATCCAGCTTTCTTCAGCATCAATTAATAAAGCAACATCTTTACTATGTGCCGTTTTACAAATCAATTCAAAACGTGCCACTATTTTATTCCATTCTAATTGTTCTTCTTGCGAAAGTGATTGCTTTGCTCCTACTTTTTCATACAAATCTAAACGTCCCAAACCAGTTGGTTTAAAAACAGCAAAAGGAATTGCTTGACGTTCTTTTGCAAATTCAACTGTTTTTAATGTCATTTCAAGCGCCGCATCAAATTGAGCTTCTTCTTCTTTCCCTTCTACCGAATAATCCAAAACCGATGAAACACCCTTAGTGTAAATTTTATCCACAACCGAAAGACAATCATCTTCATTCACACCACCACAAAAATGATCAAAAACGGTAGCACGAATTAAACCATCAACTGGCAAATGAGCTTTTAAGGCAAAATTCGTAACTGCTGTTCCAATGCGAACCAACGGTTGATTGGCTATCATTTTGAACAAAAAATAAGCTCTATCTAATTCGGAATCCGTTTTTAATGCAAAGGCAACTTGTGTATTGTTGAATATTTTTTCCATTGAGTAAAATTGTTGAGCAAATATAGGCAGAGTTTGTAAATTATTCTTAAAAAAACTAACTTGAAACGTCTATTTTTTTTAACAACTATTGTCTTTAAAAGTTATTTGAGCAACCATAAATTACGAAATGCTTTATTTTTATCATAATCTTGCGCTTGTTTCTCAATATTAAAATAGCGATTACCTCTAGGATCATTGCCAACGCCAGCCAAATAAGCCCAATTTCCCCAATTGCTGCACACATCATAATCAATAAGTTGTTGCTCAAAATAGGCTGCTCCATAACGCCAATCGAGTTTCAAATCGTTGCACAAATAGCTCGCTACATTTTGACGTCCTCTATTGCTCATAAAACCCGTTAATTTAAGTTCAATCATATTGGCATCAACAAAATCAACTCCTGTTTTGCCATCAATCCAGCTTTTTAAAATAGTAATATTATGTTTGTTAACTGCAATTCCTTTATTTTGGATACCATTCTGTTGAAAAAATTTCACGTGGTATTTTTTCATCATAAATCTAAAATAATCACGCCATAGTAATTCAAAAACCAACCAATATGTTGATTCGTTAGCCTCATATTGAGCTTCATATTTTTTGAGTTCGAAATAAAGTTCTCTAGGTGACAGGCAACCTAAAGCCAACCAAGCCGAAAATTTTGAAGAATAATTAGAGCCAACCATTCCGTTGCGGGTTTCTTTATAATTAGAAATCGATTTTGTTTCAAAAAAATAATGATTTACACGCTCCAAAGCTTTGGTTTCTCCACCTTCAAACGGAAGCACTGCTCTTGAATCAATGGGTATATTCGCCAAACCTAAGTCGTTTAAAGTAGGCAAATTGATTGGCGGAATTATCGGGGATTTGATTGATAAAGGTTTTTCAAAAACGGTTCTAATGGTAGCATCTTTCTCTGTTTTTTTTCTGAAATTAGTAAAAACATCGGGTATGTCTTTGATGGAAAACGGTAAATCTTCCGCGTGATATAATGTACTTGTACTAAATGTTTCGAATTCGCATCGCAATTTAAAAAGTTCCGATTCTACTAAATCTTCGATTTGGTTTTCTTCATAAGTAACTTCTCGCTTAGCGAAAACTTTATAGGCATTGTATTCTTGTACGATTTTTGGAATTTCAACTTCAGGTTTTCCTTTTAAGATAATTAATCCCGAACCTAATTCCCGAAGATTTTTATCTAAATCGGATACAGCTTCTAATAAAAACTGTGCTCTAAAACTTCCTGTTTTTTGAAAGCCATATTCCGTTATTTCAAATTGAGAGGCATCAAAACAATACACCGGAATAATTTCTTCACTTTTGGCAATGGCTTTTACTAATGTTTCATTATCGTGCAACCGCAAATCGGTTTTAAACCAAACTATACTTCTTTTCATAACTCATTTATATTTTTTAAATAATAATCGGCTTGTTCTAATAAAGCACTTTTATCTTCGGGTTTCATTTTTCGCCAAACGTTGTACATCATTCCGATACGAGGATTTTTAGCTAGTTTATCTTCATTTTTATCATAAAAATTCCAATACAAGCTGTTAAACGGACATGCTTTTTCCCCTGTTTTTAATGCTTTTTTATAGAAACAACTACTACAATAATGACTCATTTTATCAATATAGGAAGCGGAACTTACATAAGGTTTTGTACCTACAATTCCGCCATCGGCAAACTGGCTCATACCACGAGTATTAGTAATTTCGACCCATTCGATAGCATCAATGTAAATTCCGAGGTACCATGCATCTACTTCATCAGGATGAATTCCGGCCAACAAAGCAAAATTTCCTGTAATCATTAATCGTTGAATATGATGAGCATAAGCATAGTCCAAAGATTGTGTGATGGCGTCTTTTAGACAATTCATTTTGGTTTTACCTGTCCAAAACCAATCGGGTAATTTTTCTTTATGGTTGAAAAAATTTAAAGAGGCGAATTCGGGCATTTTTAGCCAATAAATACCGCGCATGTATTCGCGCCAACCTATAATTTGTCTAACGAAACCTTCAAGTTGATTGTATTCTATATCATCTTTACGATTTTCCCATTCTTGTATGGCTCTGTCAATTACTTCTTTTGGCGAAATCATTTTAACATTCATCGAAAACGAAATTCTTGCATGGTATAATGACCATTCGTTTGGTGTCATCGCGTCTTGATAGGAACCAAATAAAGGCAAACATTCCGTCACAAAAAAATCAAGTAATGCTATCGATTGTGCTCTGTTTATTGGCCAAACAAAATTGATAGCATCAATGTTACCAATAGTAGAAATAGCTGTATTCTTTAACTCCGAAACTATTTGAGTAACATTATTATTAAAAACTAATGGCGGTGTTGGTTTATGATTTTTGGGCAATTTTTTACGGTTTTCGCCATCATAATTCCATTGCCCTGTTGAAGGTTTGTCACCTTCCATCAGCACATTATGTTTTTTTCTCATGGCGCGATAAAAACTTTCCATCAAATACATTTTTTTGCCTTCAAAGAAGATTCCGAGTTCTTCTCTAGTACTAAAAAAATGTTCAGTATCACAAACCAAAAAAGGAATTGAAAGTTTAGCGCAATAGTTTTTAAATAGAATATCTAATCGGTACTCATCAGGTAATTGATACTCGAATTGATTAAAATTTTCTTCATATAACATAGCATCTAAAATTTTTTCAAAAGATTGTAAATTACCTTCATCATTCAAATGAATGTAAATTACATGATGTCTATTTACTCTTAATTCCTCAGCAAACGAGCGCATAGCACTAAAAAAACCAACTACTTTTTGAATATGATGAAGTGCATAATCCGTTTCGGTTCTAACTTCCATCATTACATAAGTAACAGTATCATCGATGGTTTGAAACCAAGAATGACTATGATTCAACTGGTCTCCGATAATTAACCGAAGTGTTTTTTTATTTTCCATTTTTATTTTCTCTGCATCGATCACTACAATATTTAACTTCTTCCCAAACTTTCTCCCATTTTTTGCGCCAGGAAAAAGGTCTGTTACAAACCACACAGATTTTACTGGGTAAGTTTTGCTTTTTAACGTTGCGCATTAGTAAAATTTAATTTGTTTCTTTTCCATTCAATAGCTACTGATGAACCTTCTGCAATGAAAACCGCTGTTGGTTTAGTATCATTTAAAACCGAAAAGGAATTGCCGTACATAGCTTTAAAATCGCAGTCAATTTTATAATTTACTACGTCGTGAATATTCCAACTTGGATGTTGCAACCGATATTCTTCTGTTTTATGCTCTCCCGTTTTTGTATAACCATAATAATGCTCGTATATAAAGTTTTGAAGCGAATCCAGTTTCATTTTGTGAGATGCCAACTCATTTTCGACATAAATACTATTCCATTTTTTATCTAACAACCATTCAAATTTTATTTTTTGGCTTATAAAGTCTTTGACAATGTTGTGCTTGGTAGGTACAACGGTGTAATGCTCTTTATATAATTTGTTTGCCATCCAAGCTACAATTTTATAGGGAATGGTTTCGTTGATAAAAACAACCCCTCTTTTTATTGTGTTGTCTTCTGTACGAGTGACATAAAATCGTAGGTTGATTTCTTCAAATGTTCCCAATTTAGGAATAGGCACATTGAAAAGTTTCGTTTTTTTGAACATAAAACCCACCAAACTTACATAAGCTTTTCCTTCAAACAAATCAAGGGTAACACCTTTCGGCAAAAAGGGCAACAAAATATTATGGTCAATTTCATAATTAACCATGATAATGTTTTCCCAATTTGCTTTTAAAAATATAGCCATTATTTGATTGTCTTTTTAGAATTTTTCCTAGTGTTACTCACGTGTTTTTTCAGAATTCGTTTTCCTTCTTCTTTAACTTCATCCGTTTTACGAAAACTCCAGATTATATCGCTGGCGTATTTTCGGGTTGCTTCTACATCAACAATTGGAACTGGATAGTCTATTCCTATTTCACATTCATACAATTGCTGTTCGATTAGACTCAATTTCCAAGGTTCGTGAATTAAATTCGATGGAACATTGACTAATTCGGGTAACCATTTTTTGATGAAAATCCCTTCGCTATCGTGCTCTTCCGAATTTTTTATCGGATTATAAATTCGGATTGTATTAATTCCAGTAACTCCTGATTGCATTTGCAATTGAGGATAATGAATTCCGGGTTCGTAATCTAAAAATTGTCTTGCTAAAAAATGTAGTTCACGCCAATCCTGCCAAAGATTAAATACAAAAAAAGAAACGACCATAGCACGCATTCTGAAGTTAAGATAACCCGTTGCAACCACACATCGCATGCAAGCATCAACAATGGGAACGCCGGTTTTTCCCTCTTGCCAAGCTTTTATATACACTTCGTTTTTGGTCTTTATTATTGCGTCAAAAGCAGCATTGATGTTGTGGAATTCCATCCGACATTCGTCTTCAAACTTTTGCATAAAATGACAATGCCAGTGCAATCTTGACACAAAATTAAGCATCGCTCTTTTGTTGGAAGCCTTTTCGTAAAACTGATTCGTATATTGATAAATCATCCGCATACTGATGTTTCCATAAGTCAAATAAGGTGATAAACGGCTGCATCCTTTTCTGCTTAAATTGGGTTTTGAAATATGTTTGCTATAATTAATATAGCGTTCTTTTACAAAACTATCTAAATACCGCCAAGCCCAATATTCACCACCTTGTTGGAAGTTTTTATTGCGTGTAGTGATTTCCTTATCTAAACTTGCTCCTTTTAATTGAGCGTATAAATCGGTATCTAAATTTTCAATTTTTAAGCTACTTAAGTCAATGATTTTAGGAGTATCGCGCATTACATTTTCCCAAAGCTTGTCCCAATCTTTTCTAGATTTTAATTTCCGAATCACACCATGCAATTGATATTCATTCCACAAAATCGACTTTTCAGCAAAGTAGTTTTGCATTTCTATGTCCCTTTCAAAGGTGACTTTGTTGCCAATTTCCTGATGAGAGAAAACCGACTTTACCTCATAACTTTTTGTAAGTTCTTCGAAAACTGCTTTAACTTCATTATGAAAGCAATAAATTTTTGAGCTAAACGAATCTAATTTGGCTTGTAAATCAAGAATTGATTCATAAACAAAACGCCAATGTCTGACATCTGAATCGTCATGAGTCATTACAGAAGGCTCGAAAAAATAAACCAATAAAATAGGCAAACCGGATTGTTGCGCATGATACAGTGGCTCATGATCTGTTAATCGTAAATCTCTTTTGAACCAAACAATATTTATCGCTTTTTTACCCAATTTATAGTAATGATGTTAACTCTTTATAGGGTTTAGCATAACTCAATCGGTCTAATTGAATGGTTTTGTGATAACTATCCAATCCTGAACAGGTGATAGTATTTGCTTTTTCTATATCTAAAAAACCATCTTTACATAGGCAATTTTCAGGAAAATCGACTTGAACAATTTCACCAATGACCATAATGGTATTGTTCATGGTGATATCAATCTTTTCTCTAAATGCTACTCCAATTTGTATAGAACTCTCTTTGACAAAAGGAGCTATAAAATCATTAATGTATACAGGTGTTAAACCTGTTTCATCAAATTCTGAAATTGCTGCATCATAACGTGCAGCAGTTTGATGTGCTTTTTTATAAATATTTTCATTGATATGATTCAGTGTATAAAACCCCGTTTCGAGCAAATTACTTAAAGTGTTTCGTTCAGGAGGACTTGGTCTAAAAATTAGTGCAACCAATGCTGGGTTGGCTCCAAGATGAATCAAAGAACTAAAAATGGCAAGGTTTGTTTTTCCTTTTTTATCGATAGTTCCAACAAGAGCAACACTTTTAAAACCTGCTAAACTATTTATAAAATGAACACGTTTTTGTTTTTCCATTTTCATGATATCATCAAAAGTAACCTGTGTTTTCATGTTGTATTTTGTATTATGTTAAAAAGAAAAAGTATCTTTTTCATCTAGTATTATCCACTTTTTGTTACTATTTAGTTGAAAAGTACCTACATGTTCTTTATTCCATTCTTGTGGTGAAATTAATGATAAAAAATACATCCGTTCTTTATCAATATATAAATGATAAATTTCACCAATTACGGGTTCAAATGAAAATTTCGAACTATAAACTAATTCGTTCCATTCGTATTCTTTCATTAAATTTTGATATTGAATTTGCAGCTCGTTAAACTTTGTTTCAAATTCTTTGTTTACATTGCTTATTCCTCTACTTTTCCATGAAACAACATCATCCATTTTAATTACAGGCGCTCCAACATTTGTTGAATAAGGTAATAGACTCGCATTGTATCCTTTATCATCTGAAAAAACTATATTGTCTGGTTTTTTATTTTCCATTTTTAATTCTATTATCGTTTTGATATTTTATTGTTAGTAATAGCGCGTTGAAGTTTACATTTAAAACGATTAATACCTTCTATTCGTTTTCCAACATGTTTCGTTTTACAATTTTCAACACGCTTTCGCCACAAAACGTAACTTCTAAATTTAAGTTCTTTTTTCATGAGCGCTTTAACATCGGCTTCTGCCAAACCAAATTGAAATTTTATAGCATCAAAAGGTGTTCTGTCTTCCCAAGCCATTTCAATAATTCTATCTAATTCAATTGCTGAAAATTCCTTATTGCCCGTTATAGTCATATTTAGTTTTGTTTAACTATTTGTTAAAAATATTAAACAAAGATATTACATAAATTTAGGTAATGAATAAAAATTAACTTAAATTTTATAATTAGATTTATAAAAAAAAAACTTCTTTTGCTAAACTATTTCTAATACTAATTATGCAACCCATACAAGCCAACGGCTATCCAATAAATTTTGGTGAAAAAGGATATGAATTATTATCCAATTTCACGGAAGAGAACTACTATTCCAATATTTTTATTATCGTGGATGACAAAACCAATGAATTTTGTTTGCCAAGATTTTTGCCTTTTCTAGCTACTGAAAAAACAATTGAAATTATAGAGATAGCATCAGGCGAATGCGAAAAAAACATTACAACTTGTGTTGAAATTTGGAATATACTCACCGAACTTGGAGCCGATAGAAAATCGCTTTTAATCAATTTAGGTGGTGGAGTTGTTTCTGATATTGGTGGTTTTGTTGCCTCAACATTCAAAAGAGGTATTGATTTTATAAATATTCCAACAACCCTTTTAGCAATGGTTGACGCATCTATTGGAGGAAAAAACGGCGTGGATCTAGGAAATTTAAAAAATCAAATTGGAGTTATTAATGTTCCCAAAATGGTACTAATTGATTCAGATTATTTAGATACCTTACCTCAAACAGAAATGCGTTCCGGGTTAGCTGAAATGTTAAAACACGGTTTAATTTTTGACAAGATCTATTGGAACCAATTTTCAGATTTAAAAGCAATTGATTTTGATAACTTTGATGCATTAATTTATCGATCCGTAGCAATAAAAAATGAAATCGTAATGCAAGACCCAACAGAAAATGGTATTCGTAAAGCCTTGAATTTTGGACACACTTTAGGACATGCTATTGAAAGTTATTTTCTTAAAAATGATACTAAAAAAACCTTACTTCACGGTGAGGCAATAGCAATTGGAATGATATTGGAAAGTCATATTTCAATGCAAAAAAACTTAATTTCTAAAGTTGAATACTCAGAAATTAAAAATAATATTAAATCTATTTTTGAAACCGTTATTTTTGAAAAAAAAGACCTTCAACCTATTCTTGATTTACTCATTCATGACAAGAAAAATGAATATGGAAAAATTCAATTTGCACTATTAGACGGAATTGGAAAAATTGCAATCAACCAACATGCAGATAATGAAATGATTAACAATGCTTTTGAGGATTATAAAACTTAATTTTTTTTTAATAGTATTTTTTGCAATTCGGAAATATATTTTTTTACATTTGCTTTAATGAACAAAAGTAACAATAGCCCTTTTTATCCAACTTACAGCCAAGAATATAGCTTCAATTTCTTTGCTTTAGCGAATCATTTTTCAAAGTTGAAAGCTAATTCAATTGAACTATGTTCTCAAATTGCATTTTTGTCCCAAGAAAAATTACCTATTATTTACGCTAATATTCGAGTTTGAATTTTAGATTATTTTTATTCAAATAAATTTAATCAAAAAACACTTAAAACTCAATGAACACAAGATATTACGACTTAATAAACCAAACATTCTACTTCCCTCAAGAAGAATTTACATTAAATAAAGATAATTTACAATTTCACAATATTGATTTGATGAAATTAGTAGAAGATTATGGTACGCCATTAAAATTCACCTATTTACCGCAAATTACCAAAAGTATACAAAGGGCGAAAGGTTGGTTTAGAAATGCAATGGATAAAAGCAAATACGAAGGAAAATATTTCTATTGCTATTGTACCAAAAGCTCCCATTTTGAATATATAATGAATGAAGCTTTTAAGAACAATATTCATATAGAAACTTCTTCAGCATTCGACATTAACATTGTAGAAAAGTTAATGGAAAGTGGTAAGATCAATAAAAACACCTATGTAATTTGTAATGGTTTTAAAAGAGACGAGTATATTTCAAACATTGCACGACTCATCAATAACGGTCATACTAGAACTATTCCAATAATTGATAATTATGAAGAGTTAGATTTATTACAAGCTGAGATAAAAGGGAAGTTTAAAATTGGGATTAGAATTGCAGCCGAAGAAGAACCAAAGTTTGAGTTTTACACCTCACGATTGGGAATTGGATATAAAAACATTTTGCCTTTTTACAGAAAACAAATCCATGAAAATAAAAACTTGGAACTGAAAATGTTGCACTTTTTTATCAACACAGGCATCATGGATACTGCCTATTATTGGAACGAGTTGGTAAAATGTATTAAAGTATATGTTGCCTTGAAAAAAGAATGCCCATCCTTGGACAGTTTAAATGTTGGTGGTGGATTTCCTATCAAGAACTCCTTAGCTTTTGAATACGATTACCAATATATGATTGACGAAATTATCAATCAAGTAAAAATTGCCTGTGAAGAAGCAGAAGTTGATGTTCCTCATATATTTACAGAATTTGGTTCCTACACCGTTGGCGAAAGCGGTGGTGCTATTTATCAAGTACTGTATCAAAAACAACAAAACGATAGAGAAAAGTGGAACATGATTGACAGTTCATTCATTACAACTTTACCCGACACTTGGGCAATTAACAAACGTTTTGTAATGTTGGCAGTAAACCGATGGAACGATACCTATGAAAGAGTACTACTTGGAGGACTAACTTGTGATAGTGATGATTATTACAATTCAGAACAAAACATGAATGCCATTTATTTACCAAAATACAATAAAGAAAAACCGTTGTATATTGGTTTTTTCAATACCGGAGCGTATCAAGATTCTATTGGTGGTTATGGAGGTTTACACCACTGTTTAATACCACAACCTAAGCATATTTTAATTGATCGAGATGAAAATGGAATCATTGCAACCGAAGTTTTTTCGGAGCAACAAACTTCCGGTCACGTATTGGATATATTAGGATACAATAAAAAATAGTTTGTGAATTTCTGTTTGGAGTATTCAGAAAAATAGTTTTTCTTTGAGTATCAAATTTACTGACAACATAATAAATAATTAACCGAATTAAGATTTGCTAAAGCAAAAAGAATAAAACAAAATGAGTAAAGGACCTATAAGCCAATTTATTGAAAAAAATTATTTGCATTTCAATGCTGCAGCACTTGTTGATGCCGCAAAAGGATACGAAGAACATTTGCTAGACAATGGTAAAATGATGATTACACTTGCTGGTGCGATGAGTACTGCTGAGTTAGGAAAATCATTAGCTGAAATGATTCGTCAAGATAAAGTGCATATTATATCCTGTACTGGTGCCAATCTTGAAGAAGATATTATGAATTTGGTAGAACA
>Ga0114966_10005037_pt1 | contig 11245 bp, 8 predicted proteins | sample M_130207_XF_Meta_FD_87029 | JGI IMG/M metagenome (GOLD analysis project Ga0114966, IMG submission 87029) | Freshwater microbial communities from Lake Montjoie, Canada to study carbon cycling - M_130207_XF_MetaG | ecosystem: Environmental > Aquatic > Freshwater > Lake | place: Lake Montjoie...
CAGCAGCTCGAAGCCGCGACGAGCGAAGACGCGGCGTTTTTCGTGAGCACGCTGACGAAGCACAAGATCACCTTCCCCGGCCTCGGTGAGCTGATGATTTCCAAAGTGGGCAAGGACACGGCGGCGCGACTCGACCTGATCGGGCCGCTGCTCGGCGGCGAGGGCAACCCGCCGGAGCACCCGCTCAACGCGCTCGCGAACGTGGCGCTGTCCACGACCGAACCGGCGGAACTCCGCGCGCGCGCGCTGCGGATGCTCGCGGGGGTGGTGGAAAGGAACGCCGGCGCGGTGACGGACGTTTTCGTCAAGCTGCCGGCGGCGGATCACGCGGGCGCGGTCGGGGCGGTGTGGGAGGAGTTCACGCGCGACGCGCGGCACGCGAAACAGATCGGCCTTTTCGCCAAACTCGCGCGCGCGAAAGACGCGGCGAAGCGCGTGCTTGGCGCGACGGTGCTGGTGCATCTGACAACGAGCAGCGTGATCAAGGACGCCAACGCGAAGGCCGCCGCGGCGAAGGAGATCGAGACGCTGTGGGCCGACCCGGAGCAGGCGACGACACTGCTCGGGGTCATCGGCGCGACGGGCGCGAAGCAGTTCGGCCCGCAGGTGCGCGAGCATTTGCACGACAAGAGCAGCGTGGTGGTGGAGGCCGCGGAATTCGCGCTCACCAAGCTCGGACTGGACAAGGTCGCCGCGCCCGGAGCACGGACCATCGGCGAGATGAAATACGAGGACGTGGTGAAGACCGCGCTCGCCGTGAAGGGCGACGCCGCGCGCGGCCAGGCACTCTTTTTGCAACAAGCCTGCGCCGCCTGCCACACCGTCTCCGAGTCCGAGCCGCCGAAGGGTCCGATGCTCGGCGGCATCGCCACGCGCTACACCCGCGCGGAACTGTGCGAGTCCATCCTGCGGCCCGGCGCGAAGGTTTCGCAGGGCTTCGAGACGGTGTGGTTCAAGCTGAAGAACAAGGACGAGGTCGAGGGCTTCGTGGTGAAAGAGAGCGGCGATTCCGTGGAAGTGCGGAACATCGCGGGCGTGACGCAGGTGCTCGAAAAGGGCACCATCGCTGAGCGGCAGAAGCGCGAGAAATCCATGATGCCCGACGGACTGCTGAACGCGCTCACGCCGGAGGATCTGGCGGCGATGCTGGCGTATCTGGAGGGGACGAAGGCGGGGAAATGAGGAATGACGAAAGAAGCCCGAGGTCCGAATGAGCGCCCCAAAAAAACCGTCATCCTGAGCGGAGCTCCTGGATTGGCATGGTCCTCGGCGTGAAGGTCACACCAGCCAGTGTCCAGGATCGCGAGGGTGCCGTCCTGCTCCTGGCGAGCCTCTACTTGCTCTTTGGTCGGCTGCAAATCATCTGGGCCGACGGAGGCTATGCAGGTGTTTCGGTTGCATGGGTTAAAGCCTTGCGTCCCGATCATTCCGAGTCTCACACCTACGTTTGTATGTCCCATCTGATGCTCAAGCGCCTCGCCAAAGAGGGCTAAACTCACTTTCCAGATGCCCGCTCAGAAATACAGCGATGGGATGGAAAACGCAGAGCCCCAGAGAACGCAGAAAAATCGGGAAAAGTCCCCTGCTCCCACGGCTCACCCAGCAAGTGAACATTTTCGGGTCCGCAATAGCTCCGTAACTCTGCGTCCTCTGCGTTAAAAAATCCCCGTCCTGCTTTTGGGATAAACCGCGCTCGACAGACAGACGTGTTACTCCCGCTTCCAATCCGCCACCGCTGTTCATCCTGTCGGACAGAAGGAGAAGAAGGTGGGGATTTTCCCTGGTTAGAAACCTCTGCCTGACCCGCCTCGTGACACGGGAGCCGCTCGGCCGGTCACAGCATCCCGACGCGCTTGCGGATGAGCCACTCAGCGGTGAGCAGGAAGACGAGGAGGGCGAACCACCACCCGCTTTCGAGCAGCGGGCTTTCGCTTTCCTCAACGGTGCCGGCGGTCAGCGGTTCGAGGAGCTTCAGGACCTGGTCCACTTGCTCTTCGCGGAAATACTGGCCGCCGCTGGTCGTCGCGATTTGCCGGAGCAGTTCCTCGTTCACGCTGAGCAGCGTCCTTTCGATGTTCAGGCTGGCTTCGACCTTGAACTCGGCGCGCACCTTGATCTGCCCCTCGGGCACGGCGGCGCTCTCGATGGTGACCTCGTAGCTGCCGGGCTCCAGCGCGGCGGTTTTGCCGCGGTAGAGGCCGCCCTCGGCGGGTGTCAGCTCGATCTTTGCCGCCACTTTGCCGTCGCGGGAAAGGACGGCGGTCACGGCGGCGGCGTCCACGGGCGTGCCTTCGCCGCTACGGATGCGGGCGCGGAGACCGGCCTGCGCGCCGGGTTCGTAGTTGAGCTTGCCGGCGTCGAGGGAGACGAATTTGTCCTGCGTGGCAAAGGGCTCCTCGGCGACAAACCCCGCGATCTGGTTCCAGAATTTGACGTGGTATTTGTCCGCCACCTCGTAACGCCAGCGCCAGGAATCGTCGAAGGCGTGGTAATAGACTTTCCCCGCGCCGAAGCTGCGCAGGACGCTGAGCGGCACGCGGGAGTCGCCGGCGGCCTTTGCATCAATGAGCACTTCCGCGCCGGGGAGCGGCTTTACGCCGACGACGGACTTCGGCAAAGGCAGCTTCGCCCAAGTCTCGGCGTTCGTGGCGATCTCGTTGCTCAGCGCAAAGGGCGCGAGGCCGGCGGCGCGGGAGGTGAGCCCGAGCGACTCGATGCCGGTGGGCGGCTTGTCGAGATACTCCACGGGCAGCAACGCCCCGAGCGGAGTGTCGCCGTATTGGCGGAGATGGCCGCGGGCGCCGTCGAGGAAGATGATCGCGCCGCCGCGTTTGCCCACGAAGTCGGCCAGCCAGCGCTTTTCCTCGTCCTTGAGCAGGTCCTTCGGCACTTCGCCGAAGATGATCAGCTCGTAGGTGTCGAGTTCGGCTTTGGTGCCGGGAAGTTTGCCCTCCCTGGCGCGCTCTTTGGCTTCGTCGGTCGCGCCTTCCTGGAGGTCGCTCTCGCTGGTGCGGACGAAGCCCGCCTCCCCGCGCATGCCGGCGATGGCAGCATTGACCTCCCACTTTTCGTCGCGCTGGTAGAGGTTCTTCAGGTAGCGCGTCTCCCAGCGCGGACGACCGTCCACGAGCAGGATTCTCCGCTTCTGCGTCACGGCGCGAAAACGCAGCCGGCCCTCGTTGTTCGTCAGCTCCTTTTCGCCGTCGATCGGACTGATGCTGACTTTGAGATCGAGCGGCACGGTCCGCGCTTTCACGTCGGCGGAGGCGGCCTTGAGGCGCTCAGCGGCCAGTTCCTTCACGGGAAACTCAAACGGCACGCTCCGGCGGGGCTTGCCCTCGGAGGTGAGTTCGATGGGCTTTTCGAGCACGTCCTTTTCGCCGTCCTTGATCGTGATTTTGTAGGGCAGGCCGGGCGCGACTTCTTCCTTGATGATGATTTCGCCGCGCACCTTGTCCTCGTGGAAAACGCTGTCGGGAACAATCGCGTGAACGACAGCGAGGTCGCGCGGAGCCACGTGGCTGCCGGTGCCGAGGGCAAAGACAGGCATCTTTTTTCCGGCGAGAATCCGGGCAACTTCGACGGCGGATTCGCCGGCGTTTTGCTGGCCGTCGGTGATGAGCAGGACGGCGCCCTGGCCAGCTTTGTCCGCGGTGCTGACGCCGAAACTCAGGCCGCTCGTCAGGTTCGTGATGGAGCCCACCGGCTGGTTCAAGGCGGTCGGCAGCGGGGCAGCGTTTGAGCTGGCCTGCCACACGCGCTTCACTTCGTCGCCTTCGAGGCTGGCGAGCTGGACGTCGAACTTTTTGGCAAGGTTCTCAAGGATGCGCTGCCCGGGTTTGCCTTCGAGCAGGAGCGCCTGCACGCGCTGCCAGCGGGCGAGTCCGTCGAACCTGCCGAGCGCGTCCTTCACCAAGGGATTCGCGCCTTCGGCGTTGATGGATTTTTGGAAAATGTCGGCGACTTCCGCGGACCAGCGCCCGGCGGCCTCGCCGAGTTTCACAAGGTCCTGCGAGGCGCGGTTGCCGTCGTCCAGCGACTTGATTTCGCGCGCGGCGAGATCGGCGGCGGGCTTGGCGAGTTCGCTGCGGAAGCGGGCGAGCTGGTCCGCTCCCTTGCCGGATTTGCCAAAAAGTCCGTCGGCATTCGCAACGAGCGCCGCGAAGTCCGTGAGGTTCTTTTTCGACATCTCGGCGGTCGGCACCTCGGCCAGCTTCGTCCGCTCGCCGAGGTTGCGCGCTGCGCCCAGCGCGGCGGAAGCCTGCGGGAGTTCGAGGGCGACATCGCCGGGATTGAGCATCCCGAGCCGTTCGAGGATTTGAATTTTCCGCCCGGAATCCATGCCGGGATCAGCGAGCTGCATGCTCTCGGAGCCATCGACGAGGACGATGAGGCGCGCGCGTTCGCCGACGACCGTGCGGTGCTGGAGCACCGGCCCGCCGAGCAGGATGACGATGAGGAAAACGGTGAGCGCGCGGAGCAGCGGCAGCACGAACCGGAAGCCGGAGCGCATGCCGCCGGTGTCCTTCCGGTAAAGAACCCAGGCCGCGATGGCGAGGACCGTGGCGGCAATGACGCCGGCATACCACGGCCAGTCGCCGATCCAGCGAAGCGTAGTGGCGTTCATACTTTACGGCGTCTGCGGGCGAAGAGCTGCTGGAGGATCAGCTCGGCGAAAAGCAGGATCAGGAGGATGAGCAGGACGGGCTTCCAAATTTCCCGGCCATAGCGCTGCGCCTTGTCCAGCGCTTTGAATTCCGCGGCGCTGCGGACAATTTTCAGGTCGTGGGTCTTGGCGAGCGCCTTGATCTCCACGTCGGTCATTCTGGTGAGGTCGGATTCGGTGCGCTCGGCGTTGACCACGTAGTGCAGGGGCGGCGGCGCGGGGTTGCCGGGCGGCTGCAGGGTGTAAATGCCGGGGCGCTGGGTCTGCGGGTATTCGACGACCCCGCGCTCGCCCTTTTTCACGATGGGCAGCTCGACGGTCCTGGTGTCCGGCAGGGTGAGCCGCGCCATTTTTTCCGCCATGTCGGCAGGCAGGAAACTGACGAGCTGCTCGCCGACCTGGAGGTTGCGCGGCGGATAGACATTCGACGCGAGATACACGCAGAGGCGCTGGATGAGCGGCAGGTAGGACGGGCGCGCGGGCAGGTTGTTCCAGTCGGAGTCGAGCGTGGTGGCGCAGGCGATGACGCGGCCCTGGCCGTGGACCTTCTCCGCGAGAAACGGGTCGCCGCTGTCGAGGCGGGCGAGGATCGCCGGATCGCCCGGGCCGCCGGTGCGCTCGGGTGGCTTGAAGCGGAACCATGCTTTGATCTCCGCGTCGGAGAGGCTGCCGTTGCGCGGGTCGTTGAAAATTTCCAGCGCGGGATTGCCGAAGCGCTCGGCGGTCACTTTGGCGGTGGTGGCGCCCGGCTTGCCCGCGGGATCGCCGGCCATGCTGCCGAGCCGGAGCGGGGCGAGGGATTTGGCGAAGGGTCCATTCCACCACGCGGCGTCGGTGCGGTCGCCGGTGAAGACGAGCAGCCCACCGCCTTGATTGACGAAAAATTCCAGCACCTTGAGTTGGTCGTCGCTGAGTTTGGCGACGTTCGCGAGCACCACGACGGCGGACTCCGCGATGCTCTTCGCGTTGAGTCCGTTCACCGGCACGACTTTGGCCTGGATGAGATCGGCCTGCTCCACTTTACCGGCGAAGAAAGGCGAGAGCGCGATCTGGGCGAAGCCCGTCTCGCTCTTGAGGTCGTCGGGCGTGGTGCCGGGCGCGCCGTCCACGAGCAGCACGCTCAGCTTTTCCCGCACGGGGATGCTGACGAGGTAGCGGTTGTCGGCCTGGACGAGGTCGGCCTCGGTTTCGATCTCGAGGACGTGCGAGCCGGGTTTGGCGAAGACGTGCGTGAAGAGCACCTGCCCGGCCGAGCGGGCGGCGAGCGAAAGCTGCGAGCCGGCCGGGCCGGGCTTCTCCCGGCCATCGACCTTCAGCGTGACGCGGAGGTCGGGGCGGGCGGTGTCGCCGAAGTTGCGGATGTTCGCCCGGATTTGAACTTTCTGGCCGACGCCGACCATGAGCTTGGGAAAGTCGAGCGACTCGATGGCGACGTTCTCTTTCGCCTCCACGCCGACATCCCAAAGCGTGACGGTCGGCGGGAACTTGAGCTTCTTCAGCCGGTCCAACGACTGGGCGAATACCCTCTCATCCGCGGCGGGAAAGCTGACTTTCTGGAAGTCGGTGAACAGCACGACCTGCCGCGCGTTGCCGGTCATTTTTTCGAGCGTGCCCGCCACGAAATCGAGCGCCGCCGGCACGCGCGCCACGCCGTAACCCGCGCCCACTTTGCCCAGCGCCTGGGTGACGGCGGAGAGGTCGCGGCTGGCATGGTCGAGCAGCCCCTGGCCTTCGCCCATGAGAAAAACGTAGGCCTCGGAGCCGGGCTTGAGTTCGCCCACGAGGCGCTGGGCCTCGTCTCGGGCGATGCTGAAATTGGTGATCCCGGCGCGACCAGCTTCCATCGAGTAGCTGTTGTCGAGCAGCACCGCGGTGGAGGTCGGCTGTTCGCCGAGCATTTGTTTCGCGCCCTGCCAGACGGGCTTGGCCATCATCAGCGCGAGGATCGCGGGGATGGCGCAGCGGATGGCGAGCAGGATCCACTGCTCGATCTTGATGCGCTTTTGGTTCGTCCGCACCACTGCGGCGAGCAGGTGCATCGCGCCCCATTTGACGACCTTGAAGCGGCTCTTGTGAAAGAGGTGGATGAGGAGCGGGATCGCCAACGCGGCGACGCCGGCGAGCATGGCGGCGTTGAGAAAGTTCATGCGCGGCCCAGCCTCCTGGTCATGTAGGCGGCGAGCGCTTTGGAGTAGGGCTCGTCCGTGAAGAAGGGCACGAGATCAATGCGCTGCTTGCGACAGCCGAGCTGCAGTTCGTCGCGGAATTTCGCGAGATTTTCGAGGTAGGCCTGGCGCACCATCGCGGGGTCGATGAGGTGCTTCACGCCGTCCTGTTCGAGGCAGTCGAACTGGGTCCACCCGCGGAAGGGGAACTCGATTTCGTCGCGATCCCAGACCTGGAAGACGACGATCTCGTGCCGGGCGTGGCGGAAGTGGGCCATGGCCTTGAGGAAGTTCGCGACCTCGCCAAAACAGTCCGAGATGATGATGAGCAGGCTGCGGCGATGCAGCTTCGGCACAAGGTCGTGGAAGACCTGGCCCAACTCCGTCTCGCCGCCGGGCCGGCTTTTTTCCAGCTCGTCAATGATCAGCCGCAGATGGCTCACCTTGGAGCGCGGCGGGATGTAGCGGCGGATTTTGTCGTCGAAGGTCACGAGGCCAACCCCATCCGCCTGGTGGACCATCATGTAGGAAAGACAGGCCGCGAGCCGGGTGGCGTAGTCGAATTTGCTGACCGCGCCGGGGCTGCCGCCCTTGTAGTTCATGGACCCGCTGCGATCGAGGATGATCGTCGAACGCAGGTTCGTCTCTTCCTCGTATTCGCGGATGTAGTAGCGGTCGCTACGGGCGAAAACGCGCCAGTCAATGTGGCGGATTTCGTCGCCGGCGACGTATTGCCGGTGCTGCTTGAACTCGACGCTGTAGCCCTTGTGGGGCGAGCGGTGCAGGCCGGTCGTGAAACCCTCGACCACCACGCGCGCCAGAACCTGAAGGCTGGAGATGCGCTGGAGATCGGCGGGTGTGAGAAAGTCGCTGACGTGGGCCATGAGGGGAAAACTTTCGGAATTCGAAATCCGAATTCCGCAACAAATTCAAATCGGCAGAGACCTCAAAACGGAGAAAACCTGCGCCGGGCGCTTTGGAGATTTCTCACCTTTCGGATATGTTCGAATTTCGGACTTTCCGGTCAAAGAGCGCGCTTGGCCTCGCCCCGGGGGATCGTCTTGATGAGGCGGCGGACGATGTCGTCCACCGTGATGCCCTCCGCCTCGGCGTTGAACGTGGGCACCACGCGGTGCCGCATGATCGGCAGGGCCACGGCCTCGACGTCGTCGATGGTGACATGGAACCGGCCCTTGAGCACGGCGCGCACTTTTCCGGCGAGCACGAGGTTTTGGCACGCACGCGGCCCGGCACCCCACGCGATGAGGTCCTTGATGAAGGCCGGCGCTTCCTTCTCGTTCGGGCGCGTGCAACGCACGAGGTCGAGGATGAAGTCAGTGACGTGATCGGGCACGGGCACTTTGCGGACGGTTTTCTGCAACTCCATGATCTGCGCGCCGCTGAGCACGGGGTTGATTTTCACGCTGAAAATCCCGGTGGTCCGCGCCACGATCTCGCGCTCTTCCTCGCGGCTCGGGTATGCCACTTTCACGAGGAAGATGAAGCGGTCGCGCTGCGCCTCGGGCAGCGGATAGGTGCCTTCCTGTTCGATCGGGTTCTGCGTCGCGAGCACGAAGAACGGTTGGTCGAGCTTCAGGGTTTGCCCGCCGACGGTGACGGTCTTCTCCTGCATCGCTTCGAGCAACGCAGCCTGCGTTTTCGGCGGGGTGCGGTTGATTTCGTCCGCGAGGAGCATCTGGGTAAAGATGGGGCCTTTTTGGAAAATGAATGAGCGCCGGCCGGTCTCCGGGTCTTCCTGAATGATGTCCGTGCCGGTGATGTCGCTCGGCATGAGGTCGGGGGTGAACTGAATGCGGCGGAAGGCCATCGAGAGCGTCTCGGAAAGGGTGCGGATCATCGCGGTTTTCGCGAGGCCCGGCACACCTTCGAGCAGGCAGTGGCCGCCGGCGAGAACAGCGATCATCAACTGCTCGATGACCTCGGTCTGGCCGACGATGAACTTGCCCATCTCCGCGGCGATCCGGTTGTAGCTCTCGACGAGGAGGGCCGCTGCGGCTTTGTCGTCGAGCGGCACTACGGGAGCGGCACCGGAGGAATCATCGGTGAATGTGGTTGGTTGCATGAATCGGGCGGGAACGATCAATGGGACCGCGCAACCACAGAGGCAAGCGTGCTCTCCGAGGGGCGATGGAAACGAAGGGTGGAGTGGCTACACTCCGGAGGCGATTCCTTGCGGAATCAATCCATCGGCATCCCCGGCATTCCCTCAAAGCCCGCCTCGGAGAACATTTGGCTGAGATTCGAGGAAAACCATTTCCGCAGCAGGGGATCGCGCGCCCACTCGGGGAATTGCACCAGTTGGGTGACATAGTCGCCCTCCCGGCTGCCAGCGCTGGCCTGAACGCCCGTCGGGCCGGTCGGACTAACCGACACCGTCGGCTGCGAAAACTGCACGCGGGGCAGCCACGAATCCTGATGCACAATCGCCAACGCCACGGACGCCGCCGCCGCCAATACTACCACGGCACGGCTCGTGAAAACATTCGGCAGACGCACATCCGTCACCTGCGCGCGCTGCTCGGAGGTCAGCGCCTCCGATGCCTGCTGATCTTCCCGCTCAAAGCCCTGCTCGAGCACCACCGCGAGGTCGATCAGCTCATAGACATCCTCCCGCGCCTCTTCCGAGGCTCCCAGCAGGCTCTCCACGTAAATCCGCTCTTCCGGACCGAGCTCGTTGAGCGCGTAGTCCGTCAGATATTGCTCAGGAATTGTCGTCTTCATAAAACTAGGCCACACCTTTCTTGAGGTAGATGATCTTCTCCTCCTTGTCGTCGCGCTCCATCATTCCGCGCAGATTCCGCATCGCCGCGTTCAGCAGAAAGCCCACATTACCCACGCTCAACCCGGTGATCTCCGAAATTTCCTGATAGGAGTGATGCCCGTGAAACCGCAGCCTCACGACCTCGTGCTGATTCTTGGGGAGACGCCTCACCAGCTCCATCACCCGCTCCGTCCGCTCCTTCCGCTCCATCTCCATCGAGGGCGTCAGCTTCTCGCACCGCTTCTGCTCAAACTCCTGCGCCTCGACGTAAATATAACGCTCCTCCTTCTTCAGCGACTTGAGCGCGCAATTCCGGCAAACCGTAAACAGCCATTGCGAGAGGTGCCCCTCGATCTTCGCTTGTTCTTGTTTGTGCAGCCGCATGAAAGTCTCCTGAACCACATCCCGCGCCCGGTCCAGCGACTGCACGATGCTCATCGCATACTGGATCAGCGGACGCTCGTAGCGCTCCAGCGCGGTCTGCACCCAGGCGGCTTTTGCTTTTTCTTTTTTGCCAAACATCGGTCGGTTCGTAGTGGTTTCGGCCTAGTTAATCTATCGCGGACTCCTTTCTTGGAAAAATCTTGTCTTTTTAACCGGGTGCCGGCCGGCGTCCCGGCATCCCTCCGCGCCATCGGTCGCAAAAGCCCGAATTGCCAACCGGCGGCGCACCGGGGCAGAGTCCGCCCGATGCCTCCGCCCGCCTCTTTCGACCCCGCCCTCCTGGCGCTGCTCCGCTGCCCCGAGACGCGGCAGCCGCTGGTCCTCGCCCCGGCCGCGGTGCTGGCCAAATTGGACGCTGACCGCGTGGCGGGACGCCTGGTGAACCAGGCGGGAAAATCTGTGACAGAACCGTGCCGCGAGGGACTGCTGCGCGCGGACGGCGCGGTGTTTTTTCCGATCAGCGACGGCATCCCGTTGCTCACGCCGGACGATGCGGTGATAGTCCCGCAACCATGAGCAAAACCATCGACTGGACGGCCATCCGCGCCGATTTCCCGATCCTCGACCAGGAGGTGCGGGGGAAACCGCTGATCTATTTCGACAATGCCGCCAGTTCGCAGAAGCCGCGCGCCGTGATCGACGCCGTCTCGCGTTACTACGAGCGGGACAACGCCAACGTGCATCGCGGGCTGCACGAGTTGAGTTCGCGCGCCACGGATGCCTACGAAGGCGCGCGCGCCAAGGTGGCCGCCTATCTGGGCGCGGCCAGCGCGGAGGAGATCGTCTTCACGCGCGGCACGACGGAGGGGATCAATCTCGTGGCGCAGACCTGGGGCGCGAAGTTTGTCCGCGAAGGCGATGTCATCCTGCTCACGGAAATGGAGCACCACAGCAATCTCGTGCCGTGGCAGATGCTCGCCGAGCGCACCGGCGCGCGGTTGCGCTTTGTGCCCGTGACGGAGGACGGCACGCTGGCGCTGGAGCGGCTCGGCGAGTGGCTCACGCCGGAGGTGAAAATCTTCGCTTTCACCCACATCTCGAACTCGCTCGGCACGATCAATCCCGTCGCGGATCTCTGCCGGGCGGCCCGCGCCGTCGGCGCGGTGACGCTCATCGACGCGGCGCAGAGCGCGGGGCATCTGCCCGTGGATGTGCGCGAGATGGGCTGCGACTTCCTCGTTTTTTCCG
>Ga0114966_10005039_pt1 | contig 11244 bp, 8 predicted proteins | sample M_130207_XF_Meta_FD_87029 | JGI IMG/M metagenome (GOLD analysis project Ga0114966, IMG submission 87029) | Freshwater microbial communities from Lake Montjoie, Canada to study carbon cycling - M_130207_XF_MetaG | ecosystem: Environmental > Aquatic > Freshwater > Lake | place: Lake Montjoie...
CATAAGCATCATGCAATGCGAGATCGAACGCCGAACAACACACCAGCGCGGCGAGCCAAGGCATCGCACACTCAGGCTCGATACCTTGATTCTCTGCACGCCATAGGCTTTGAAGGCATTCGGTTTGAAAATCTAACCCAACCTCCAAAGGATGACCTGCCAAGCCCCAACTCGCCCACGCAACCGTTAGTTGATGACAAAAACATTTCAACCGCTCGTGCCGTTCAACATACGAAAGATTTCCCGGCCAAACCCATTGCACACTCAACGGAGTTTCGCCCCACCCTTCAGCCATCCGCCCTCCCGCGTCGCACACACGTAATCGAACCCGAGCGCACGTCACAGAAGTCAACGTCTCCGGCCCAAACTTCAACGGCACCCTCGTCGTAACAGGAAGAAAGTAGAGCTCAGCACCGACAACTCGGACATCAGTGTTTTTTGACATAATTTGACTCAACGTGAACATGCTCGAGACCTACCTGATGCCAGCAAGTTCTGATGTGGTGAGAGTCGCAATATCAGGCAAAAGAGACAAACCTTCATTCGAGCCAAGACGAGAGGTGGCTTTTACCCGATGTCCTCTCGTATAGTCTCGCCAATGAGTTTTGCTTTCGTAGAAGCACAGACGTCACAAGGGCATCCGAGTAAGATCGCCCTTTTAAACGCCTCGGGTTTGAGGATGCTGCAACTCCTGATCCTCAGCATCGGACTGCTCCAACCTCTCAAAGCCCAAACGGGTTTAACGATGTTCGATCCCGTTTGTGCTCCAGAAAATGCTAATAAACAACAGAGCTTAGGAACTCGTAAAATGGTTGGCCTGTTGTCACGAATCGCACAGGACGCGTTAGCCAACCCCAGCAATTTGGGTGCTTTTCAAAGCGACGCTTTGGTTTCAAGACTTCAAAGCGAATTACTCACAGCAACTAATCTGGAGCATTCCTTGAGACTTAAGGAAAAGTTATCGCTCCAATTGTTGCGATCCGGCCAAAGCGAACAAGCCTTGATCGAGTTCGAGCATTTTCTAGAAGCAAACCGAAAACTGGAACGAGTCTTCGACTGGCGACAACGCAGCCAATACGAAGTCCACCGAGCGATGTGCTGGCTCCGTTTGGCTGAGCAGGAGAATTGCCTAACGAACCACAACAGCGATTCGTGCCTTCTGCCCATTCAATCAGGCGGAGTGTATAAGTCGCAACGAGGATCACGTCAGGCGATGGAGATCCTCGAGGCACATTTAAAAAAACTGCCCGGTGATCTGCAAGCACGCTGGCTCCTAAATATCGCTTACATGACGGTCGGTGAATATCCTCAAAAAGTACCCGATCATCTGGTGATCTCTCCAAAAGTTTTCCAGTCACAATATGACATCAAACGGTTCCAAAATGTCGCAGCAAATGTTGGACTAGATCGCGTAGGTCTGGCAGGTGGCAGTATTGCCGAGGATTTTGATGGCGATGGTTATCTGGATATAATGACCTCATCGTGGGATCTAAAGGGCCAGTTGCAATTCTTCCATAATCACGGCAACGGAACGTTCGAGGATCACACCATTGCGGCAGGGTTAACCGGATTAACGAGCGGCTTGTCCATCGTCCAAACTGATTATAACAACGATGGATTTCCGGACGTCTTCATCCCGCGTGGAGCTTGGCAAGGTGCCGCAGGTCACCATCCCCCCTCACTACTTCGCAATAATGGCGACGGGACTTTCTCGGATGTGACCGAGGAAGCAGGTCTCCTGAGTTTTCATCCCAGTCAAGCCGTCACGTGGTTTGACTTCAACGGAGATGGCTGGTTGGACTTATTTGTTGGAAATGAGAGCTATGAGAAAGAGATTCACCCTTGCCAACTTTATCGGAACAACGGCGATGGTACCTTCACCGAATGCGCCGAACAATCGGGCGTGGCGACCATCGGATATATCAAGGGCGTGACCAGTGGTGATTTTAATAACGACGGTCGTCCCGATCTTTACCTTTCGAATAAAAATGGTCCCAACCTGCTCTTCCGCAACGAGGGTCCCTCCGCCCCGAGCGGCGGCCCACAATCACTCTGGAGATTTACCAATATCGCCCTCGAAGCAGGTGTTACCAATCCTTATTACAGTTTTTCAACCTGGTTTTTTGATTACGACAATGACGGTTGGCTCGATATTCTCGTCACCGGTTATTCTGTGCGCGACGTCTCAGATGTGGCGGCAGATTATCTCGGCTTGCCCAATCAAGGAGAGAAATCAAAGCTCTACCGCAACAAGCGAAATGGCACATTTCAGGATGTGACGGTCGAAGCGGGCCTAGACAAAGTGCTTCTCGCCATGGGGTCAAATTTTGGTGATCTCGACAACGATGGTTGGTTAGATTTTTATCTAGGCACTGGTGATCCGGAACTTAGCACCCTGATCCCCAACCGCATGTTTCGCAACCAAGACGGTCAACGTTTTCAGGATGTGACTACGTCCGGCGGTTTCGGCAACTTGCAAAAAGGGCATGGTGTCTCCTTTGCAGATATCGATAACGATGGCGACCAAGACGTATTCGAGGTCGTCGGGGGTGCCTTTTCTGGAGACAGGGCACACAGCGTGCTGTTCTTAAATCCAGGCCACCATAATCATTGGATCACACTGAAACTCGAAGGCGTGGAATCAAACCGCGCCGCCATCGGTGCTCAGATTTGCATCACCGTCCAGACCTCTGGTGGTCAACGATCGATTTACAAAACCGTGGGTTCGGGAGGCAGCTTTGGAGCCTCCCCACTTCGTCAAGAGATTGGACTCGGTCAAGCGCAATCCATCCAGTCGATCACCATCAATTGGCCCAACTCGGGAAAATTACAGGTTCTATCCGGTGTCCCGATGGATCATTTCTACAAAGTGCGCGAAGGTGCTAAAACTTTAGATTCATGGCCATTGAAGTCATTCCCAATACCTACCACCACTAAGTCAAGCAGTCTGAAACATCACCACTCAACCACCTCACCTTAGCGATGTTGATCACTTCACACTCGGTTTGACCGGTGGTGAAGAATCCTTTTTCTTGAAAGCCGACCGCAAGAGCCAGTGCTTCTTCAAACCCTGAATCATTTCATCGGTGTGGACAATCGTGTCTGAGATCGAAGAGATAAGATTTGTATTCCCCTGCACTTGAGAATTTAAGTTGCTGGTGATATCCGCAATGTTGCTCAAAGTGCGTTCAAGTTCACCCGCAAGGGCCGTGAGTTGAGCATCGACATGGATCAATGTCGTGTTGGCATTCGTAATCGTGTTTTTAGCCACCACCAAGGTTTGTTCAACTTGAGTCACTATATTCGTAGGGATCAACCAGTCACCCAACGACCCTTTTGGATTCGTCAGGGTTCCTGTGATGATCGCTAGATTCGTAACAGACGGATGAATATCCCTCAGTAACGTATTGGCCTTGGAAGTAATCTGGACGGCGTTCGTCAGGGTCGCAAACAATTGATTTGTCAGGCCCAAAATATTAGGCAACGCCTCACGCAGATCTCTGGCCACCTCCTCGAAGCGATCCGTCAGTGCGGGTGACTCTAAAGCCTCAAGCGCATATCCTTTGCTGTTATTATCATAGGCAACATAAGCGTTGGATCCTGGATCAAATATCCCTCCCACTTTCTGCTTCTTGAACACCCCACCGATTTTTGAATCTTCAACCTTGTAGGTCGCGTGCAAGTTGTGATTACGAGAAGTTCCACCGGGGATCAAATCAAGCACGCGCTTCCCAAGAAAATCGCCCGTCGTCACTTTGATTTTCGAATCGTCCCAAATATATCCCTCATACGGGTGCCGAACAATGAACTGAACAAACACGCGGTTCGTCGTGACTTCAGGCCCCATCGACTCAACCTTTGTAATCTCGCCAACATCGAACCCTAAGAGCTTCACCGTATCACCTACTTTGAGCCCCGTGCCAGAATTCACTCGGGTATGATAAGGCAACTTCAGATCGAACCACCCCTTGCGCACACCAGTATGATAAATGTAATACGCAAAACCGATGAGCATGAGGACCATCGAAAAAGCAACGAAGAAACCAACAGTCCGTTCCACACGGCTGAGGCGCGTGCGCAATCCAGGAGTTAAGTTTTGCAAGGCCATATCAAATAAAATCTGCCTGATCTGAATCATTCCAGCAACCAGTCAACATTGATCGCGCTAACGGATGATCCGTTTGCTCGAGCTGCGGCAACTCTCCTAAAATCTCCCACCGTTGCCGATGAATGATCGCAAAGCTTCGGTTGCTCGCTAGCCAAGGGCGAAAATCTGTTGTCGTCACCACAAGGGTTAACCCTCGCCCCTCCAACAAAGGATGCCCTGCCGCCAAGCTCGGCAGAAAATCAAGCCACCAACCCGTTTGACGAGGGTCCGAGTTAAATAATGGACTATCAATCAGGAGCACATCAGGGTTCAAAATTAAGGCCCGAGCCAAAGCAATCCGTTGGTGCAGCGGGTGGCTGACGTGCGCAGGCTTAAGCTGGCCCACACGAGTTAACCCGGTCAGCTCCAAAACCCGAGCCACGAGATCCGCAGCCTCAGCAGCACTGCAATCACGATGGTAACACACCGGTAAAGCCAAGTTCTCCTCCACCGTCAATTCGCTAAATAGGCGACCGCCATTTTCAAAAACAATTCCAACACGCAACCGATGCGCCAAGCGTTCCGAATCACTCAAGTCCTCCAATCGGGATCCAAAAAGTCTGCACTCCCCAGCGATAGGCCGTTGCAACCCAGCAGCAGTCGCTAAGAGGTCAGTTTTTCCAACACGAGGTCGCGCCCCAACCACCCAAAATTCACCCGATTGCACAGACCAAGTGATCCGCTCAATCCGTGCAGAGTCCAAGAACCGCCCTGATCCACCTACGGTCGCGTCTGAAAATTCAATTAACGACGAAAGAGACATCACAGAACAAGGTAGGCGACAATAAACACCGCGTCGATCAGCACACAGGCTACCACACTCCCGATAATAGCCTGGGTCGTCACATAAGAAACCTCTTCAAGGCGTACCGCGTGTGCCAACCCTTGAAAGCAAGTGATAAGGGCAATGATGACTCCAAAACTCAATGTTTTGAGTCCCAGCAAAACAAAATCCTCCCAACGCAAGGACGCCGACATCTGCGCTAAATAGGTGGCAGGAGTCAGCGGGACATCCTGAATGAAAGTGAATAAAAAACCACTGATCAATGCGATCAAAACAAGGTAAACCGTCAGGCTAAACACCGACAACGCGAGGCCAATCACGCGGGGCATCACAAGGTAGTGAATCGGGTCAATCCCCAATGCTTCCAATGCCTCAACCTCCCCGAGTGCCCGACTCGTGCTCAGTTCGATCACAATCCCCGTTCCCACTCGAGCAAGTACCAACAGAACAGTCACCATCGGTCCCAACTCGCGGACGATTACCGAAACCATAATCACCCCCGCGTAATCCACCGCACCAACTCGGCTCAATAATGCGACCGTTTGACCACTCACGACTAAACCCAACGCGACTCCAAGAAAGGTCAGCATGGGTAGCGGTAATAGTCCCGCACGATTGATCTGCCTCGCAACCAAAGGCCGTAATACGAAAGCACTTTTATTCCACTGCGTGAGAGTCACCACTAGCGTGATGATTGCGAATGCCCCGATGCGTTTCGTGGAATCGAGCCAGCCTAAAATCAGGCATCCGATCCATTGATTCAGCCTCATCCACCAAGAGCTCTGAGGGCTTGGCGACGGTGACGGGGATGGATCAAGCAGAATTACGGACTCCACAAAAAAAAGGATAATCTGGCCCCGCTAAAGGGTCAACGCCAACGATCACGATCGCCAACCGTCTGAACCTCAATCAGCCAAGCACAACAGCAATTTAACCCACGGTGATGAATCAATTACCATTGATCATCTTTTCCACCGCTGGGTTTGCTGGATAGCCAAGCTTTAGCGCTTTTTGGTAATGAAAACGAGCTAACTCAAGTGCGGGGGGCTGTGATGTCGTGTAGGCCATCGAGAGGTTGTAATGTGCCCCAGCATAATTTGGATTAATTTGAATCGCTCGGCGAAACGCATTTTCCGCAGGCCCACGCTGCCCTTTTTGACTAAGAGCGATGCCTAGGTAATTCTGGGTTTCCGAATCCTTAGGATCCGTCACTGAAGCCTTGCTGAGATAATCAATAGCCTCATCAACTTTATCTTGGCGGAACCGAAGAATTCCCATCAACGACTGCAGATGAGCATCCGCAGGCTCAATATTCAAGGCCGCTGTTAAACGCTCCTCAGCTTGTGGTAAATGATTCTGCTGAAGATTAATCGCGGCCAGATTTGCCAACACAACCGTATTCTTATCATCCATTTTTAGAACTTCCAAATACTTCTGTTCAGCTGCATCAAATTGACCTGCTCCGAATGCACGCTGCGCTTCCGCAACGAGCGGAGCCGCTCCCGCAGGAAGAGCACGCACTGCCGGTTTCTGCTGTTTAGCTGGGGCGACAGTCGCCGCAACCTCTGGTTCAGGTGAAGCACCTGCAGTTGGTTTCTTCCCCTTGCCCCACGGCCAGCGAATATTCGTGCTCGTTCGTTTTTCGGGAGGTGCTGTCTCCTTTTTTGCCTCGACCTTCGGAATATCTGAACTCCCTGGGGTGATTGCAGACAATTGCACCGGCGGAGCTTTGAACAAGGCTAACTCCTCCGGTGTATAAGGCACCTTGCTGGCTTCCAAAACTTTCAGCCGCGCTTGGAGTGCCGAAATTTGTCGACTCAGGCCAGCTGACCGGGGTTCATCACCACGACTTTTCGGAACGGACGCAACTGTTCGACGCTTCAAAATCTCGTTCTCAGCGCGAAGTGCTTCGACCTTTTCCTTCTCCTTAGCCAGCATCCCCCTCTGAGCTTCGTTCGCTGCGAGCTGTTGTCGTAGCAGCTCGATTTTAGCTTCTGCTGCTTTTAATGCGTTCGAACTAGTCGACTTACTTTTTAGTTGTTCAATTGCCGCCTTTAATTCGTTCACTTCGACACCCACCTTGGTCGATTCCACCTCGCGCACCTTGAGATCCTGCTCCATCTTCAATATCTTAGCTTGGGCTTGAAGCAAATTCTCCTCGGTCAACCCTTTGACTTTCTCGAGTGCCTTGATCCGTTCCTCTGCTTTCACGAGTTCACGTGGATCCGTCGCCGCTGGTTGCGCGCTCAGAGATTCCTGCAACTTTGCGGCGAGCTCCGATTTAGCCTTTTCCAACTGAGCAATAGTTTCCTTCAGTGGCGCAGTCGGATCAGCCACGACCGGTGCAGTTTTTTCCTTCTCCCCGGGAGCGGGCTTCTCCGACTCAAGCAATACGGTCTTCAACCCAGCAATCTTCTCATTCACATAGGCCAAACGAAACTGCACTGCCTTGGGATTCCACTCAGGAGAAACTTTTTGGAAGATAGTCAAAGCCCCTAGCGCGTCCAAATATTTTTGCTTCGCTTTAGCTGATTGGTCTGAGGCAAGCAACGCATCCGCATCCTGGATCGCGAGATAAATCTCCACAAATTGCTCGTCCCCCGCCGCGTGCGCGGGAGTAGAACGAAACAAAGCCACGATGAGTATTAAAACATAAAACCAACGCATCCCCCTACCTTAAGCAGGGAGAATCCTTGTTGGCAATCCGGAATAGCATCAACTCCTTTTGCTCCAATCCCACCGAGCCTGCGGTGATGATCGCTTGTGATTTAAAAGAGGAGTTAATTAAATTTTCTCCTCGATTTGTTGACATCATCATGGAGTTCAGGATACGTTCCGTCGGGGTCAGGCTAAGTATGAACTCGTTCTTAAACCAGCAGGTTTTAGTACTTAACCGCTTGTGGCAAGCGGTCAATGTTTGCACCGCACGACGCGCTCTCACCCTTCTATTTGAAGGTCAGGCTCAAGTTGTTCTCAACAGTACCGACGGCTCTTTTCGCACGTTAGACTTTCGCGAATGGCAAGACCTGTCGCAGCAGGATCCTCATTCAGAGAGCATCAGTACCATCTCTTTCAAAATCCGCGTCCCACGCGTCATACTATTGGTTCTGTTTGATCGCGTTCCGAAGAAGGAAGTTAAATTCACTCGCCACAATATTTTCGAGCGAGACCATAATACCTGCCAATACTGCGCCAAGGTTTTTGAACGTCGGGATCTCAATCTCGACCACGTGATCCCACGCCATCGAGGAGGTCCCACCACGTGGGAGAATATTGTTTGTTCATGCATCCGCTGCAACACTCACAAAGCAAATCGCACACCCATCGAAGCGGGGATGCACCTTTGGCGAAAACCAAAGCGGCCGAAGTGGCGACCGTTCATCCATGTGAATATTGTCGGCAACTACCATGATAGTTGGAAACATTTCCTCGACATCGCTTATTGGAATGTTGAGTTGGGCGAAGAGTTGGGTTAGTGCCTCCGTGTTCAGTCGCCTTCCACAGCCCCATCAATCAGCCCGCCCTTGGATAAACACGTCCACTTGCTGCCCCACATAAACCCGAAATGCAGGACGGTCAAATTCGAAGATCGTTTGCAGAACGCGCGTGTCCACACGTTCGAGACTATCCCCTGTGAGGCTGCGTTTTGGGACAACAAAGGGTTCAATTCTCACAAATCGAAGTTCGATCTTTTGATCCGTTGAACCCTTGAGAAACGCGACCGCAGGTTGATTGGGGATGACCATCGGTGCGTTCTGTTCGTCAACCTCCGCACGCACTTGAAGCGTCTCCGTATCACCCAAAAGCATCAACCCTTCGGAGGGATTCAAGCTAGAGTTTTCGCCCTCCCTCACATTCACCTGCAGCACAGTGCCTCCCCGCGGAGCTACCACTGTTAGCACGGAGAGTTCGACCTCGGCTTGTTGCAACAGACTCTCCGATGTCGCGATGTCCGCGGCCGTTTTAGCAAGTCGAGCCTCAGCAGCGTGCAGCCCGAATTCTTTGCGCACCCGCTCATCGTCGCTCGCAACTTTGTCTTTGTTCAACTTCGTGATACGGGCCAATTGATCCCGCAAATCGTCCGCTTGCACTTGCTCCATCGCTAACTCAGCACGAATCGAGGCCAGTTGCGACCGAGTAGTAGCTACCTTCGCTCTCGCCTCCCGTGTGTCCATTTCGAACAGGATGTCTCCTCGGTTGACCTTGGCTCCAGAGATCACATGCACCTTAGCGACAAGCCCAACCCGAGGTGCCGCAATCTTCACATTTTCGTGAACCGACTCAATGAGTCCCGTAGCAGCGACGGACACCGCAAACGGGGAACGGGCTGGTTCAACCAGCGGCGGCGGCGCGGGTGGACGATAGGCCGTGCTTCGGACCAGTTTGAACATCACAAAGATGCCGATGATCGCCAAATAAAAACTAGGTTTCTTGAAAAGCATAACGTCTTAAACGGGCACCAGTAAGGAAGCAGCCGATCCATTCTTGCGAGCTGGGTTTTCGTGAACTCGCCGAACACGCCCATCCTCCATTTCGGTCATGCGATCGGCGTATTGGAAAACTCGGTTATCATGGGTCACAATAATAACGCAACATTGTGGCGACCGTGCAACTTCGTAGAGAAGTTCCATGATGCAATGCCCCGTTTCGCTGTCGAGAGCCGAGGTCGGTTCGTCACAAATGATCAGTCGCGGCTCGTGAACCAAAGCCCGAGCGATCGCAACGCGCTGCTGCTGTCCGCCGGACAGATCATACGGTCGGGCTTTAATTTTTTCTCCAAGTCCGACCTTCTTCATTATCGCCGCCGCTTTTTCCTCGGCAGCACGACGAGCCATGCCGCCAATCAGCAAGGGCACGCTCACGTTTTCGACCGCGTTGAGAGTCGGGATAAGATTAAACTGTTGAAAAATAAAACCGATGTTGCGTTTCCGGAATTCCGTGATCTGAGCAGGTTTGAGGCGATGTAGTGATGACCCAAAAACATCGATCTCTCCCTCTTCAAAGTTAAGCGTTCCCGCAACAACGCTCAGTAACGTCGTCTTGCCGCACCCCGAGGGTCCCACAACCATCAATAACTCACCTTGCCGAGCTTCAAAATTCACCGATTTAAGAGCAACGGTTTTTGTCTCACCTATGCCAAAAGTTTTGGTGACGTTACGAACATCAACCGCAAGTTGCGGCGTTAGATTTAAGTTTGGATTATCCACGGAAAACAATCGCAGCTTCAAGTTTGGCAACCCGACGAATTCCGAGCAGTGCCGCAAAAATACAAATGAGAAAAATTAGACCAAACGTCGCCAACGGAAGCTGGTAAGGCATAAAGAAAGGCGGTTGCCCCTTGTTCAGAAATATAAAACCCAACAGGGACGCTAGGCCAATCCCCAACCCATACCCAATCAGCCCCACAGTCAGAGCCTGCAGTAAAAGCATACGCGCCAGAAGCCCGTTACTTGCTCCCATCGCCTTTAGTGCAGCCAGATGCCGAGTGTTCTCCAGCACGAAAGAATAAAAAGTCTGGCCCGAGACCGCAATCCCTACCAACAAACCTAACAAAATTGTCGTCCCAAACGAGGTCGGAATTCCCGTGTTTTTGAAATACCACCAAATCGTCGACCAAAAAAACTCTTCCTCAGTAAACGCTTTTAACCCCGTCTCCTTCTCGATCTTCCGAGCAACCTGCGCGGCAGTCAACCCTTGCGCCGGTTCGGCAACAACGAAACTCAGCATTTTGCGCTGCGGTGGAGCGAAACGAAGTGCCTGCTCATAAGTCGTAAAGATATACGGTGCTCCCGTCCATGATTTGGCACCCTTACAAATGCCGATGATTCGTGCCTCACGATCATTAATCTCAAAAACGTCGCCAATCTTGAGAGGGTGAGAACGTCCGATGCTCAGCTTCACGACTGCGTCAGTGTCGATCATCACACTGCTGGGTAACCGTAGATCCTCCAGCCGACCGGCAAGAATGTTACCGGGCCGTCCCACCATCGTCGCCGCATCAAGTCCGACAATCTGAACTTGTTTAAAGCCACCATCCGCCATCCGAGCCTGCATTAAGCCAGTATACATAGGTGCCGCATACGCAACACCCACGACGCTGCGAACACGATTCACATCCGTATCGCGCAATGGTTTAACCTCGTTGATCTGTTCCACCTTTGGATCCACAACCCAGATCGAAGCGCGCATGTTGCGCATATGACTCGTCGTCCAGGATAACAGGCCAAAAAAAACGCCGCATTGCTGCGACATCAACAACGCAGCAAATGTCAACCCGCTGACCAGCATGATATATTTGGGTCTGTCACCCAAA
>Ga0114966_10005042_pt1 | contig 11242 bp, 11 predicted proteins | sample M_130207_XF_Meta_FD_87029 | JGI IMG/M metagenome (GOLD analysis project Ga0114966, IMG submission 87029) | Freshwater microbial communities from Lake Montjoie, Canada to study carbon cycling - M_130207_XF_MetaG | ecosystem: Environmental > Aquatic > Freshwater > Lake | place: Lake Montjoie...
CCCGGAATCGGCCATCGAGGCCATGATCGCCACCGAGTGCGAGGCCCCCCAGGCCCAGGCCTTGACTGCCAGGAGGATGGTGGCGACGACCACGGAATAGGCGGTGACGCGCCGGGTGATCGCCGCGGAATCGGCGACGGACAGGCCATGCAGGTGGGCGCGACTCATGGGCCGCACCCTAGCGCCAGCGCGGGCGCGGCTTCCAGCGCGAACGACTCTCGAATTGGCGCGCGAAGCGGTTTACGCATGCCCCTCCACCATGCTGCGCATGGTCCCCCTCCCCCGCCGGGGCGGGGGAGGTGAAAGGGAAACGCCGTGGCGGACTGGCTCTATGCGATTATCCTCGGCATCGTCGAGGGCCTGACCGAGTTCATCCCGGTCTCTTCGACCGGCCACCTGCTGCTGACCAAGGAAGCGCTGGGCCTTGCCTCGCCGAATTGGGACACCTTCATCGTGATGATCCAGCTGGGCGCGATCCTGGCTGTGGTGGCGCTCTATTTCACGCGGCTTTGGCGGGTGGTGACCTCGCTGAACCAGGGAACCTCGCGCCGGTTCGTGTTCAGCGTCATCCTGGGCTCGATCCCGGCGATCATCGCCGGCGTTCTCCTGCACGACCTGATCAAGACGGTGTTCTTCGAGAGCGTGACGACGATCTGCATCGCGCTGATCGTGGGCGGGGTGGTCTTGCTCTTCCTGGAACGCCTGGCGCCCCGGCCGGTGCATCTGGACGCCATGCGCCTGCCGCTGCTGACTTCGCTGGGCATCGGCCTCTTTCAATGTCTGGCGCTGATCCCGGGGGTGTCCCGCTCAGGCGCAACGATCCTCGGCGCGCGGCTGCTGCGCGCCGACAGCGTGGCCGGAGCGGAATATTCCTTCTTCCTGGCCATCCCGATCATGTTCGGCGCCTTTACCCTGGACGCCTGGGAGAACCGCAAGAACATCGACATGGATCAGGCCGGCCTGATCTCCATCGGCTTCGTCGTTTCATTTTTGGTCGGACTGATCGTGGTGAGGACCATGCTGGGCTTTGTGCAAAAGCGCGGCCTGGCGCCTTTCGGCTGGTGGCGCATCGCGGTCGGGATCGTGGGGCTGGCCGCCGTGAAGATCGGCTGGATCTAGACCTTGACCGGTTCGGGCGCGAACTGGCCGCCCTTGCGATAGCGGTACATGTAGGTGGGCAGGATCGGCTCCATGGCCGTGGCCGTAACGCCCATTGCGGCCAGACCCGGCGCACCCTCGCTGACCACATTGTCGGCCTTCAGCAGCTCGACCTGATCCCGCGTCAGCATCGGGGCCGGAACCAGGCCGACGCCGCCCTTGACCCAGGCCTGCAGATCGCCCGCCACGCCGATCAGGCCGGCCAGCGGCCAGGGGACTGTCACCAACATCCGGTGGCGATAGGTCACCGCGTTGACCATTTCCATCAGGGCCCGGAAGCTGTGAACCCCAGGTCCGCCCAGTTCATAGATCTGGCCAGTTGAAGCCGGATCGGTCACCGCCCGCGCGATGGCGGCGGCGACGTCGGCGACATAGACGGGCTGGAACCGGGTTTCGCCACCACCGATCAGCGGCAGCACCGGGCTGACGGTGGCCAGCGACCCAAAGCGGTTGAAAAAATCGTCTTCGGCCCCGAACACAATCGACGGGCGAATGATCACGGCGCCCGGCAGGATATCGCGCACCGCCTGCTCGCCCTCAGCCTTGGTGCGAGCGTATTCGGACGGCGACGCCCGGTCAGCGCCGAGCGCCGACATGTGGACATAGCGGGTGATCTTGCGGGCCTTTGCGGCCCTGGCCACCGCGGCCGCGCCTTCGACATGGACCGCGTGGAAGGTCTGGCGGGCCGAGCCATAGAGCACGCCGGCCAGGTTGACGCAGGCCTCGGCGCCCTCCAGCGCGCGCAAGATGGAAGCTTCGTTGCGGATATTGGCCTGGACGATCTGGATCTGGCCGACATCACCCAGCATGCGCAGCCGGTAGCCGCGTCCCGGATTGCGAACGGCGACGCGGATGCGGGCGCCGGTCCGGGCCAGGGCGCGGACCACCTGGGCGCCGACAAAACCGGTTCCCCCGAAGACCGTGACAAGACCTTGCATGTGCTTTTCCGAACGCGGCGTAAGGGAGGTGGATTAGACGAGCCCGCCTGATGCGACAAGGCTTTCGTCCGGTCTGGACCATATGGACAAAGCGGCGGAAACATGCGACCGGCCTTGGCCTCACAACCCACTGATCTGTAACCGTCTTTTCGGAGCGTTCATGGCCGGCCGCATTGAGAACTTCGTGATCGTCGGCGGCGGGACCGCCGGCTGGATGACCGCCTGTTTCCTGCAGCGGGTCCTGACCCATGGCACCGGCCGCAAGGTCAAGATTACCGTGGTGGAATCCGACGACGTAGGCATCATCGGCGTGGGCGAGGCGACCATCCCGTCGATCCGCAAAATGATGCTCATTCTCGGCATCCCGGAATCGCGGCTCTTCACCGAGGCGGACGCGACCTACAAGAACGCCCTGAAGCTCTACGACTGGATCGATATTCCCAAGGACGGCAAGCGATCCTTCTACTACCACGCCTTCGATCCGCCCCTGGCGGCGGACGGCTTCGACGCCAACACCCATTGGGTGGCGCTGAAGGATGCCGGGATAGAGATTCCCCGGCTCCACGACGCGGTCAGCATTCAGGCCGAGCTCTGCGACCACGGTCGCTCGCCCCAGCAGCTGAACGCGCAGGACTACCAGTCGCCCTTCCCCTACGCCTATCACCTCGACGCCGTGAAGCTGGGCCGGATGCTGCGCACCGTGGCCATGGAGCGCGGCGTCGAGCGCATCGTCGACCACGTTACCAACGTCAAACAGGCCGAGAACGGCGACATCACCGCCCTGGAAACCCGCGACGGGCGCACCGTCGAGGGCGACTTCTTCATCGACTGCACGGGCTTTGCCGCCCTGCTTATCGAAAAGACCCTGAAGGAACCGTTCGTCGACTTCACCGACCGGCTGCTCTGCGACCGGGCCATTGCTTGCCAGATCCCGCTGACCGGCGAGGCGCCCCGCCCCTACACCACCTGCTCGGCCCAGACCGCGGGGTGGACCTGGGAGATCGACCTGACCAGCCGCCGGGGCACCGGCTATGTCTATTCGAGCCAGTTCATCAGCGACGATGACGCCGAGGCCGAGTTGTTGGCCTTCATCAACCCGGACGGCAAGCACAAGGACCTGACGACGCGCCGCCTGCAGATGCGGATCGGCCGGCGGCGCAACTGCTGGGTCAACAACTGTGTCGCTATTGGCCTCTCAGCCGGGTTCATCGAGCCGCTGGAATCCACCGGCATCCACCTGATCGAACTGGGCGTGCAGGTGCTGGTCGACTATCTGGGCGAGGGCGAGGCCATGCCCCCCTTGCGCGACTACTACAACCAGATCCTCGGAGGGGTTTACGAGGAAATCGCCGATTTCGTGCAGCTGCACTACATCTTCAACAAGCGCTACGGCCAGCCGTTCTGGGACGCCTATCGCCAGCCTTCGCTGTCACCGAACCTGCAGGAACAGATGAAGGTCTGGGCGCACCGCATGCCCTCGCGCAACGACATGCGCGCCCGCGTCAATGTGTTCGACGGCTATAACTATTGCGCGGTGATGGGGGGCCTGGGCGCCCTGCCCAAGAACGGCACCATGTCGCCGTTTATCGACCTGAAGAACAGCAAGATGCTACTGGATCAGATCGCCCAAATGCGGGCAGAAGCGCTGCGGGCCTTTCCACCCCACGCCGAGATTCTGAAGAAGTACAAGATGGAGATGGCCTAGGAGCCTCCAACATCGGCTCACCCCGGCAAAGGCCGGGGGCCAGGGGTTCATCCCGGTCAGCCGTGCGGCGGTCCTGGGTCCCAGGCTTTCGCCGGGTGAGCGGATAAAAAAAGATTAGGCGTGGATGTCGTCGAGGGTGCGAAGGTCGCGCCCGCGGGTTTCTTCGCCGTAGAAGACAATCAGGCCGATACAGACAACCAGCAGGCCGATCACGGCCCAGGCGGCGTGGCCGAGCACCGGCACCAGGGCCAGGAGCGACAGGCCCTGGGCGATAAGGCCGCCGAACTTGGTGGCGCCGGCAACCGTGCCGGTCGCACGGCCACGGACCCGGGCGGGGAAGAGCTCGGCGGTATAGGGCAACAGCACCGCAAGCATGCCATTCGAGCCCAGGATCAACAGCGAGATCGGGATCAGCGGATCGACGATCGCCGTGCCGATCGGCTTGTCGATGAGAATGACGCCGACAAGACCGAGGCCCGAGACCACCATCGACACGGCCAGCGCGCCCTTGGTCGACCACCGGCTGTAGAGGAGCGCGACCAGCAGCACGGCCGGGAAGGCGATCACGGCCGAGAACGCAAGCAGCTTGGACGCCACGGCGATATTGTACCCCTTGGCGACCAGCTCGGCCGGCAGCCACAAAAGGATGCCGAAATTGATGAAGCTCCAGGTCAGTCCGGTGAGCGATAAGGCCACCCCCTTGCTGGCGGCTTTCAAGTCAGGAGGCGTTGCCCCCTCGGGCTGCGGCTCGACGGGCATCAGCTTGGAGCCAAAGCGGTCGAGAATCTGGCGCGCCTCGTCCATGCGGCCGGTCTGCATCAAAAACTTGGCCGATTCCGGCAGCAAGGGGCTGAGCAAAATGAGGATGAGGCCCGTCGGCAGGTTGAGGAGCCACATGATCCTCCAGCCGAAGACCGGCTGCAGCAGCGCCGAAAGGCCGGTCGCCGCCAGATAGCCGCCCGCCGCCCCCAGGCCACCGACCACCACCAGCGCCCAGCCGCGATGTCTGGCGGGCATAATCTCGGCGAGCAGGGCATAGACCACGGGCAAAAGGCCGCCGGCGCCCGCCCCCATCATGAAACACATGAAGACGTTCCAGCCGAACGAGGGCATGGCCCCGCAAATGGCGGTGCCGACGAACAGAACCGAGGACAGCAGAATCGAGGCGCGGCGGCCGTAGATGTCGGCCAGGACGCCCCAGACGAGCGAGCCGACAAAGGTGCCGGTGAGCGCTGTGAACGGCAGCCAGGCGACAAACGCCTTGGAGACCCCGTATTCGGTGCGCATGCCCGGTACGACCAGGCCGAGGCTGGCCGGCTTCATCACATCGACCACCAGGGCCACAACCAGCAGCACCATCAGGCCGATGTGAGCGCTGTTGAGTTTGGCGTCCTCGGACGGGCTCATGCGCACTCCGCCATCGGCCTTGAGCACATGCGGCGGCGGCAGCAGGCCCCAGGCGGCCAGCAGCACGCCGAAGACGATCAGCCCCATGCCAGTCAGCATGCCCGTGTCCATCGGCATGCCGGCGAGGTGATAATCCATGTCCTTGCCCATCAGGAACATGGGGATGTGCAGCAGGACCCCCGCCGTCACGGCCAGACATCCGGCCCAGAAGGCCAGGGGTCGTCGGCCCTGCTTCAAAGTCGCCAACATTGAGTTTTCCGCCCCGCTTGTCGCCGCCCTTAGCCGATCCCCGTTGACGCCGCTAGGTCGGCGCCCTATCCGTCCGGCCTCCCGAAAGGGGCCCAGGTGGCGGAATTGGTAGACGCGCTGGCTTCAGGTGCCAGTGGCTTAACGGCCGTGAAGGTTCGAGTCCTTTCCTGGGCACCATTCGGTGAGTAGAGTTCCCGCATGAGCTGCGAGTTCAACCCCGACGCGTTCTAAGCTGACGTCCTCTAGGCGCCACACTTTGCATCGAGACAAGGCGCGCCTAAAAGAACCCATTCCAGCGGAGGCGCCCGACTTGACCATCCACCTGCATCACGGCGACCTGCCCGACGGACTGAACCTGGGGGCCTCGGTGGCCATCGATTCAGAAACCATGGGCCTTCGGGTCGGGCGCGACCCGCTGTGCGTGGTGCAGCTCTCGGCCGGCGACGGGAATGCGCATGTGGTGCAGCTGGATCGCAAGACCTACGACGCGCCGAACCTCAAGCGACTGTTGACCGATCCGGGCGTGCTGAAAATCTTCCATTTCGGCCGCTTCGACATCGCTATGTTCGCCCATCACCTGGGTGTCCTGACCACGCCCGTCTACTGCACCAAGATCGCTTCGCGGCTGGCGCGCACCTACACCGACCGGCACGGGCTGAAAGATGTGACCAAGGAACTTCTCGGCAAAGACATGTCCAAGGCCCAGCAGAGCAGCGACTGGGGCGCCAAGACCCTTAGCCAGGAGCAGCTGGACTACGCCGCCAGCGACGTGCTCTGCCTGCACGAACTGAAGACCCGGCTGGACGCCATGCTGGAGCGCGAGGGGCGCACGTCCCTGGCCGAGGCTTGTTTTTCCTTCCTGCCGCATCGCGCGGCGCTCGATCTGGCCGGCTGGGAAGAAGTGGACATCTTCGCCCATGGTTGATGCGGTGGTTCGCAATGGTCCAGCCCGTCAGGCCGTGATCGACCGCTGGCGCCGCAGGTCGCGCATGGTCGGATTCTGGCGGATCATCCTGCCGCTGTCGATCTTCGCCATCGGTCTGGCGCTGGCGGGGTGGATCGTGGCGCGCAGCGTGCTGAAGAGCGAAGTGGTCCAGGTGATCGCCGCCACCGACCGGCTGGTGACCAACCCGCGGTTCTATGGCCGCGACCGCCGCGACCGGGTGTTTCTGCTGACGGCGATGAAGGGTGTGCGTGACACCCTCAACCGCGACAAGTTCACTCTGGAGAATCCCAACTTCAACCTTGGCAGCAGCAGCGTTCGGGCCAGGGAAGGCATCTGGGACAAGGGCTCGACCAGAATCCTGCTGCACGGGGATGTCGTGGCGATCAGCAGCAACGGCAGCCGAATGGAGACCGAGGACGCCCAGATCGACACCAAAACCGGCACCATCTCGAACACGTCCGTGCGTCACAGCAAGGGGATGGAGCTGGAGACCAGCACGGGCAAGATCAGCGCCGACGACTACACCATCGCGAAAAACGGCGTCGTCACCTTTCAAGGCCGGGTGCATGGCGTTATCAATGGTCGTTAGCCTGGTCTCCCCTCAGGCGATGAGAGTCTTTCCGCTATGACCTTTGCCAGCAGAACTCTCCCCGCGATGACCGTCGCCCTGGTCCTGGCCAGCGGGATCAGCGCCGCCAGCCTGGCGCAATCGCAGTACAAGCTCGATCCCGGCGCGCCGATGAAGTTTGAGTCAGACAAGACCAAGATCGATCCGAACACCTGCCTGCAGACCCTCTCCGGTCGCGCTGATTTCACCCAGGACCGCGTGCGGCTGCGCGCCGACCAGGTCATCGCCACCCAGGCGAAGGATCGCGGCCGTTGCGGCGACGTCACCCGGCTTGAAGCGCGCGGCAATGTGTTCTTCGTCACGCCCGAGCGCACGGTGCGGGCCGACAGCGCCGTCTATGAGGACGGCGGCAATCAGGTTACCTTCAGCGGCGGCGTTGTCACCGTGCAGGGCAAGAACGTCAGCGTCGCCGACCGCATCGTCTACAACACCGAGACCGACGCCACGGAAATGACCGGCCATGTGCAGACTGTCTATTATCCCGAGCAGTCGGATGGCCCGTTCCGCACCGCCGACGCCAACAAGGACAACCGCCTCGACCGCGCCGAGTTTGGCATGGCCCTGGACGCCAAACGGGCCAGCGAAGCCAGGCCTGCCGCCGGGCGTCCGACCCTGGCCCCGGCGCCAGCCAGCGATGCGGCCGCCCAGTTCACCCGCTATGACGTCAATCGCGACGGCTTCGTCTCGCTGGACGAGTGGAAATATCCTCCCTCGGCGCCCCGCTGACCATGACGGCTCTTGCTCCAGAGACGGCCGCCGCCGGGCTGGTGGTGAGCGATATCGGCAAGTCGTTCCGCGGCCGGGCCGTGGTGCGCAACGTGTCACTGAGCCTGAAACGCGGCGAGGTCGCGGGCCTGCTGGGCCCCAACGGCGCGGGCAAGACCACCTGTTTCTACATGATCACCGGCCTGATCCCGGTGGACTATGGCCGCATCTTCCTGGACGGCATGGAGATTACCCAGCAGCCGATGTTCCAGCGTGCACGCATGGGCCTGGGATACCTGCCGCAGGAAACCTCGATCTTCCGGGGCATGAATGTGGGCGAGAACGTCATGGCGGTGGTCGAACTGCGTGAGAAGAACCAAGCCAAGGCCCGGGACAAGGTCACCGAGCTCTTGTCCGAACTGCACATCGATCATTTGCGCAATTCTCCGGCGGGATCTCTGTCGGGCGGCGAGCGGCGGCGGGTGGAAATCGCCCGGGCGCTGGCAAGCGACCCCGCTTTCATCCTGCTCGACGAGCCCTTCGCCGGTATCGACCCGATGGCCATTTCCGACATCGGCGAGGTGATCAAATATCTGAAAGGCCGGGGCCTGGGCGTGCTGATCACCGACCACAATGTGCGCGAGACGCTGAAGATCATTGACCGGGCCTCGATCATCCACTCCGGCGAGGTGCTGTTCGAAGGCACCCCCGGCGAGGTGCTGCGCAGTCCCGAGGTGCGGCGGGTCTATCTCGGCGACCGGTTCGGCTAGGGCGGCGGCGATGGGTCCGGGACGCCTTGTCATCGCACTCGCCGGCCTTGTCCTCGCCTCGTCCGCCTCGTGGGCCCAGACGCCTGCCGCGCCGGAGCGGGACGCCATTCTGCCCTTTGCCTACTCCTGCCATGAGTTGGTCGGAGACAGGCCAGACCCGACACTTTCCGCACGCACCCGCCAGCCGCTCCCTGCCGACGGCCGGATGGCCATGAAGGCCTGGTGCCAGACCATCCAATCGCTTTTCACCGGGGCCGACCGCGACCGGAACCGAACGCTTTCCTCCTCTGAACTCGCAAGCCTTCCGGCCGAAGTGCGCCAGGCCGCTTGGGATGCCGACAGGGATGGGGTCTATACCCTTGCCGAGGTATTCGGACGTCCGATCGTCGCGCCAGGCTCCTACCTTCCGGATCGGCCCTGAACGCAAAGATTCTGAACGCCATTAACTATCGGTTGGGGACCGGCGCGTAAGGCTGGCTAGCAAGAACCGCGCCAGCCGGAGCAAACCCCTTGGCCATTGGGCCCAGACTCGAACTCAGACAAGGCCAGGGACTGGTCATCACGCCGCAATTGCAGCAGGCGATCAAACTGCTGCAACTGTCGAACGTGGAGCTCGAGGAATACGTCGACACGGAGCTGGAAAAGAATCCCCTGCTCTCGCGCGTCGATGCGGACGGTGACGGCGAGGCCGCAGCGCCGGAAGCCTCCACGCCCGACGCCGACTACGAGCAGGGCCAGGCGGCGGAAGCCGACATGGATGTGCGCCACGACGATCTCTACGACGGCGCCTCTCCGGGCGACCGGTCGACGGGCGATGCGGGCGACGCAGCCCAGGCGGAATCGGCGGGCGGAGCGATCGACTGGTCGCGCGCCCGCTCGGGCGGCTCGTTCGACACCGACGGCGAAGGCTTCGAAGACCGGCTGGTCCACGAAAAGACCCTGGCCGACCATCTGCACGACCAGGTGGCGGTCGCCGGGCTTTCAGGCCCTGAGCGCGCGGTCGCCACGGTGCTCATCGATGCGGTCGACGAGGGCGGCTATCTGCGCGCCGACCTTGTCGAAATCGCCGAACGGCTCGGCTGCGACCTTTCCCTGATCGAATCCGTGCTCGTGTGTCTGCAGGGCTTTGAGCCCACCGGCGTCTTCGCCCGCGACGTAGCCGAGTGCTTGGCCTTGCAGCTGAAGGAGCGCAACCGCTACGATCCGGCCATGGCGGCCCTGCTCGCCAACCTCGAACTCCTGGCCCGGCGCGATATGGCTGGCCTGAAAGCCGCCTGCGAGGTCGACGACGAAGACCTGCGCGACATGATCGGCGAACTGAAGGCGCTGACGCCCCGTCCGGGCGCCTGTTTCGGCGGCGAGCCAATGGCGCCGATCACACCCGATGTGTTTGTCCGCGAAGGCGCCGGCGGCCTCTGGCACGTCGAACTGAACGGCGACACCCTGCCCCGGCTGCTGGTCGACCAGCGCTATCACGCCCGGGTGGCCGGCGGCGCGCGGTCTGACCAGGACAAGATGTTCGTCTCCGAGTGCCTGGCCCAGGCCAACTGGCTGATCCGCAGCCTCGACCAGCGCGCCAAGACAGTGCTGAAAGTCGCCAGCGAAATCGTCCGCCAGCAGGACGCGTTCCTCGCCTTCGGCATCGAGCACCTGCGGCCGCTCAATCTGAAGACGGTGGCCGACGCCATCAGCATGCACGAATCGACCGTCAGCCGGGTGACCTCAAACAAATATCTGGCGACGCCGCGCGGCATGTTCGAGCTGAAATTCTTCTTCACCGCCTCCATTGCTTCATCCAGCGGCGGCGAGGCCCACTCCGCCGAAGCGGTGCGTCACAAGATCAAATGGATGATTGAGGCCGAGCGCGCGGCCGACGCCGTGCTGTCCGACGACGCCATCGTCGAGATCCTCAAAGAGGCAGGGGTGGACATTGCAAGACGCACTGTCGCGAAATATCGCGAGGCCATGCGGATTCCATCTTCCGTCGAACGGCGGCGTCTGTTGAAAGTGGCCAGTTGAGTCTCCAACTCAGAGGTTTTCAGAACTCGGCGTCCTCCCTAGGCGTCTGGCTGGAGCCTGCCCACCGGAACCCTATGCCTCTCGCCGCCTCCGCCATCGCTGACCGCAACAAGTCGCTGTCGATGATATTGCGCGAGCTTGTCGTGGCAGATCCGGCTTCGGTGGACACCATTGGCGAGATCATGGTGCGGTTTGGCCGCCGCTCGTTCGGCGTGGTGCTGTTCGTCTTTGCCATGATCACCGCCGTGCCCCTGCCGCCGGGCGTATCCACCATCCTTGGCCTGCCGCTGCTGTTCCTGGCGCCTCAGGTAGCGATCGGCCTCGGCGCGCCCTGGCTTCCCGCCAGCATTCGCAACCGGCCGGTCAGCATCCAGAACCTCGACAAGGTGATCGAAAAGGTGCTGCCCCGTTTCGAGGCGGCAGAGCGGCTGTCACGGCCCCGCCTCACTTTCCTGTTCGGCCCCGTCGGCGACCGGCTGATCGGCCTGATCTGCACGGCCCTGGCCCTGGTGATCATGTTGCCGATCCCGTTCATCCACGGCCTGCCAGCCCTGACCATGGCTGTCTTCGCCCTGGCGCTGTTCAACCGCGACGGCATTCTGGCCCTGATCGGCTATGCCATGACGGGCCTCTCGGCCTGGTTCTTGATCTTCTTCGGGCACAAGATCGCCTTAGGGATCCAGGGCCTGATCAACTTCTTCGGCGGCTGACCCACCG
>Ga0114966_10005044_pt1 | contig 11237 bp, 12 predicted proteins | sample M_130207_XF_Meta_FD_87029 | JGI IMG/M metagenome (GOLD analysis project Ga0114966, IMG submission 87029) | Freshwater microbial communities from Lake Montjoie, Canada to study carbon cycling - M_130207_XF_MetaG | ecosystem: Environmental > Aquatic > Freshwater > Lake | place: Lake Montjoie...
ACCTGTATAACCTGTGGCACCTGTATAACCTGTATAACCTGTATAACCTGTATAACCTGTACTGCCTACGGCACCTGTATAACCTGTATAGCCTGTATAACCTGTTCTACCTGTATAACCTGTATAACCTGTATAACCTGTACTGCCTACGGCACCTGTATAACCTGTATAGCCTGTATAACCTGTTCTACCTGTATAACCTGTATAACCTGTTACACCTGTTGCGCCTGTATATCCTGTATAGCCGGTATAACCTGTGTAGCCTGTGGCACCCGTATAACCAGTTGGACCCACTATTAAATTATACACATTTAAGGTAGAGCTTGGCATGACGGAGAAAGATGTTCCATTGTTACGTGTAGCAATTTGCAAAGTGAAATTATCTCCTGCATTAAAAGATGCACCGACGCAATAAGGAATCACTGCACCTGTACTATTGTTCAACGTATAAGTTGTATGAGCAGTTTCTGCATAGGTTTCCCATAAAGTAGTTTCATTTTTATCTATAATACGTAAAGCAAAATCATCCCCCTGACCATTTCTAGACGAAGTAAGATTCAAAACACCTTGAATTAAATAGGTACCGCTAACCGAAACAGTAACGGTTCCACTAGCATCGAGTGTTATACCAGACTGTGCAAAAATGGAAAAATAAGGCGAACTAAACACATTGGAATAAGTTCCAATAAGGGCGGGAGCAGTAACCACCGAACTAGTTTTTACAACATTGCCGGTATTACCTAAAAACGGAACAGAACTGCTGGTTGCTTGTATACTAAAAAAAGCTGCTGCCGCCGCACCCATTGCTCCTTCTGGACCAGTGTAACCAGTATAACCAGTATAACCAGTTGGACCAATATATGGAGCACCTGTCGCACCTGTTGCGCCTGTCACGCCCGTATAACCCGTATAACCCGTGTAACCAGTAAAACCAGTATAACCTGTGGCACCCGTATAACCCGTGACACCTGTATAACCTGTATAACCTGTATAACCTGTATATCCCGTTCTGCCTGTATAACCTGTATAACCTGTTACACCTGTATAACCTGTATAACCGGTAAAACCTGTGGAACCCGTATAACCTGTTACACCAGTGTAACCCGTATAGCCCGTGTAGCCCGTATAACCTGTATAACCAGTGTAACCCGTGTCGCCGGTATAACCCGTGTAGCCCGTATAACCTGTGTATCCTGTATAACCCGTGTCGCCGGTATAACCCGTGTAGCCCGTATAACCTGTGTATCCTGTATAACCCGTGTCGCCGGTATATCCCGTATAGCCCGTATAACCCGTGGCACCTGTGTCGCCTTTTTTACCTGCTGCAATGATGGCTACTATTATTGGCTGTTCATTAATAAATTGTGGAGTACCACCGGAGGATAAATAAGTAACTGGCACTTCAAAATAACGGTTTGGTCCAAATATAACTAAAGTCGGGGTTCCAGTAACACTCCATTTTTGATAATTCTCTGATGAAAATTTATCTTGAACGACGATTACTTGTCCGTCAGCAATAAGTGATAAGAAAATCTCAATATCAACTGTCGGCGTATCAGTTAAATGACTAATATTTATTTTGGTAGCGGCAATATTATTACTTGAATTATCCCAAAGAATATGAGCGTCTCCAGGGTAGCCTGCTACTTCCACATCATTTGCCAAATAAGGATAATAACTGGATGATTGACCGATTGGTCCAGTGGGTCCCACCACGGAATTAACTACAATAGTTGTGCTTCCACCTCCCCCTCCTTCACAGCAATTACTTGTATTTGAATTCCATTTAGGCATTATATAATAATTAGTATATAAAAATAAAAATTTATACATAAAATATGATTCATTCTACTTTTGCTACGTGTTGGTATCCATTAAATTCTAAATTTTCGGTATCACTTTATTTTGACTGGATGAAGCATATGTTATCAGAAGTAAACCATTACTATTTAGTATTTTTTACGGATGAAAAAGGCGAAAAAATGCTGCAAGATCATTTTGCCGCCTCCACCACCTCCTATTTTCAAAATCCCAATATAAAAATTGTAATTAAACCGTGCGAAAAATGGCACAACTATCTTTATGAGGCGGCTTGGCTTAAAAACCACGAAAAAAATAATTTACTCAATTCGCGCATTGAATGGAAAGTAAATATGTTATGGGCGGAAAAAGTACATTTTGTGAATGATGCCCGGATAAATCATTATTTTCCTCCCACCGAATTTTACGGCTGGTGTGATATCGGCTATTTTCGCGAAGGGGCTTGCCCGACGTTTGCCATTTCACAACAAATGCTTTCGCTAAATAAAAATAAAATTTATTACGCTCAAGTCGTGCCTGACCATATTATAGATAGTTTTAAACCCACGATTCAAATTAAAAATGACGCCGGTTTACCGATGATGCCGATTCCAGCCGAACAAGTTTCGATTGCCGGCGGGTTTTTTATAGCCCATCAAAGCAAAATAGACGGCTGGCAAAAAAAATTTGATGCGAAACTGCGTTTGTATTTTGAGCATCATTATTTAGTAAAAGATGACCAAATCATTATATTAGATTGTATTGTATCCGAACCCCACCGTTTTGAATTGATTAAAGAAACCGACCCGAACTTAAATCCTTGGTTTCAATTTCGACGGTTTTTGAGTTTGGAGGGCGACGTAGGCGTCAGTATTTTAATGCCCATCTATAACGGCATTGAATTTTTGTCCGACTCGGTTTCGTCGGTTTTACAGCAAAATGTTAAAAAATGGGAATTACTCATTGCAATTAACGGGCATCCGCCAAAGTCGGACGTGTATCAGACCACCCTCAATTATATTACACAATCCGCTGCGTCTGATCCCCGCATCCGTCTCTTGGATTACCACGAGTGTAAAGGGAAAGCGGCCACTTTAAATAAAATGCTTGCCGAATGCCGTTATAGTTATGTCGCCATTTTAGATGTAGATGACATTTGGCACCCTGCCAAATTAGAAACGCAAATGCCTTACTTGAAACAAAAATACGATGTTGTTGGTACGCAATGTATATATTTCGGGGATATAATGAATGGACAAGTCCCGAAGATTCCCACTGGCGATATTAGCCACTTTAATTTTCTTGAATTTAATCCTATGATTAATAGCAGTGCCGTCCTTAAAAAAGAATTGGCCATATGGGACACGACTTTATTCGGCGTAGAAGATTATGATTTATGGCTGTCTCTTTGGAAACAAGGTAGGCGGTTTTATAATTGTCCCAAAATTGTAGTCAAACATAGGTTACACCAAACTTCAGCCTTTAATGCCAAAGGCAATAATGACCACGTGGCGGCATTGAAAACGAAATATAGGGGGGCGGAGCCCCCTGGGGGTTGGCACCCCCACACCCCCCATCTGGGGTAAATATTCACACATTCATTTTGGGTTTTATGTTTTTATATAATTTTTTAATTATATAAAAGGAGGATGACGATCATTTTACCCCAGATGGGGGGTGTGGGGGTTTCCCCCAGGGGGCGTGGGGGTCTCCCCCAACCATAAATTTTTTGATTTTAGTGCTTTTATTTTGGTATCTACACCAACCATCCAATTCGCGTGAACAAAATAGACCGGTAATTTAGCATTTTTAAATTGTGTATGTAAGCTTTCATATCTGGGATCGGTATGTAATTCGCTGAAATAAAGCAATCCATTCGGAAAATGTCCTGGATTTAATAAATGTAAATTCAAATTGAACCTATTTTGCTTAAGAATCGTAAACATCATAATTTGATCATTTTCACGCGAGGTTCTATTTTGATAGATAGTCTCGGTTAATTGTTTGGTTTTATAATTCGCGGCAAATAACATACAACCAGTACACGGCATATTCATATCATTTTGCATAGACAAATCAAACTTTTGGGCTAATAACTGCGGCACCAGCAGATTTAAATTATAGAGCACCACAGTATCTACATCTAAATACCAGACGTTTCGTCCTTCGGACAATAATTTATTTATTATATAATAGCGTAGGTAAGAAATAGTATTGAAATTTTCTGTACCAAAATCTTGTTTTTCTTTTAGGGGCTCTGCCCCGACTGCCAGCGGAATGGCTGAAACATTGTATCCTTTGTTCGTTAAAAATTCAACACTTTCATTATCCGTGACATATGCCATATAATTTGTAATGCCGTTTTTAAGTAAAGATTGAAGATGATTTTCGGCTATTTCAATACAACCCATATTGAACACTGAAATAAATAATACCTCAGTCTTACTCATTATATAATGATATTAGTAATAATATTTATATTAAAATTATATATATAATTATACAAAGGGGGCGGAGCCCCCAGACCCCCATTTTACGAACGGGTGCTAACCCCCATTTCACGAACGGGGGGTGTGGGGGAAGAGCCCCCATTTATCCAAATCCACCATCAGCCGGCCATAATTTGTCCGCCGTTGTTCAATGTCGCTATAATCTTCGCGCTGAATCACGGTCAACGGCGTAATGAGCATCCATATGTCTTGCTGTTGGAGCTTGAACCAATATTTATCAATAGCATAATCAATATGTTGGGCGGGTTTTTGCATTAATAAGCGTATGCCTTCTTTCATATTCGCGAGCAAGGTATCAAAATACGTCCCGTTCACTAAATAGCACGTCGTGGTTTGACAGCGGGATACTTGCACACACGCCTCATCAATGCGTTTATAGGGCGGCACATTATTTCCCGCAAAAAGCACCACATCCCACGCATAGCCTTTTGCCAAAAAAGCATTCAATTGTGTTTTAAATAGTTCGGGCTGTAAAAAGGTCGTGTCATCTTCGCAAATAAGCAAATGGCTCGCGCCGCGGGCTTTTGCCGTTTCCAAGCATTTAATATGACTCATACTACACCCGATGCGTCCATCGCCGTTCGGCATTCGAATGGCATTGAATCTCTCATAATGCGCAAACCCGACTCCTTTAAGCTGCGCTTCGACGTGTGCTTTCCGATCGGGCCGACTTTCTAAATTGATATACATAATATTCGTAATGTCGGCTAAGGATTTCATTTTTTATATATTCTAATTAATAATTTTTTATATTCTAATAAAATTGAAGTTTCTTTTGTTATTATTTTTTTTCTAATAGTAACAAAAGCAAGAGAGAATGAAGTGTGCCACGTGTCAAAAGAAATTACAGTTGGTCGAAACAGTTGCGGGCAAATGTAAATGCCAGCAAACCTTTTGCACCCTTCATCGGCTGGCAGAAAAACACGCCTGTTCGTATGATTATAAAACCACGACCGAGGACGCCGTGAAAGAATATGTCTTGAAAAATAAATGCGTCCAGCCGAAGATTGCCGTCATATGACATATTTAAAACGCCGCATTGAAATCAAAGACATCACCGGCTTGCGTTTTTGTCGCCAAGGCATACTCGCCCACTCTTTTTTCAAAGAAATTCGTCTTGCCTTCAATCGAAATCATTTCCATAAAATCAAACGGATTCGTCCCTCCATAAATGCTCGGATACCCTAATTGTAGAGACAACCGATCTGCAACAAATTCAATATATTTCGCCATTTGCGGCGCATTCATACCAATTAAACGGCACGGCAAGGCCTCACAAATAAATTCTTGTTCAATTTTCACCGCCTCCATAATAATCTCGCGCACTAGACTCGCCGGCAAGGGATGCACGAGTTTTTTATACAGCAAAATGGCAAATTCAGTATGCAATGCTTCATCCCGCGAAATCAATTCATTGCTGAACGTTAAACCCGGCATTAAGCCGCGTTTCTTTAGCCAAAAAATTGCACAAAAGGCGCCGGAAAAAAAGATGCCTTCCACACACGCAAACGCCAGCAACCGGGCGGCAAACGAAGCCGTCTCCGAATGAATCCACTGCCGTGTCCAATCGGCTTTTTTCTTAATACACGGATAATGCTGGAGGGCTTGAAATAAACGGGTTTTCTCTTCTTTGTCCCGAATATAGGTATCAATTAAAAGCGAATACATTTCCGAATGGATGTTTTCCATTGCAATTTGAAAACCATAAAACGCGCGAGCTTCGCAGAGTTGGACGTCGCTCATAAATCGCACGGCTAAATTTTCTAAGACAATACCGTCGGATGCCGCAAAAAAAGCAATAATGGCTTTAATGAAATTCTGTTCATCGGAATTTAATAAAGCCCAACTTGCTAAATCTTTGGATAAATCCACTTCTTCGGCGCGCCAAAAACATTCGACTTGTTTTTTGTACATTGCCCAAATGCTCTCGTCTTTAATCGGGAACATCACAAATCGGTCTTCGGTTTCGGTTAAAAGGGGTTCCATCTCTATTAAATATTAATAAGTTTATATTATTATATAATTTTAATATAATATATAAAATGGAGAGCAGCGAGAGCAGTGGCGGCGGCAGCGACAGCGATGGTGTGCGTATTGCTAAAATGGATAAAATAATGGAGGATTTATTAGCTGAATTGGATGATAAGAAAAATCAAATGTTAGAAGATTATCAGTTGTTAAAAAAAAATGTACAAGAAAATTCTTACTTGAAAAATGCCTTGGGAGTTTATGAAAATTATTTTAGTGCCCAAAAAAAACAAGTCGCTGCGTTAGAAACCTTGTTGAAGGCTGTTCCTTTGGCTGACCAGCCAGAAATTCAAAGAGAGATTAAGCGCTTAAAAAAGTATTTAATTTAGTACTATTTGTATATATATTAATGATATATATATTAATGAAGTTAGGTGATAAAGGTGCGTTTTTTTTTAAGAAGAAAGATGGGTCAATATGGACATTAATATATTTTAGAAGTAACTATTTATTAAAAACAAATCCAAAATTAAACGAAAAACCAAATAAGATATTTGCAGTTTTTTTTGATAAAGAGGGGAGAGATTTTATTAGACATAATATCGCAATAAAAGAGTTTAAAACCAGTTTGAATATCGCAGATATTTATGATTATAATGAAAGCACCGCAAAAGAAATGTATGAAAAAATGAAAGAAACTGGTATAGATAAGTTCTATACAAAACAATGGTTTGAAAAACAATATAATTTTATAAAAGAACAAACATTAATGTAATTTTTATACTTTAATACAATTTTCTCTCTATATTAAATAAATGGGTCTAAGTGTTTTGAAAAAACTTTTTAAAGGGTCGCCTTGTGGATGTACTAATAAAAATAAGCGCTCTACACGTAAGCGTAAGAGCCGAAAAAATTATCGCGGGGGGCATACGTATTCAAAAAAAAGCCCATTTAAAAAAACCACGATTAGACTTAGTCGAAGTAAATTAAATAAATAGAGAACATAAAAAACAAATCTCAATTTTTATGTTATAATTTTTTATGTTATAATTATATATATTAAATGAAACGAAAGGGTTCTAAACAATCAGATTTACAATATTTCTTGCGAAGCCGAAATACTTTATATGTCGTTTTGTTCTTTGCCGTGATGAATTTATTTAGTTATTTAATGTTGAAACAGCTGGATGCCGTTGCCTTTTTTATTATTATTGGCTTTTTGACGACTTACTTTAGTAAAAATATGAATATCGTGTTATTGACGTCAATGGTCAGCACTTTTTTATTAGTGCAAATTCGGATGTTGGGAAATAATGGAATGGAAGGATTGGAGGGTATGAGTACAGAAACAGCCGTAAAAGCCGCAGTAAACACCTTGGTAGGAGCGGCAGCAACCACCAAAGATGCTAGTGGTAATGTCGTAACTGAACCTCAAACAGAAAAAAAAGAAACCTTTACGCAGCAATTAAACCCGGCGCGTTATAATGCCAGTGATGATGATGATACACCTCGGCATAAACCCAAAGTGGATTATTCAGCAACCTTAGAATCCGCCTATGACAATTTAGACAAACTCTTGAGTTCGGACGCTATTCGCAATATGTCCGAGGATACCAGCCGGCTCGCCGAAAAACAACAGAAATTGATGGGCAATATTCAAAAATTAACCCCGATTATGGATAAAGCCAGCTCCGTGTTGAATGGATTAGACCTTGGCGGGATCTCCGGCTTAATGAACGGCATTCAAGACCGAATGAAAGGTTTGACTAAAGGGGGAGCAGAAACTGAAGGTAAATAAATAAATATATATATTATATATAATGCCAAGACGTTGCCCGCCGGGCGTCTTTTGTATTGAAAATGTCACCATAATGGTTATTTGTGTTATTTTCTTAATAGGGGGTATATTTCTTTATTATGGGGGACACCCCCACACCCCCGATCGTAGGGGACACTCAGCACGGGGGTGTGGGTGTGGAGGTGGAGGGTGTGCCCCCTACGATCGGGGGTGTGGGGGTGTCCCCCAGGGGTGTGGAGGTGCCCCCTATGAACGGGGGCGTGGGGGTGTCCCCCAAAAAAAGGGCGTCGGCGAAGATGTGTTTTTTGATATCTATAAGTCCCCGTTACGCGATGACCGCTGTATGACGGGCGGCGGTGATATTCGCGGATCAATTCCGATTAATGTGTCGACGCAAGGTTGTGATGATGCACAGTATCGACAGGTCGGCATTCTGACACGTATCGGCGGTAAAGATGAAGAAACCATCTTGCCTTTAATGGGTCGTCCATTATTTACGCGGAGAGATAAATGGAATTTTTATACATTGAATGATAAAAATAATATGATTAAATTGCCGGTGAAAATCAATGGCAAAAGCGGGACGAGCGAGTATGGCTGCGACAATGTATACAATGGCGATACAGTGTATGTTGAGGGGTATAATGCTGCCTTTAAATTCACGACGTACGAAAATCAAGTCATGCGGTACTTGCCGAACAGTTTGTAGCAATACTTTTAAGAAAACTATACTTTTAAGAAAAGTATCACAAAACTATACTTTTAAGAAAACTATACTTTTAAGAAAAGTATCGCAAAAAAATACTTTTAAGAAAAGTATCACAAAACTATACTTTTAAGAAAACTATACTTTTAAGAAAAGTATCACAAAACTATACTTTTTGAAACTTTTGATACGTTTTTTTGCGGCACTTTTTAGGGGAACAAGTTCAAAAGTGCAGGTTTTGCGGCACTTTTTAGGGGAACAAGTTCAAAAGTGCTGGTTAGCACTTCCACCGACTCCCGCAATCCAAACACGTGACAAAGGTTGTCATCGGTTCATCAGCCGAGCGGGTCTGGAGTTGATAGTAGCTGCATTTCTTGGATTTACATTTGCGGCAGGTGAAATTGTCGGTGGACGCTTCTAATTTCGGCGCGTACTTGTTTTCATCGCGGATTTTCTTTTCGTTAATGAGTTTTTGCCATTTTGCGGGTGCCATATCCTGATGTGTTAACCCGCCGACCTCGTGGGGTTTAATTTCTTGCGAAATCAGCCGTGCCCGAAATTCCGCCGAGCCTTTTACATTTAAATAAAAGGCGCGGAGGCGGTCTAGATATAATTGTACGAAAGACGTGTTGTCCCATTTCTTCACAATATTGCGTTCGCCGGCATCTTTTAAAGAATAATTGTAAATACTGCGTTCCATATTTTCTGCCATCCGCGGCGAAAAGGACGAGCATAATTTAATTAATTGTTGTCCAATCTTTTGACGAAATTCGGTTGGGTTGGTAATGGTGTGCATTCTTTATATATATTAATCATCTTGTGTTTAATATATATTTTTTCAATTTTAAGCACTTTTGGAAAAAGTGCCGCAAAACACGCACCTCCAAACAGTGGAACAAGTTAAAAAGTGCAGGTTTGGCGCCACCTTTTTAGGGGAACAAGTTCAAAAGTATTTGGCGCCACCTTTTCCAAAGGTGGACTTATTCCTCATCCGAGAAAGTATACACTTCTTCCTCTAATTCGCTTTCGGACTCAGTTTCAGTTTCGTCGGCAGGTTCTGGTGCTACTGTCGCCGCCTTTGGCTTCTTTTTTGCGGCTGTCTTTGCTGGTGCTGTCTTTGCTGGTGCTGCCTTTGCTGCTGGTGCTGCCTGCTTTTGCTGCTTTGCTTGCGCTGGTGCTGGTGTCTTTGTCTGCTTTGCTTGCGTCTGCTTTGCTGCCTTTGCTGGTGCTGTCTTTGCTGCTGGCGCTGCCTTTGCTTCTGGCGCTGGTGTCTTTGTCTGCTTCGCTTGTGCTTGTGTCTGCTTTGCTTGTGTCTGCTTTGCTGCCTTTACTGCTGGCGCTGGTGTCTGCTTTGCTGCCTTTGCTGCTGGCGCTTCAATCATTTCTTCATCCGATACTACAAAATCATCTTTCAAGTACCCGTGCGAGGTTATTAGCTCTGGATCCACCCCTTCCAGTTCATCCGTGCTGTATTCATCCTCTTCACCTAAATCTTCAAAGCCTCCAAACAACTTCTCATAAATTTTCTCCCACGTTTCTTTTGTCAACCCAATCAAATTGCCTTCTTCATCTGTCCGCACGACGGCACACGTGCCAAAAAATAAAGCTGTATCAATCGGCGGCGGAAAATCGTATTTATTCTCAAAATTGGCTTTTCCGGTTTTCTTTGCCCACACCGAAACAATATGGGTTTCCCCTGCGAGTTTAATTTCCCACGTGTGTTGGCGGACAAAATCTTCACTGGAGCGAAAGCCGCATTTCTTATATAAGGTGTCCAACGTCACATCTTTGGCTTTTAATGTTTTGACCGTGCCGTTGGATTCAATTAAAACGAGAGATGTATTTGCCTGCTGCTGCGCTTGTGTCTGCTGCTGCTGCGCTTGTGTCTGCTGCTGCTGCGCTTGTGTCTGCTGCTGCTGCGCTTGCATCTTTATCTTATTATATCTATACAAAATCGGTTTAAATGGTTTGCGATATTTATAAATAAATAATTAAGAATGCGGATTTATGCCTATTCAATCAAAGACGGCAACATCGAGTTAAAAAATAAATTAGAACCTTATTTTTATGAAATGCGGTATAGTAATCGCCTCTGGACGCCCGAAGGGCTTTTTCAAATTGAAAACAATAAGATTTTTCGGGTCAAGATAAAAGATGTACCCGTGACAAAAACAATGATCGGGGCATTTCCCGTGACAATCGATGCCAGCGAATTTGTGCAGGAGCCAGAAGAAAGTTATCAAGTGCCGCCGCAATCACAGCCCGAATATCTGATTCAAAAAGTGTATCGGCTTTCTTCGCATACAGAATGGGTTTTTGTTTATGATAGCAGCGGAGAGATGTTGATAGATAATTATTTTTATAGCGCAAGCGCAGCAGGCACAAGCGCAAGCGCAGGCATATGTACGGCTGAACAAAAAGCCGATATCTTGAAATTTTTGAATTTTATATAATA
>Ga0114966_10005045_pt1 | contig 11237 bp, 9 predicted proteins | sample M_130207_XF_Meta_FD_87029 | JGI IMG/M metagenome (GOLD analysis project Ga0114966, IMG submission 87029) | Freshwater microbial communities from Lake Montjoie, Canada to study carbon cycling - M_130207_XF_MetaG | ecosystem: Environmental > Aquatic > Freshwater > Lake | place: Lake Montjoie...
ACAACTGTTACTGCTCCTCCTTCGGTTACTGCTCCTCCTTCGGTTACTGCTCCTCCTTCGGTTACTGCTCCTCCTTCGGTTACTGCTCCTCCTTCGGTTACTGCTCCTCCTTCGGTTACAACTCTGATACCATTTCCTCGTACATCATCCACAAAAAATAAATATGCGGTATTGATAGGAATAAATTACATCGGTACACAAGACCAGTTAAATGGATGTATCAATGATGTTAATAATCTGAGTTCATATTTAAAAGAAGTTGGATTTTCGCCAAGCAATATAACAGTTCTGACAGACTATACGCCGGTAAAACCTACAAAGGCGAATATACTTGCCGCAATTCAAAAGTTAATAAAAAATGCAGTAGCTGGAGATGAAATTGTCTTGCATTATAGTGGCCACGGTTCAAATACGTTTGCTTCAACACCAATGCACGCAGAATACATTTGCCCAATTGACTCTGTGTTGAATGGCAGAAATGTTTCTACTAAGAACTTTATTAAGGATGCCGAATTAAATGCGGCTATTCGCGATCAATTAAAACCTGGAGTAAATATGCTTGCCATATTTGATTGCTGTTTTAGCGGAACAATTCTTGATCTTGGCTACGAGTATTACAAAAAAGGAATTTCCGATACAAGTTTTACTCGGGTTTCATCTAATCCGGATACACAAGGAAAGCTTATATTAATTAGTGGTTCCAATGACAATCAAACAAGCGCGGATTTGCTTGCCGAAAATACTTATCAAGGAGCAATGACTTATGCGTTATTAAAATCTTTTAAAATCGGATATGACTTTAATACAGGTATTCAATTTCAACGCGATATTACGTATGCCGATTTGATCACCAATATTAGAAAGATATTGAAGGGTTTGGACGGTGTTACACAAATTCCTCAAATATCGTGTGGAAATGCAACAGACATAAAAACTGTCAGCGTCAAGCTTTAGAGCAAAACCGGTGGAAAAATTGATTTGTTAAAGGACATTGTCAGATAACAAATCAAAATAAAAATGCCGAATTGGTGCTTCAATTGTGCCGAGTTCAAATTTCCAAATGAGGAGCTATATAATAAATTTATAGAAGCGATTAAAACAAAAAACTTATTTTCAACCTTTGCAGAACTTCCATGTGGAAAAGATGAAAACGGAGAGTACAATTGGGATTTTCAATTTGCGATTGAATGTTGGGGAACCAAATGGGAGCCGGAAGAAATCTATTATAACGAGGAGGTAGAGACTCTTACGATTAGCGCTTCGTTTGACACTGCATGGGCGCCTCCATTACAATTTTACGAGAAACTGAACAAAACTTACGGTATTTGCGTTGGGGCGCAATTTTACGAGTCGGGAGTAGAAATGTTTGGTTCGTGGGATTCTACAGGAGCACAGTACTATGACTACCCGCAAGATAAAGAAGAATTAGAGGAACTAAAAAAGAATATTCCTGCAGAATTGAATGAGTTTATGGAGTCAGAATGGGAGAATTTGGAGGAAATGTGGATCAATATTTAGGAAAGGTGGATGTAGAGCAAAAACCTACTCAGATTTGGCTCCACCTTTTCTAACTGTCTTTGGCTCCACCTTTTTCAAAGGTGGAGGTGGAACTTCTTAAACAGCTGAATATAATTATACATTGGTTTATTGCTCACCGTTGTGCTTGCAACAATGAATTTTTTTACTTGTTCTGTCATGTCAATATGAATCCACAATTGAGACGACATGCTAAACGTGATTGACATTTTTGATCCATCCATTACATTTGTATTCCACCCCACTTGGGATCCCTTATTTTTTCCCCGCTGTCCAATCATCGGATTCCATTGATACGAAGATGGCTCCAGAATACTATAGTTGCTCGGGATAAGAAGCCAGTCATAGGTAATTTTTTCGGGGTCGGTTAACTCATCTCTCACAATAAACGAATAATATTCAAAATTCTTACGGCGATTAATTTCATTAATTATTTCTACTGGATCTCCACAGTTCTTATCGCTACAAACCGTAGTGAGTCTATATGAACTAATATCAATGGACTTTCGGTGGGCGCTGTATTTAGCGGATTTATTAGAGATGTTTCCGATGGCGCAGCTGATGTCCATCCCCGGGGAATGACTTCCGTCGCTCTTGGAGAAAATGTTGATTCCGATGGAGCTGAATACTGCGGCATTGAGTTCTTCCCAGACAGTTTCATTAATGGGGGAGGAATTGATCAGATGATAACCTTGGACGCATTTATTGAAATTTTCTTGGAGTTCTTCGTGGTTGAAAAGCTGTTCAAATGTGGGACACAATTGGCTTGTTAGTTCATTAGGCATAGCGGTTAATGAATGGTTGTTGTTTGAATATGAATTTCATTTTTTATTGTAATATTTTAGTTTGACGGAGAAATTAGTTTAACTTGAAGTTGAAGTTGAAAAACTTATGTTGTTGAAGTTGAATCCAATGGGAATAAAAATTATTACAAAACGACTTATAATAATCTATATAAACTACATATGAAGGTTTTTTTATTGTATATCATGATTGTCCCCATGTTTGGATTTCTTAAGAATATGCGTCGCCCTTCTGTCCGCTTATTTTCATCTAAAAAAAACAGGATTATGGAAAAAGAGGAAAAACAGTTGTACTTGCCAAAAACCGCGAATCAGGAATTATACGTGTCGGCTCTTAGAGATCCGTCGGTTCACATATTGTTGGGAGTTGGGCCGGCTGGGACAGGGAAGACATTGTTTGCTTGCAGTCAGGCAATTCAGGAGCTAAATCGCGGGTCTATTCAAAAGATTATCTTTACGAGACCCGTTGTTCCAGTGGAGGAAGATATTGGTTTCTTGCCAGGAAGCATAATTAATAAAATGGACCCATGGACGCGACCGTTGTTTGATGTATTTATGGAATATTATCCAAAGGGTGAAATTGATTCCATGGTCAGAAATGGGATTATAGAAATTTGCCCGTTGGCTTACATGAGAGGTCGCACTTTTAAAAAGAGTTTTATTATTGCAGACGAGATGCAGAATTCTTCTCCGAATCAAATGATGATGGTTACTACGCGCGTGGGTTCGGGGTCAAAGATGGTCATTACCGGGGATTTGAAACAAACCGATAAACCTGGTGATTTATCTGGACTGAAGGATTTCATAAAGCGGTTGGAGAATTATAATGATCCGAATTGTGGAATTCAATTGGTCAAGTTTGGGTCATCAGATGTATTGAGGAGCTATATTGTGACAAAAGTTTTGGATCTTTATGGGGAAAGGGGAAATGCCAAGGCTTTAGATAACGGAGTTAAGGATAAGGATGAGGATGAGGCCAAGGCCGAGACCAAGGCTGAGGCCAAGGCTGAGTCCAAGGCTGAGGCCAAGGTTGAGGCCAAGGCTGAGTCCAAGGCTGAGGCTGAGACCAAGGTTGAGGCCAAGGTTGAGGCCAAGGCTGAGTCCAAGGCTGAGGCCAAGGTTGAGACCGAGTCTAAAGATACGCATCAAAAACAAATGATGAATGACTGTGCATTAATTCCCATTCAACATCAATCTAAATTTTTTAATCGGTAGAAGATTTTTAATCGGTAGAAGATTTTTAGCTTTATCCACCGGGAACCCAGGATAAATTTATGGATTTTTTATAAAGATAAACTGTTATGCAAAATGGTAAGGATTTATCCTACCCGAAGGGCAGGAGGGCTAAGGAATCCCGCAACGCGGGATTCTGAAGAGCGGGGCTGGAAATCCGAAGGATTTCTGAAGACCTGGGTTCCCCGCTAAAGATTTTTAATCGGTAGAAGATTTTTAATCGGTAGTATTGTCTGATCTATACAACTTTGAATTAACAATTTCATGAAAGCCTTGGAGAATTTCTGATGATAATTCTTCTTGTTTGTGTTTTTGTTTTTTATTTTTAGCTGTTTCAACGTTTAGTGCTTCTATATAGGCCACTACACTTTTTACCGAATCTTCATATGGTTTATGTTTAAATTTAATATGTAATCCAGTTTTTAAAAATACTTCTTTTTCTAATCCACAAATAAGCCTTTTCATATTAAACGGTATGGGTGGAGGGGGGATACATAGTCCGTCAAACTCTAACCCACATTTTCCCGGTATAATTATACCTGTTTTTACCAAATGCAAATAAGATGTATACAATATGTGATTTTCAATTACCCCAAAAAAATAATGGATTACTTTATTGTCCATCTTTTTTGGTGTTATTTTACCATAAACATATTCGGAATATCTTATTTGGAGCGCTTCATCAATTTTATCGCGGAGTTGTGTATTATGTTTAATTACTAATTTGCGAAATTTACTTATTTCTTCAATATAGGCACTGTATATAGGATGTTCCTTTTTTGTTTTTAATTTTGGAATAACTGGATAATATTTTGGGTTATTCTTATTGCAATAAGCTCCAAACTTATTTATATCATCGTCTTTTTCGTGATCTAATATTTTTTTATCTTCGTGGGTTAAATTATAAAGCCACGTTGCGTGTGTTCCTCCGAAAAACGTATTGAGAAACAGTACTTTAAATTGAGCCGATGTGATCTGGTCTCCGTAATGTTCTCTCAACTCTATAACAATGGAATCAAAATTATCAATGTATCTTTTTACAGAAGGAAAATCTATGTCGTTTAATCTACCAACTTCATAAACCATGGTTGGGTAGGACTTTACAATATCAAGATCAAACCATCCCTGTATTTCAAAAACTGTGTGTTTTACTATGCGAGCCATTGGAAGTGTGCTAATGTTGTTATTGGCGTGGACACGGCCTATACCCGGTATAGCATGATGATATCCAACCTTTAATGATGATGTTTTGGGATCAATAAAATTTAGGATACGTGATTGAAGCGTTTTCTTAATAAATGGTTTATACTCAGAATCGGGAGACTTCATGATTTGTTCCAATATATTGACGTCAATTTCTTCTGTAAACTCGGTTTGAATAAATTCTGTGTACACCGGTATTTTATCTACTTTAATTGACCATCCCTTTAAAAAATCCATTTACTATAATAGTGGACGAAAATAATATTTTCATATTTATTCATTCAATTGGTAGGGTTATTATCTTCTATAAATGTATAAGTAAAATTATGAGTGAATCGAAGAATGCTATGGAAGAAGATCCGGACGGAGGTATAGAATTAACATCAATGTCGGGTCCATTGCTTCAACAACATACATTACCAGAATTAGATTTATTTTTATGGGTTCTTCATGGCGCGAATGTTTCATCCAATCATAATTTTTATCCAGTGGAAACGAAATTTGAAGCGTTGACTTTCTATTCAAGACCATTTGAAATTATATTTCCTGAAATGTTAAAGTCTATAATTAATCCTGGTAACACAACATGTTCTCTCATTACTGGTTCGTGTCCAATTATTCCAATTGTAGATAAGAAAAAGAGAAAGAAATATGCATTCTTACCTCCTTTATTTTTTGTAGTTACCGAGGCAGATAAAATAACGGTGGATAATGAAGGAACCCCTTATTCTGATTTGTTGGGTCTATACCACATAAGATTATCAAAGTTGAATGAAGATAAATGTGCTATAAAACAAAAAAATAAAGTATTGGATTTTGATCAATTATTGGCCATGTGGGGAGATTCCTCACCCCAAAGTTATTCAACATTGTTTAAAATTATATATGATTATTGTTCGTCAATCAGCTTAAATCCAGAAACTTGTATGCTGGGTATTTTTTCTTGTCAAGTTAGTTTTAGTACATACGCAGAAGAATATAATCGCGCAGATGTTCGCGCATTAATTCCGAAACACATAGACACTGAATTGGTTCCTGCTCGCACCTTTAATGTTATTCCAACAAACACAAAGGATTATCAACCATATATTTTAAGCCTTCCTATGGTAACATCTATTGACATTACTTGGAGGCCATTGGCAAAAATGACACATCAGGGTTGCGCGTTAAACGTATTGTCCTATTATGGGATAATGGACCAAACAAGGGCGAGAGAAGAAGTAACGTGTCTATCATTAAAAGGAACATCTATTTTTAGAATATTAGACTATGTGTACACTTATTATTCTCAGCCTGAATTAAAAGAACATTATCCTTTCTTGACAGCGGAACCATATATTATTTTAAGGTATCCGATTAATCTCGGAATTAAACAAATATTTACTTATATTAATGCTCAATCTACTAATCCTCCTATTCCAAATCAGTTTTTTATTTTTAAATTGTACAGAGAGCTTTATCAACCCAAAACTGAAAAGTTGAGTCAAATTGGTCACACGGTATCTATCGCGGTTTATGAACAAAATGTTTATTATATAGACCCACAAGCACAAGGTATCGCTCTTATACCGGATCGGGCAACATTTGATATAAACACATATTATCCAAATGTAGCACCATTTCAATTTGTAGATATTATATTTGCATGGTATAAAATTTCTTCTGTTACCTTTCCATCTATAAGATATGATTTTGTGGGAATAATTAATGTTCGGGATGATGGTATTACGTATGGAGGAAAGAAAAAAACAAAAAAACATAGGCGTAGTAAAAAAAAATCTAAGAGTAGTAAAAATAAATCAAAGAGTTATAAAGTTAAAGGTAAGAAGACCAAATTAGATCCTTTTGAAAAAATGATGAGAGAAACGGATAGAGCAAATCATGTGAAATCGGTTCTTATCATTGACGATAAAGTTTAATATATATTTTGTTTTCATAAAGTATGTGGACCAAAGTTAGAAGATTTTTTCATGAATGGAATCTACCACAAACTTTGGCGATTGGTATTTTTGAACATAGAGAGAAACTTGAGAGAAATCCCGTGGTTAAACAACCCCGACAGGTTTCTACTTACAAAGATAAAACAAAGATGAACAGTAAATTTAATTTTCAGGAACAACATCTATCTTCACGGCGCACACATCGTCAAACTCGTAAGTTCTGGTAAATCTGGCCTGGGTCCAAATATCCGGAGTATGAGCCGGAGCCATGTCCCACAATTGCTTCCAGCGATTTGTAGCAAACGTTAGAATTTCATTGCTCATCATTGTGCTTAGTGACTGAAGCTCCGTCGGATCGTCTTTGTTGATCATGTCCCATAGGCCGTCGGAACCAATGATAACTTGAATTACGTCTGTTGGTGTGTATGGAATAGTCGTAACGTCTGGTGCCAATCCAGTGCGACCGTTGTGACCGAGTGCCTGCGTTGTCGCAAGTTGGAGACCATCCGGCCACAAAGCGTACTCCGCGTTTGTTCCGCGAAGTTGGGTTGGAGACACCACCTGAATATTATTGGATGGGCGGTAACTAAATCCTGGAATTTTCTCAAGCCTTTCTCTCTCCTTCTGATTAAAGGTATTGTGTTCTTCTGTCATGAATGCAAGTTCGCCGTTCTTATAGACTGCCGCTTGGGAGTCTCCCGCATTGATGCACACAATCCTGTCTTCGTACACCTTGACCAAGCACATGGTGGCTCCCGAGCACTCAAATTCTGGGATTCCTGCATGGAGATTAATGTGTTCTCCTAATGCTTCTACTGGATTAGATTTTCCGATAAACTCATTGGGAGAGATGCTGCGAATAAAGTTGATGCATCGGTTTGAACCATGGCCGTCTGTTACCATCGCCCATTTTCCGGTCTCTCCCGTAGACTCGTCAATGAAATTCCCCTGGAATGTCTGGTCCTGGCCCGCGGATAACTGTTCAACTGATTCGTTAATAGATGTCATGATTGTTGATTTTTTGTAACAGTTGAAAAAGTTCTTCAATTTTTATTCGTATTGGAATGGGGGATTATTATTTTTGATAAACATATTTGGGTAATGGGGGTGTTAAGAAGAGAGAAAAGGTATGGACTCGGTGCTGTACTGGGCAACCCTAACCCTAACCTCTCAGATGTGGCGTCAGATGGGGTTTCACTCCTGGAATCAAGAATCCACAAAAAAAGGTGTAAAATAGGAGAATGTAAGGATATATGGCCCTTGGGATCAAGAAATGAGTGACAAAACGAGAAATGAGTGACAATCCACCTTTTTCAAAGGTGGAAGAAGAGTAGAAGTAGATAGTGCATGATTCGGCTTGTGCAAAACTTGTTTGCCGGGTTATTTGTTTGATTATTTTGAGGTGCGTTCATAGGTCCAAACGCTTCGCGTTCTTTTCTCAAGTATCCGGGATGTGTAAAGTCGGTTCTTCTGCGCAGGTAGGATGCCAAAATGACAGTAGGTGTTGGTTTATCGTTCTGCAGAGTCTTCACTCGCGAAGAATCGTAAATGAGTTTTGCGACGGGTGTCTTCCGGGTTTTATTCAAGAAGGGCATCCGGAAAGAATTGTTTTTTTGTGCAAGCGTTGTTTCGTTAGACCGCCGGATGTACAGTCCAGCAATGTCCGTTCTCTCTTCAAAAGTAAAATTGGACCCAAGAGAGAGAACAGCGAAGCATAGGAGCAAAAGTTGAAGAAACATGGTTTGTTTTTGTTTCATTATGCTATAAACAGAATAAGTATTTCACTTTTTTTCGTTGTGTTGTGAAAAAAATACATCAATACAAAGAGTTACATAGGTGGGTTAATTTATTTCTCAGGCGTCGTAACAAAGAGCTCATCGTAGAGTTTCTTCTTTCTCTCTTGAGCAAGGTTGACATAGGTATCAAACGAGAGAGTTCCTTCCTTCTTTTTTGGTTCTTTGGACTCGGGTTCGGATTCCTTTAAAGGTTCCAACGTGGTGATCCGTTCGGTGCCCTTTTCAAACGACTCCATCTTAAAGCGAAACACGTACACCTGTTTCTTCTGGCCAAGACGGTGGCACCGCGCAACTGCCTGGTCTTCAATGGCGGGGTTCCAGTGTGGTGCGACAAAGTAGACCTCGCTATAATTTTCCTGCAAATTCAAGCCTTCACATCCGGTTTGAATTTGCAATATAAGCACGTCGTGAGGCGCGTTCAAAATTTTCGTTCTTGTTGCCTTGGACCCGACGCGTCCGTCAATGATGGCAATGTCTTTTACGCCTTCCTTTTTAAGACGAGATTCCAAGACGTCCATCTCTTTCTGGAACTGGCAAAACACAATCTTGCCGGATCCGTTGTCTTTTCTCTCTACGAGAGTTTTTACAACAGCATCCATTTTACTACTGGATTCCATTGCACCGGAATATTGGGATTTCAAGTTCTGAGGCAGATTGGGCTTCATGATGGCGGGCAAGATGCAGCTCTGTTTTGCTCTTGTAAGTGCCGCAAAATTTCCGTTGATTCCCTTACCAAACTCCCCTGTCTTTTCTTTGGAGACATTGGTAAAGTTGAACAGGGAGTGGATTTCTTCGGCCAAGTTTCTCTCTTGATCATTCTTCCAAGCTACAAACGAATTGGTATCTATTGCATCGGGCATATCAATTCCAACTTGTTTCTTGGTCCGCTTCAAGATATGCTTCTTGGCCAAGATCTTCAACTGTTCGTCATCCGTATAAACAGTAACGGGGACTCTAAGAAGAGAGAACATGGAATACAGATCGGTCATGTTATTTTGGATCGGAGTGCCGGTAATGAGCCACGTGATCTTGGTGCAGACCATGCGCGCGCCCTTGAACACTGCGGTATTCATGTTCTTGAGGTGGTGGGCCTCGTCAAACACGACGCGATCCCACATGATCTTATGGATGGGGTTCTTATCCTTTTGTGCATTTGTCCGCTTTGTTCGGGCTCCCTTATGATTGACCAGAGCGTGGTAGCTGGTGAGTACCATGAGTGAATTCGCCAGTTTGTACTCTGCGTCCGGTGCCTTTTTATTGGCGCCGTAATAAACAAAGGGTTTGTGGCCCGTTGTTCTGACGATTTGTGCCGCCCACTGATCAATAAGGGCAATGGGTAGAACGATAAGAGTGCGATGCAATGGGTTGCAGAAGAATGTGCCGATCATGGTGATCGTTTTACCGAGGCCCATTTCGTCAGCAAGAATGCCGCCCCTGATTCGTGTTCCTTCGTGTCCGGCGGCTATAGGTTCCTTTGAACATTCCGCTTGGAGGCACCATTTGACGCCTTCTTCTTGGTAAGCCTTTTTGTCCAACTTGCAATAAGCGAGATACTTGTCAAATTGGGCGACCTTTTCGTCCATTGTCCTTTGTGGGAACTCGGAAGATGCAGTCACTGAAACCGATTCCCATTCGGAGTCGGAATCGGAATCGGAATCGGAATCGGAATCGGACTCGGACTCGGACTCGGACTCGGACTCGGATTCGGAGTCAGATTCGGAGTCAGATTCGGACTCGGACTCGGACTCAGACTCGGTTTCAGATTCGTATTCGGACTCGTATTCGGACTCGGAGTCAGCGTTGGTCATGGTTGCTACAAAGTTGATAAGTATTTTAATGTGTACACGGTTTGCTACATATAATGGGATTCAATTTTATCCACCTTTAGGAAAGGTGGAGCCAAATGGGGGGATCTAACAAAGGTGGAGCCAAATGGGGGGATCTTGTTATACACTTGGGTGCCTTGGAAGAGAATCAGATTTGGCTACACCTTTCCTAAAGGTGTATAAAAAAAACAATATGTACAAATGTACACGTTGTTTTTTGTTTTTGTTTTTGTTTTTGTTTTTTAGTTTTTAAGCCGTTTCCCCGATCTCCTCGTATGCGACCATGTTTGGAGGCTGAGCTCGCGTGACAACCGTGTGCTGCATCATGTATCGGTGCGCGTCTTCCAAGCCACAGATCCGCTGCACAAGGATGTCAATGAGCTTCTCCTGGTCCTCCAAACGGCTCTCCGCCATCTCCAAGTTGAATGCAATCTGGTGGATGTTCATCTTGGTCTCGCGCACTGGCGTCTTGTTCTCCAACACTCGGAAGAACAGAGTCTTCTCAGTGGCGTTGTTCTGGTGGAAATGCTGGATGATCTGTGAAATCGCGAGACCAGACGAGTCAATGTGTGTCTTCAAATGCTCCTTGTAAGCGGTCACGATGGACCGCAATGACACCCATTCACGAGCGTCTCTATCAATCATAATTCCGTCAAGAACGAATCCATTTCCGTCGCGAAGATCGTTCACCAGTTCGGGCACTGGCTGGACGAAATGCACAAATGCCATGTACACGACCTTGTGTACAATGTCCACGCGCTTCACTTGACCAAACTTGTAGACATCCTGGAAGATGTAAGTGAGGAGAGAAGCGTCGGCGCACTCGGCGGGGAGGGTACGGATGAAGATGCTGAACGACATGTTGATGTGTTGGGTTGTTTTTTGTATAGTGGAACATGG